>Ga0064014_10151_pt1 | contig 25685 bp, 20 predicted proteins | sample CrowatWCoCulture_2_FD_61584 | JGI IMG/M metagenome (GOLD analysis project Ga0064014, IMG submission 61584) | Marine cyanobacteria communities from the University of California, Santa Cruz, USA, analyzing cyanobacterial DNA methylation -... | ecosystem: Host-associated > Microbial > Bacteria >...
GTGGGGCACAGTGGTGTTGTCCTCCATACCACCGACGCCGGAGCCACCTGGACGCTTCAGATTGACGGGATCCGGGCCATGGAACTCGCCATTGAGAGCCGGGAAGAGCAGATTGCTGCCATGGAAGAGCGCATTGAAGAGGCGCCCGAGGAGGAAAAAGAAGATCTCGAGTGGGCACTGGATGACCTTTATTTTGCCCTTGAGAATATCCAGGCGGATATGGAGATTGGTCCGGTCAACCCATTGCTGGACGTGTGGTTTGAGAACGAGAGTCGCGGTTTTGTTGTAGGCGCTTATGGCATGTTCCTGCGCACGATGGACGGCGGTGAGACATGGACAGACTGGGCGCCGAGGATTGATAACCGGCAGAATTTCCACCTTAACGGCATCACCCGGATCACAGGTGGCGCTCTTGTGGTTGTTGGCGAAGCCGGTCAGATTCATGTCTCCGTAGACGGCGGCGAGACCTTTGAACGGCGCGAGGCGCCTTATGAAGGCTCCCTGTTCGGTGTTATCGGTACGGGCCAGGTGAACGAGATACTCGCCTTTGGCCTTCGGGGCAACATGCTGTTCTCTTCGGATCTGGGTAAGAGCTGGCGGATGGTTCCCAACTCGGCAGAGGCCACACTCAACGACGGCGTCGTTTCTGAAGATGGCCGCATCACCCTGGTGGGAAATAGTGGCGCGGTGCTGATGAGCACCAATGGTGCCGAGACCTTCCGCGAGCATTTCCGAAGTGATCGCGAGGGCGTCATGAGCGCGGTACCCATTTCAGGAACAAATCTGCTGATTGTCGGCGAAGGTGGCGCAAAAATAACAGACGCCCGTGGAAGAAACCTTCAATAACGCCCTGATGTGGCAACTACCGAACGAACAATAGAGGGGCTTTTGAATGTCCAACCCTAAGCATGACAAGGGCGAGCACTACCTGACCACGCCCAAGGCCGAACCCTTTCTCGAAAGGCTGATCTTCAATAACCGGCCAATCATTCTTGTTATTTTTGCCGTGTTAACGCTGTTTCTCGGCTACAACGCCGTCAAGATTCAGCCAGACGCCAGTTTCGAGCGGATGATTCCGCTTGAGCATCCCTACATCGTAAATATGCTCGAGCATCGGGATGACCTGGAAAATCTCGGTAACTTCGTTCGTATCGCCGTCGAAGTAAAAGAAGGCGATATCTTCACTCAGGAGTACATGGAAACCCTGAAGCAGATTACCGACGAGGTTTTCTACCTCAACGGTGTGGATCGTTCCGGCCTCAAATCGCTCTGGACGTCGAACGTCCGCTGGGTTGAGGTTACCGAACAGGGTTTCCAGGGTGGCACGGTCATTCCGGACGGCTATGATGGCTCCCGTGAAAGCCTTGAACAGCTTCGTCAGAACGTGCTCCGTTCCAACGAAGTCGGGCGCCTGATCTCCGATAACTTCCAGTCAACGATCGTTTATGCGCCGCTGTATGAGAAGAACCCGGAAACCGGCGAGGCTCTGGACTACGGCGAATTTTCCCGTCAGCTTGAAGAGAAAATCCGAGACAAGTACGAAGAACAGAACCCGAACATAGAAATTCACATCGTCGGCTTCGCCAAGAAGGTTGGCGATCTGATTGAGGGTATCGGTTCCATTGCCTGGTTTGCCGGAATAACCATCCTGCTGACCACGCTGCTGCTGTTCTGGTATTCCCGGGCGATTGCCGGAACCCTGGTTCCCGTCTTTACCTCGATCATCGCCGTTTTCCTGCAGCTGGGAACTCTGCGGTTGCTGGGTTACGGCCTTGATCCTTACTCCGTGCTGGTTCCCTTCCTGGTGTTCGCGATCGGTATCAGTCACGGCGTTCAGATTGTAAACGCCATGGCCGTCGAGGCTGCCAAGGGCTTTGATGCAGTGACCGCCGCGCGTCTGGCTTTCCGAGCTCTTTACATACCGGGCATGCTGGCGTTGATTTCAGACGCTTTTGGTTTCCTGACCCTATTCTTTATCGAGATCGATGTTATTCGTGACCTGGCGGTTGCCGCGGGTATTGGTGTGGCGTTCGTGATCTTCACCAACCTGGTGCTGCACGTACTGATCATGTCCTACGTCGGAATTTCAAAGGGCGGTATCCGTCACGTCCAGAATCACGGCGAAAAACAGGATCGGAAGTGGCGTGTACTGTCCTACTTCTCGCATCCCGGCGTGGCCCCCATTTCGTTGCTTATTGCGTTGATTGGTCTAGGGCTTGGTCTCTACTACAAGCAGGACCTCAAGATCGGGGATCTGGATCAAGGCGCGCCTGAGCTGCGTGCGGACTCCCGCTATAACAAGGACAACGCCTACATCATCAACAACTACTCCACCAGTGCCGATGTGTTGGTGGTCATGGTCAAGACGCCGGAAGAGCAGTGCACCCAGTACAATGTGCTGCGGGCCATGGACGCCCTGCAGTGGGAGTTGCAGAACACCCCGGGGGTGCAATCTTCGGCGTCCCTGGCAGATGTTTCCAAGATGGTGACCAAAGCCCTGAACGAGGGTAACTGGAAGTGGTACGAGATCTCCCGTAACCAGACCATCATCAATGCGTCCATTCGTGAGGCGCCTGCCGGACTGATCAACACTGATTGCAGCCTGACGCCAGTACTGGTCTTCCTTGAGGACCACAAGGCCGAGACCCTGGAAACGGTTGTTGAGCGGGTCGAAGAGTTTGCCGAGAAAAACAGCACTGAGGAACACCGGTTCCTGCTGGCCGCGGGTAACGCCGGTGTAGAGGCCGCTACCAACGAGGTTATCTCCGGCGCCAAGGACAAGATGCTGATACTCGTATACAGCGTGGTGAGTCTGTTGTGCTTCGCCACCTTCCGTTCGATCCGGGCGGTGCTGTGTATCGTTGTACCTCTGGGGCTGACTTCGATCCTCTGTGAAGCGATCATGGCGGTATCGGGCATTGGCATCAAAGTGGCTACCCTGCCGGTTATTGCCCTGGGTGTCGGCATAGGTGTCGACTATGGCATCTATATCTACAGCAAGCTGGAGAAGTACCTGCTTGAGGGTAAAACGCTTCAGGAGGCTTACTACGAGACCCTGCGCTCCACTGGTAAGGCGGTCATGTTTACTGGTGTGACTCTGGGTCTGGGTGTTGTTACCTGGATCTTCTCTCCGATCAAGTTCCAGGCCGACATGGGCTTCCTGCTGTTCTTCATGTTCCTCTGGAACATGGTGGGAGCCATCTGGCTGTTGCCGGCTCTGGCCCGGTTCCTGTTGCGGCCGGATCAGATGCTTGCCAGGGCCCGGTCTGCGAAGTAATATTCGCCCGGCCCTGCAAAAAAGCCCGCTCTGCGGGTTTTTTTGTTGTCTGGTCAACCGTTTAGCGAGCTAATCCATACTTTATTTATGGTGTGAAGTGGTCTATGTTTGAAAGCGACGATGATGTCTGTCTGTGTAAACAAGCGGGCAGTTGATTATAACGATCAAGAAAAAAGGAAGAACTCACATGACACTGAAACTCAAAGCCTCCGCATTCGCTGTCGCTGCCGCAGTCAGCCTGGGTGCAGCCTCAACGTCCGTTTCCGCGCAGGAGCAGCGCTTTGTGACCATCGGCACCGGCGGTGTAACCGGCGTCTACTACCCGGCTGGCGGTGCGATCTGTCGTCTGGTGAACATGGACCGTAAAGAGCACGGTATTCGCTGCTCTGTCGAGAGTACCGGTGGTTCCGTCTACAACCTGAACGCTATCCGCCAGGGCGAGCTCGATCTGGCCGTTGCCCAGTCTGACTGGCAGTACCACGCCTACAACGGCACCAGCCAGTTCAAGGATGATGGCGCGAACAAAGATCTTCGCGCGGTCTTTTCACTGCATCCGGAGCCGTTCACCGTTGTTGCCAGCAAAGGCTCAGGCATCAAAACCTTTGAAGACCTGGAAGGCAAGCGGGTTTCGGTTGGTAACCCGGGTTCCGGCCAGCGGGCCACTGCCGAGGTCCTGATGGACGAAATGGGGTGGGGTATGGACAAGTTTGCCCTTGCCGCTGAAATCAAGGCTGCTGAGCAGTCACAGGCCCTCTGCGATGGCAATATCGACGCTTTCTTCTACACCGTTGGCCACCCGTCCGGTGCCATCAAGGAAGCGACAACTTCCTGTGACAGCGTCCTGGTTAACGTGGACAACGCCGCCACCAAGACGCTGATTGACGATAACCCGTACTATCGTAAGGCGGTCATTCCTGGCGGTATGTATCGTGGCAGTGACGAAGACGTAACCACCTTTGGTGTTGCCGCAACCTTCGTGTCATCCACTGATGTCCCCGACGATGTTGTCTACGCCGTTGTGAAGGCTGTTTTCGAGAACTTCGACAGCTTCAAGCGTCTGCATCCTGCGTTTGCCAACCTGAACAAGGAAGAGATGGTCTCTGACGCCCTGAGTGCACCGCTGCACCCGGGTGCTGCCAAGTACTACAAGGAAGCCGGCCTGATCGACTGATCTTTCTGCACTCCGACACAGCGGGCTTCGGCCCGCTGTGTCGTCCTTTCAGAGAATTATCTTTTACGTGACGGGACTAATTTATGGCGACGAGCGATCCGGCTAACGGGGCTGGTGCTGGTGGTGGCAGCAATGTAGATGAGATCCTGCAGACTGAAACCGGGGGCAGGGCGACCACTGGGTATGCCGCGGTTATTCTGTTTATCGTTCCCCTGCTGTGGTCGCTGTTTCAGCTCTGGATTGCGTCACCGCTCCCCTATATCTTCAATTTTGCCATTTTCAATTCCACCGAAGCGCGCTCCATCCATCTCGCGTTTGCGGTTTTTCTGGCGTTTTCCGCCTTCCCCATGATCAAGGGACGGCATGTAAATATCGTGCCGATCTATGATTGGATTCTGGCACTCGCAGCCGCTTTTTGTACCTCGTACCTTTTTGTGTTTTACGATGAGCTCGCAACGCGCCCCGGAGCGCCCATTACCCAGGACCTGTGGGTTGCACTGGTTGGGCTTGTGCTGCTTCTGGAGGCGACCCGGCGTGCACTGGGTCTGCCCCTGACCATTGTCGCTGCTGTTTTTATAACCTACTCCATCGCCGGCCCCTATATGCCGGATGTAATTGCCCACAAGGGCGTGAGCCTGAGCAAGCTGGCGTCGCACCAATGGCTGGGCACCGAGGGTGTATTTGGTGTGGCTCTGGGTGTCTCGACCAGCTTCGTTTTCCTGTTTGTGCTGTTTGGCGCCCTGCTTGAGCGGGCCGGCGCCGGTAATTACTTTATCAAGGTCGCCTACGCCATGTTGGGACATATGCGTGGTGGCCCCGCCAAGGCTGCGGTGGTTTCCAGTGGTCTGAGCGGCGTTATCTCCGGTTCGTCCATCGCCAACGTTGTGACCACCGGAACGTTCACCATTCCGCTGATGAAGCGAGTCGGCTTTCCAGCCACCAAGGCAGGCGCGGTAGAAGTGGCTGCTTCCACCAATGGTCAACTGACACCACCGATCATGGGCGCAGCCGCCTTTCTGATGGTCGAATACGTGGGCATTTCCTACCTGGAAGTTATCAAGCACGCCATTCTGCCGGCGTTGATCTCCTATGTGGCGTTGATCTACATCGTGCACCTTGAAGCCTGCAAGCTGAACATGCAGGGTATCGAACGCCTCAACAAGCCGACTCTTGCCCAGCGCATGCTGAACTGGGTTGTGATCCTGATTGGCCTGAGCGTGCTGACGCTCGCGGTGTATTACGGAATCGGCTGGACGAAAACATTGTTCGGTGAAGCGGCCATATGGGTGCTGGCACCACTGCTGGTGCTGATCTACATCGGACTGGTGGGCTACGCCACCCGTTTCCCCGAGCTGGAAGAGGATGACCCGGACAAGGATATGGGGGAGTTGCCTCCTGTGGGGGCCACCGTCAAAACCGGGCTGTACTTCCTGTTACCCGTTGTGGTGCTGGTCTGGTGCCTTACGGTTGAGCGATTCTCGCCCCAGCTGTCTGCGTTCTGGGCCACCCTGTTCATGATCTTTATTGTCATCACGCAGCGCCCGCTGAAGGCGTTTTTCCATAAGCACGGCAGCTTTCTGGGCGAATTCAAGGGGGGCGTTTTCGATCTGGCGCATTCACTGGCCACCGGCGCCCGGAACATGGTGGGTATTGGCGTTGCCACCGCCACCGCCGGCATCGTCGTAGGTACGGTCACCCTGACCGGTATTGGCCTGGTGATGACTGAGTTTGTTGAGTTCCTGTCCGGTGGCAATTTGCTGTTGATGCTGATTTTTACCGCCATTATCAGCCTGATACTGGGCATGGGGTTGCCAACGACCGCCAACTACATTGTGGTGTCCACCCTGATGGCGCCGGTAATCGTTACTCTGGGGGCCCAGAACGGCCTGATCGTACCCCTCATTGCCGTGCATCTGTTTGTGTTCTACTTCGGTATTCTGGCGGACGACACGCCGCCTGTGGGGCTGGCGGCCTATGCCGCCGCCGCCATATCCGGAGCAGATCCCATACGAACGGGTATCCAGGGCTTCACCTATGACATCCGAACGGCGATTCTCCCGTTCATGTTCATCTTCAACACGCAGTTGTTGTTGATCGGTCTGACCGGCTGGTTTGATCTGCTGGTGACGGTATTCAGCGCGGTAACGGCTATGCTGGTATTTTCCGCCGCCACACAGGGCTTCTGGTTTACCAAGAGCTACAAATGGGAATCGCTGCTGCTGCTGCTGATTACGTTCACCATGTTCCGACCCGGCTTCTGGTGGGATATGGTCTATCCGCCTACGGCAGATCGCCCCGGTGCCGAGATCATGGAGTATGTGGAGGAGGTTCCGGCAGACAAGCCTATTATTCTCAGGGCGTCCGGCATGACCATCGATGGTGATGAGGTCAGTACCTATGTCCGGCTCCCCATTCCGGCTGGCGAGACTCCGGAGCAGCGGCTGATGGAGGCTGGTCTGGACCTCAGCCCGGATGGCGAAAAGATGGCGGTGGACTCCGTCGGTTTCGGCAGCCCGGCGGAGGATGCCGGCATCCAGTTTGGCTGGACCATCGACGCCGTACAGGTTGACCTGGAGCGGCCGCCGAAGGAGCTGATGTTCATTCCTGCACTGGCGTTACTCGGCCTTCTGGCGTTTGGTCAGTTGCGTCGGCGGGCCAGGGAGGAGGCCGCCGGCCAGCCGGCCTGATGCCGTGCCTGTCCGTGAAAACCCGGCATTAACCTGCCGGGTTTTTTTCTGTTAGACTTCCGCTCGAACCGGCCCGCGGTTTGTATCGCGCCGTGCCGTCACCATGTGGTCTCTGGTATAGATCACCGCTGAGCAACTAACAGGAGCTTTCCATGCCCGTCGTAACCCTGCCGGATGGCAGCCATCGCAGTTTTGCCGAACCCGTAACCGTTCATGATGTCGCCGCCGATATTGGCGCTGGTCTTGCCAAGGCCGCCCTTGCCGGCAAGGTAGACGGTCAGCTCGTGGACACGAGTTATCGAATCGAAAACGATGCCGAGCTGGCGATCGTCACTGAGCGTGACGAAGAAGGCGTGGATATTATCCGCCATTCCACGGCTCACCTGATGGCTATGGCTGTCCAGGAACTGTTTCCCGGTGCCCAGGTTACCATTGGCCCGGTGATCGACAATGGCTTCTACTACGACTTCAAGTACGACCGCCCGTTTACCAACGAGGATCTGGCGCGGATCGAGAAGCGCATGGAAGAGCTCGCCAAACAGGATCTTGCGGTCTCACGCTCCATCATGTCCCGCGATGAGGCCATCAGGCTTTTTGAGGATATGGGCGAGGAGTACAAAGTCCGTATCATTCAGGATATTCCCGGTGAAGAGGACCTCTCTTTCTATCGTCAGGGCGATTTCATCGACCTGTGCCGTGGTCCCCACGTTCCGAGCACCGGCAAGCTCAAGGCCTTCAAGCTGACCAAGGTTGCCGGCGCCTACTGGCGTGGCGACACCAGCAACGAGCAGTTGCAGCGGGTTTACGGCACGGCGTGGGGCAATAAAAAGGATCTCAAGGCTTACCTGCATCGTCTGGAAGAAGCCGAAAAGCGTGACCACCGCAAGCTTGGCAAGAAGCTCGGTCTGTTCCACATGCAGGAAGAAGCGCCCGGCATGGTGTTCTGGCACCCGGATGGCTGGTCGCTGTATCAGGAAGTTGAGCAGTACATGCGCCGCAAGCAGCAGGAGCATGGCTACAAGGAAATCAAGACTCCCCAGGTGGTGTCGCGGACCCTGTGGGAGAAGTCAGGGCACTGGGACAAGTTCAAGGACGACATGTTCACCACCGAGTCGGAGAAGCACGACTACGCGATCAAGCCGATGAACTGTCCCTGCCATGTGCAGGTCTTCAATCAGGGGCTGAAAAGCTACAAGGATCTGCCGCTGAGACTGGCGGAATTCGGCTCCTGTCACCGGAATGAGGCCTCCGGCGCACTCCACGGACTGATGCGTGTTCGTGGGTTTACCCAGGATGACGCCCATATCTTCTGCGAAGAGGATGCCATCCAGCAGGAAGTGTCGGCCTTTATCGAAATGCTGCACGAAATCTATACGGACTTCGGGTTCACTGAAATCCTGTATAAGCTCTCAACCCGTCCGGAAAAGCGGGTTGGCTCGGATGAAGTCTGGGATAAGGCCGAAGCGGCCCTCGAGGAAGCGTTGAACCGTGAGGGGGTAGACTGGGAGCTGCTGCCCGGTGAAGGGGCTTTCTATGGTCCCAAGATCGAGTTCTCTCTTAAAGACTGTATCGGACGGGTGTGGCAGTGTGGCACTATTCAGGTGGACTTCTCGATGCCGGGTCGCCTCGGGGCGCAGTATGTTGCCGATAATTCCGAGCGGAAAACGCCTGTCATGCTGCACAGGGCCGTATTGGGATCCTTTGAGCGTTTCATTGGTATCCTGATTGAAGAATACGAAGGCGCATTCCCGACCTGGCTGGCGCCGACGCAGGTAGCGATCCTCAATATCACCGATAATCAGCGTGATTATTGTCAGAATCTGGCGAAAAAGTGGGATTCTTTGGGCTATAGGGTTAATGCTGACTTGAGAAACGAGAAGATCGGCTTTAAAATCCGCGAGCATACTCTTAACAAGGTTCCCTACCTTGTCGTTGTCGGTGACAAAGAAGTCGACAACAACGCGGTTGCGGTGAGAACCCGCAAAGGCGAAGATTTGGGAACTTTATCGCTTGAAGCGTTTGAGCAACTCTTAAGTGAAGATGTTGAACGCAAGGGCAAAACAAAGACGGAGATCTGATTATTAAACAGCGAGCGAATCGGGGTGGGCGCACACCAAAGGCGCCTATCAATGAGAATATTGACGCAACCGAAGTCCGACTGATTGACGCAGAAGGCAATCAGGTCGGTGTAGTACCAATAGAGGATGCTCTCAAGCAAGCAGAAGAGGCATCTCTTGACCTGGTCCAGGTTACGGATTCCGATCCGATCGTCTGTAAGATAATGGACTACGGCAAGAAAATCTTCGACGAGAAGAAGGCCAAGGCGGCTGCGAAGAAAAAACAGAAGCAGACGCAGGTCAAAGAGCTTAAGTTCCGTCCAGGAACTGAAGAAGGGGATTATCAGGTCAAACTACGCAACCTGGTACGTTTCCTTGAAAACGGGGACCGCGGCAAAATCACTATCCGCTTCCGTGGCCGTGAGATGGCACACCAGGAAATCGGTATGCAGCTCATGCAGCGCATCGAAGCAGATATTGAAGAGCTTGCCCAGGTAGAGATGCGGCCGAAAATGGAAGGCCGGCAGATGACCATGGTTGTGGCGCCCCGCAAGAAGAAGTGAACCTGATCGGGTGCTTGTCCCCCGCGCATGCGGGGGATTTGTCGTTCAGGGGCACATTATTGTTTATTTAAAAATAGAATGCGGAGTTTTAAAAAATGCCTAAGATGAAAACCAAAAGCGGAGCCACCAAGCGGTTCAAGAAAACCGCCACTGGCTTCAAGCACAAGCAGTCCTTCACCAGCCACATCCTGACCAAGAAGAGCCCGAAGCGTAAGCGTCAGCTGCGCGGCACCAAGCTCATCGCCAAGTCGGATGTTGCATCTATCAAGCGTATGACCGCGTGCTGATCCAGCCGCGCGATTCATTCCTTAGAAAGTACAGGTAGAAGGATTAAAGTATGGCTCGTGTAAAACGTGGTGTGGTCGCACGCCGTCGTCACAAAAAGATTCTCAATCAGGCCAAAGGTTACTACGGCGCTCGTAGCCGGGTATTCCGTGTAGCCAAGCAAGCGGTTATCAAAGCCGGTCAGTACGCTTACCGTGACCGTCGTAACCGTAAGCGCGCTTTCCGCGCTCTGTGGATTGCCCGTATCAATGCTGGTGCCCGCGCCAACGGTCTGTCTTACAGCCGTCTGATCGCTGGTCTGAAAAAGGCTAACGTAGAAATCGATCGTAAGGTTCTGGCCGATCTGGCTATGAACGAGCAGCAGGCATTTGCCGCTGTTGTTGAGAAGGCCAAAGCGTCCCTGTGATCGCTTAGCTCTTTCATCGATTGCTGATCGATATGGGCGCCTCATGCCATCATGACGGCGCCTCCTGATAGGGGAAGGGCACGCTCTTCCCCTATTTTTGTTTTTGAAGTTATGTTTTTAAAAACTTCCATTTCTGGTTTGGAGCAGGGTCAATGGAAAACCTGGAGCAATTGGTTCAGGACGGTCTGGCGGCGGTCGATAGCGCTGACAGCCTGCAGGCACTTGATCAAATTCGTGTTGAGTATCTTGGCAAAAAGGGCGTGATTACCCAGCAGGCGAAAACACTTGGCAAGCTTTCCGCCGAGGAACGTCCCGCTGCCGGCCAGAAGATCAATGAAGCCAAGGGCCAGGTAGAAGAGGCCATCAATGCCAGGCGCAGTGATCTCGAACGAGCCGCCATTGAGCAAAAACTTGCCAGTGAATCGATTGACGTGACTTTGCCCGGCCGAGGCCAGGAACTCGGTGGTTTGCACCCTGTAACGCGTACCCTGCAACGAATCGAGCATTTCTTTGCCCGGGCTGGCTATACCGTGGAGCAGGGGCCGGAAATCGAAGACGATTACCACAATTTCGAGGCCCTTAATATCCCAGGGCATCACCCGGCCCGTGCCATGCACGATACTTTCTATTTCAATCCGGGCACGCTGCTGCGGACCCACACCTCGCCAGTCCAGATCCGAACCATGGAAGCGGGTAAGCCGCCTTTCCGGATGATCTGTCCAGGCCGGGTTTACCGCTGTGATTCCGATATGACCCATACCCCCATGTTCCATCAGGTGGAGGGGTTGCTGGTCGAGAAAAATGTCAGCTTCGCGGATCTTAAAAGTACTGTTGAAGAGTTCCTGCGAGTGTTCTTTGAGCGGGACCTTCAGGTCCGCTTTCGGCCCTCCTATTTCCCGTTTACCGAGCCCTCCGCAGAAGTTGATATTGAATGGGGGCGGGAAGCCGATGGCAGCATAAAGTGGCTTGAAGTCATGGGCTGCGGAATGGTGCACCCCAAGGTGTTTGAGTATTGCGGAATTGATGCCGAGGAATACCGTGGCTTTGCATTTGGCATGGGCGTAGAGCGCCTGGCCATGCTTCGTTACGGCGTCAACGATCTGCGTATGTTTTTCGAGAACGATCTGCGCTTCCTGCGCCAGTTCCGTTAACAGGCAAGATCAGGGCATCAACCAAACAGGCATAACCGCATCAGGACAAGGCAATAACCATGAAATTCAGTGAACAGTGGCTGCGCGAGTGGGTAAATCCGCAAATCGATACCCAGGAATTGATGGACCAGATCACCATGGCCGGTCTGGAGGTGGATGGTTTCGAGCCGGTGGCCGGCCAGTTTAGTGGCGTGATCGTTGGTGAAGTCCGGTCGGTACAGCCCCATCCGGATGCAGACAAGCTGAGGGTGTGCCAGGTCAGTGATGGCACGACCGAGGTTCAGGTGGTCTGTGGCGCCCCGAATGTCCGCGACGGCATGAAGGTGCCATTTGCGGTGGTGGGTGCGGTCCTGCCCGGTGATTTCAAAATCAAGAAGGCCAAGCTGCGAGGTCAGCCCTCCGAGGGGATGCTGTGCTCCGAGTCGGAGCTCGGGCTCTCCGAAAACCACGATGGCCTGATGGAGCTCCCTGCGGACGCGCCGGTGGGCCAGGACGTGGCGGATTACCTGAAGTTGAACGATGTCACCATCGATGTGGATCTGACTCCGAATCGTGCCGACTGCCTGTCTATCAAAGGGATTGCCCGGGAAGTCGGGGTTCTGAACAGCATGCTGGTCAACAGCCCCGCGATTGAGCCTGTGGAATCGGTGCATTCCGAAGTGCCGGATATCCGGGTGGAAGCGCCGGCAGGTTGCCCGCGGTATCTTGGCCGTATTCTTCGCAATGTGAACCTGCAGGCCGAGTCGCCCCTGTGGATGCAGGAAAAGCTTCGCCGTTCCGGAGTGCGCTCCATTGATGCCGCTGTTGACGTTACCAATTACGTGATGCTCGAACTCGGCCAGCCCATGCACGCCTTCGACCGCGATGAGATTCAGGGCGGAATTGTCGTCCGAATGGCGCGGATTGGTGAAAAGCTCGTTCTGCTGGATGGCCAGGAGGTCGAACTCACCCAGGGCACCCTGGTGATTGCGGATCATGAGAAGCCGATTGCCATTGCCGGTGTCATGGGCGGCGAGCATTCCGGCGTCAGCCCGAAAACGCGGGATCTGGTGCTGGAGTCTGCCTATTTTGATCCGATTACCCTGGCCGGCAAGGCCCGCCACTACGGGCTGCACACGGACGCGTCGCACCGGTTTGAGCGAGGTGTCGACTACAAGCTGGCTCGCGAGGCCATGGAGCGGGCGACCCGGTTGCTGATGGACATTGTCGGCGGCGAGCCCGGCGAGATTGTCGAGGTCGCCAGCGATGAAGACATTCCTGAGGACCGGGTTGTTGATCTGCGTGCCCGCCGGCTTAACGATGTGCTGGGCATGGAGATCGACCGAACGACCGTCGAAGAGATCCTGACCCGGCTGGGGCTGCGGGTGGAAAAGCTATTGAAAGACGGATGGCGGGTGAGCGTTCCCAGTTTCCGCCCGGATATCTCTATTGAAGAGGATCTGATCGAGGAAGTGGGGCGGATCTACGGCTACAACAATCTGCCGGTAACGGAGCCAACGGGCTCACTCGGTCTTCGTCCGGAGCAGGAAGCTGTTCGCCCGGTATCCGCCATTCGCAACTTCTTTGTGGATCATGGTTACCAGGAGGCGGTGACCTACAGTTTCGTCGATCCGAAAGTGCAACAACTGGTTGATCCGGATCGGCAGGGCATTGCCCTTGCCAATCCGATCTCCTCGGATCTGTCGGTAATGCGCACCAGCCTCTGGAGTGGCCTGCTGAAGACTGTGGCCTATAACCAGAATCGTCAGCAGCCGCGCATACGTCTGTTTGAAACCGGCCTGCGCTTCCTGCAGGAGGGCGAGCGGATTGACCAGCAGCCGATGCTCGCCGGGGTGGTGGTTGGCAGCCAGTATCCCGAAAACTGGGCAAACGGTCGCAGAACAGCGGATTTCTTTGATGTAAAAGGAGATTTGGAGAGTCTGTTCCGGCTGCTGGGAATTGAAGTCCATTTTGTTGGCGGTCAGCACCCCGCGCTACACCCCGGGCAGACCGCGGAACTTATGCGGGACGGCGAGCACGTGGGCTGGCTCGGGACTTTGCATCCACAAGTTCAGAAAAATCTTGAACTTAATGGCACGATCCTGATGTTTGAGCTATTCTTGAATTCAATCGTTACCGGATATGTGCCTAATTTCAAAGAAATTTCAAAATTCCCGGAAGTTCGTCGGGATTTGGCTATTATTATCGGGAGTGAGGTAGCGTTCGCCGATGTGGAGCGTGTGGCGAGAAAGCATGCCGGTGAACAGCTGACAGCGTTGCGTGCGTTCGATGTCTATGAAGGTGAGAGCCTGGGTGAGGGTAACCGAAGCCTGGCCCTGAGCCTCTTCTGGCAGCACCCCGAACGTACATTGAACGAGGATGAAGTGCATTCGCTCTTCAACGGTGTGATCGACGCATTGAAAGAAGAGCTGGGGGCAACACTGAGGAGTTGAGAGATGGCGGCTTTGACGAAAGCGGAAATGGCAGAGCGGTTGTACGAGGAATTGGGCCTGAACAAACGCGAAGCCAAGGAAATGGTGGAAGCTTTTTTCGATGAGATCAGAGGCGCTCTCAGCCACAATGAGCAGGTGAAGTTGTCCGGTTTCGGGAACTTCGATCTGCGGGACAAGAAGCAGCGGCCGGGACGGAACCCGAAGACCGGTGAAGAAATTCCAATCAGTGCACGGCGTGTTGTTACGTTTCGCCCGGGACAAAAACTAAAGCAAAAAGTAGAAGCGTATGCTGGAACCGAGTCATAACAACGAGCTTCCCACGATTCCGGGAAAGCGTTATTTCACCATAGGTGAGGTAGCGGAACTGTGTGCGGTAAAAGCGCACGTACTGCGGTATTGGGAGCAGGAATTTCCTCAGTTGTCCCCCGTAAAGCGTCGCGGCAACCGCCGGTATTATCAGCGCGCAGACGTGATTACCATCCGCCAGATTCGTAGCCTGCTCTACGATCAGGGCTATACGATTGGTGGCGCCAAGCAAAAGCTGAGCAGTCACGAGGTGAAGGACGACACCTCCCAGTACAAGCAGCTGATTCGACAGATGATTACGGAGCTGGAAGAAGTGCTCGAGGTTCTGAACGCGCCGGTCAAATAGCGCTTCCGAAGCTTTGAAGAAAAACCGGGATAGCGAGAAGCTGCCCCGGTTTTTTTTATGCCTGTACGGTTACTGCTTTTTGCAGGTCTTGACGCCCAGTAGGGAATAGGCGGGGCAGTTTCCCACTGCGGCAGTGGCCAGAGGGATTATGCCAATCCAGCCCCAGGCGGTTTGTGGACCGACAAACACAAGTGCCAGAAGTACAATGCCCACGATGGCCCGAATGATGCGGTCTGCAGAACCCATATTGATGCTCATGATCCATTCTCCTTGGTTTATATGAGACGACAGGACTGACTTTAACGCCTGCTCTCGCTCCGTTCAGTGATAAAGTCACATAGAGCAGGTAACCGGATCAGATATTCTCACCATTTATGGAAAAACCGATGTTGCACCACAGCATTCTCGAAACACTGCCTGAGGGCCTCCGCGGTGACGCCCTGAGCGGATTGCAGCCCCTGCGATTTGAGCAGGGAAAGATTCTTTTTCGGGCCGGGGATCCCTGTCAGGGCCTGCCCCTGGTGCTGAATGGCAGTGTGAAAGTGCAGATGACCGGCCTTTCCGGTAACAGTATTGTGTTGTATCGGATGGGGGCAGACGACATCTGCACGCTTTCGATCGGATGCCTGATGACCGGCGATAATTTCCGGGCAGAGGCGGTGGTTGAGGACGAGGCCGAGGTGTTTATGGTTCCCAGGGGGTTGTTTGACCGTTTGATGGACCAGTCGGCTGATTTCAGGCTCGGCATCATGGAGTCCTACGGCCGCCGGTTAAACGATCTGATGCTGTTGGTGGAAGAAGTCGCCTTCAGGCGCATGGACGAGCGTCTCGCCCAGTGGTTGGAAGCCAGGGCTGTTGAGGGCAGTATACGAATTACGCATCAGGAGCTGGCTGTCGAGCTCGGTACGGCGAGGGAAGTCGTTAGCAGACTGCTTAAGGAGCTCGAACGTCAGGGGAAACTCCGACTTTCCCGTGGTCGTATTTCGTTTGTTCAATAGACGTCATGGCAGCCGTTTGTTCTTTATGGTCCGTTTGGGTGATTGTGCCCGCGGGCCTTCGCCAGTAAAAATCGAGAAAACGGAGCATCGATACTGAATGGATTGATCTACCGGAAAATAATCTGGGACGCCTGGATGCGCTTGAGATGACTGCTCGATCCTTGGAAAGCATAGGTGGCAATCAGCCAAAAGCCCGCCCAGGCCTGGCAATGTTCCGGTGCATCGCAGTCGCTCTCCTCGCATTCGTTTCTGGAATTGTTATCGCCGAACCAGAAGCCGGCGGCGAGCCTTACCCCGTCCTGCTTTTGGTTCCGGAAAGTGGAGCAGTTTACTCAGATTTCGCCGATGGCTTTTCTGTCTGCTTCGGAACCAAAGGGGCGCAAGGTTCGTCCTATAGGATAAAGACAATAAAGCAGGTCCAGAAGAGACCAGAGCTATTGGCAGGGCACAGGGTTGTGGCGGTTGGAACGAAATCTTCCGAATTCATGCAAGTTTATGGTAATAGCCGCCCATTTGTAAGCGCGCTGGTTCCTGAAAGCTTCGCTCGCCAGTTGCTTGAAAGTGGGGAGAAGGGCTCAGGTGTTACGTCTTTCTTTTTTCTTGATCAACCTTTAAACAGACGACTGTCTTTGATCAGAACCCTGTTACCAGCGGCTGAGAAGCTGACTGCTGTTCTCGGGCAGGAAAGTGCTCACTTAAAGGAAGCCATTACGCGGGAGGCAAGCCGTCTCGGTTTTACGGTGGAATCGTTTGTTGTGAAATCTGGCGAAGAGCTTCCGAAGCTTGCCGCAGGGCTGTTCGACTCCAGCGACGGCCTGTTTCTTGTTTATGATCCAATTATGACGTCTCCAACTGTGATCAGGTTTCTGCTCTACTCTGCTTACCAGAATCAGGTACCGGTATTCGGCTATTCAGACGGCTATGTAAAAGCAGGCGCCTTGGCTTCGGTCTACTCTACCTCGGAGGGGCTTGGCTGCCAGCTCGGTGAGCACTTGGCAGAGCACCCCGAGCATCCCCGGTTTCCGATTGGGGCATCGAACCTACAGCCGCCGAACATCTTTTATGCCGATTATTATCGGTATGCGGTAAACCCCTCAGTTGCCAACTCACTCGGGATCAGAATTGATCATATCCCGCCAAACCATCTGGCTGACGCGGAAGAACAATGAAGATTCCTCTTCCAGTATTATCCAGCATTCGTGCGCAGGTCATTTTGGGTGGCCTACTGCCCTTGATTATGGTCGCGTCGATTTTCAGCGTTGTGGTGGGTAGTTTTGGCATTCAGGACAAAGAAGAGTCCATTGATAGCCAGGCTCGTCTCATCGTAGAAAATCTGTCTCAGGTGACCGAATACTACCTTTTTTCCGGTGATCAAGAGATGCTGGCCAAATTGCTTGATTCGGCCGTGGAGTCTCGATGGGTGGACTCCGTGGCGGTTGTGGATGCAGAACGACGGGTGCTTGCCCACAAAGGAAAAAAGACACCCCAGAAGGCTGTGTTGGGCTTTATCGGTGCTTGGGAAAAGGCCAATGGTGTAGCGTCCGTTTTGGATAGTGAAGTACTTAAATCTGAAAGTGTCAGGTTCGAAGGCAACGTGAAGTTCCTGGTTCGCTCGATTGGCAGTAAAGAGTTCGATATCTCGGGCGACTTGTACAGGCAGGGTAATCTGCCTGCGCCTGAAGCCCTGGGATGGATCGTCTTACTCATAGATACCGAAGAGCTGGATTTGGCGACCGGGCAAGTGGTGACCCGGAGTGTGTGGGTTATGCTTCTCGGGGTGGTTTTCAGTCTTGTGGTGTCTCTTTATCTGTCAAATCGGTTTTCGAGACCGATAAATGCAGTAACCGAGACCATTGATCGTTTGGCGCATGGCGATATGTCTGCGCGGGTGCGCCCCACCGGTAAGGGAGAAATCGTTCGCCTGGCATCCAACGTGAACAGCATGGCTGAGACCATAGAGTTGTCCCATCAGCAGCTTCACGAGCGAATTGCGTATGCGACATCGTCACTGCAGAAAAAGGTAAGTGAGCTGGAGCAAAGAAATAAAGAGCTCGATGCCGCTCGCACTAAAGCCAGTGAAGCAGAGAAAGTCAAAGCTGATTTTCTGGCGAACATGAGTCATGAAATAAGAACGCCAGTCAACGCAATCTATGGATTCAGTCAGCGTATTCTCAGACCGGGGTCAGCATCTGAAACAAAAGAATACGTTGAAATGATGTCCCGGGCTGCCAAGCTTCTGATACATCTGATCGATGGTATTCTCGGCTTTTCCAAGGCGGAATCGGGCTCTATAAGGTTGAGCGAGTCTATCTTTGATATTCGCCTGTCTCTTGAAAACATCGCGACTATTTTCAGCACGGAGGCTCAGGAGAAGGGGCTCGAACTGGTCGCTTTGATTGATAGTGATGTGCCGGAGTTCATTCGGGGGATGAACTGCGAATAGAACAGGTGCTTGCCAATCTCTTGGCGAACGCCATCAAGTTCACACATGAGGGCCATGTGCTCTTGCGTGCCTCCGTGGATAGTTTCGATAACTCGCTCAAAATCAGTGTTTCCGATACGGGGATCGGAATACCGTCTGATGAGATAGACAACCTGTTTAAAGCTTTTGAGCAGAATGATTCTACCTATACTCGAAATTTCGGCGGAGTGGGGCTTGGGTTGTCCATTTGCCAGCGTATCACCGCGCTTATGGGTGGATCGGTAGAGGTAGTAAGTGAGCCGGGAAAAGGCTCAGAGTTTTCGTTCAGACTATCGATTAATACCCAGCTCAAAGCCGAACGACCTGTCGATGTGCCGGTGCTGAAACTGAATGTTCTGATTTTCGAACCGCACCCTATGGCTCGTCACAGTCTGCGGAACATGCTCGTCATGCAGGGTATCACGGTATATACCGCCCTTAGCGCCAAGAATGCTTGTCAGGTTCTTTCAAATGACTTGCCCGGCACCAGACGCATTGATGTTGTTATTGTTGGCTTATCGCCCCGTAGCGATATGGATGGCGTTAACCTGGAAAATATCCAGGAAGTGCGACGCTGTTTCTCTGGGCCGGTACTTTTGATGGCCACAAGTCGACACTCGGAAGTCGATCTGTTAACCAACATTGATGGCAGGGTTGAGGTTTTGGTGAAGCCGGCGCGAACGGAAAGCGTTATGAAGCGACTCGCAGAGTTGTCGGATGCAGGGGCAAGGCCGGTTCCAGCTTCCACGCCCAATGACCCCTCTCAAACATTTCTCCAGTCCAGAACTGTTCTTGTAGCAGAGGATAACGAGTTCAATCGCCGGTTGATCGAATCCTGGTTGCTTGATTGGGGAGCAAATGTCGTACTGGCCAGGGATGGCCACGAGGCCGTTGAGCGTGCGGTTGAGTACAAGGTCGATTTGGTTCTGCTCGATTTGCACATGCCAAACCTCGACGGCTTGTCAGCTTTGAAGCAACTTCGGAGTCTGGAGGATGCCGGCCTCAGCGCTGTCCCGGTGATTATCGTCACTGCAGATGTTTTCGGTGCCAAGGACTGTCTGAGGGAATCGGGGCCAGGAGTTCAGCTTGTGCACAAACCCATTAATCCCGATTTGCTGGCGAACACCATTGCCAACATGCTGGGGATGGAGGAGCCCGTCGTTGTAAACGAAGAGGACTTCATATCGACCGCAGCGATTCCGGAACGACTGCGGCCCAAGCTGCAAAAGGAGCTACGGGGTCTGGGCGATGCCCTCAGTTCGGCATTGATGAGGGATGCTCCCGCCGATATTCGAGACCTGCTGCATCAAATTCATGGAGTAGCCGGGTACTTCCAGCTGAAGGCTCTCGTTCAGGCAGTGGACTCTTCTCGCAGAGCCCTTCGTCATGAACGTACACCAAAGTTCAGAAAAGAGGTGGAGCAGCTCCTGGCTCTGCTTGCTGATCCGTACGCGCAGACCCGAGAGGAATTGGATGAATAAACGCGTGTATTCCGGTGGTGGCCCCTCAACTCGAAATCGGGTTCCGGCTGCTTTGATTCTGATCGCGGGCCTGACAGCTAGCGGATCTCCAAAGGCAGAACCCGGTGACGAAACGCACTTTTTCACGGACATACCCGTGGGCGTTACTGTATCCAGAATGATGCAGCCGGCTAGCCAGTCGGGTGCATCAATGACCGTTATAGATCAGGATATGATCCGTGCATCCGGTGCCACGGAAATCGCCGATTTGCTGCGGCTGGTTCCCGGTTTTCAGGTGTCGGGCAGTACGATCAGTTCTCCCTATCTTGTGGCCTACCATGGCCAGTCCGATATTCTTCAACGTGGCCTTGAGGTCATGATCGACGGTGCTTCTGTCTACAGTTCCTATCTGACCGTGGACTGGCAGACCCTCGGTGTTGCCCTTGAGGACATCGAAAGAATCGAGGTCATCAGGGGCGGTGGCGCGCCAACGTACGGCTACAACGCGTTTACCTCAACGATTAACATCATCACGCGCAAGCCCATCGGCACTCCGGGTGTTTTTGTCAGTGGATACGTTGGGTCCCGCGACAGTCGCGGAGCAATGCTGCGATACGGGGCCGGCGATGGACCGTTACATTACCGGCTTACCGGTAAATATGAAGAGACGGATGGCAATCGCGGCAGGTCAGACGGTAAGGCACTGGGTTTCCTTAACCTTCGCAGCCAGATCGCCTTGAGCGATAGCGACGAGATTGATGTTGCCGTCTCGGCAAGCGATGGCGACCTTGATAACAACGCGGATGTTCCGGTGCTGCTACCGGATACATCGCGCGATATGAGAGCCGACAGGCAACGGCTGCGTTGGACTCGCACGCTTGGAAGGGATCGCGATTTCTATGTGCAGGTTTACCGGCGTTATTCCGAGCAAGATGATCGAACAAGTCTTGGCCTACTCTCTGATTTGCTGGGAGTCACGCCGGCAGACATTCCCTTGTTGTTCGATGGGCGCCAGGATCAGGAGGTTCAGACAGGCGTTTATACATTTCAGGAAAAGCGTCAAGACATTGAGGTGCAGTATCGCGATTACCACCCGGGAGCTGTCAAATGGGTTCTCGGCGCCGGTGGGCGGCAGGAAAGTATGCGTAGCTTCGACACGTTTGGGGATGACGCATGGCGAAAAGATAACAGTTACCGCGCATTTGCCCAGGCAAGCATTCCACTGGCAAAGCAATGGATCGTCAATGCGGGCGGTGTGTTGGAAAGAGGCGATCTCTATGAAACGGGAGCGTCCTATCGACTAGCCTTGAATTATATGCCGTTCTGGAACCACACCTTCAGGCTTGGCTTCAGCCACTCAGAGCGAAAACCTACGCTTTTTGAGGAATACTACCGAAGCGCCTTGTACTTTGACGACGGCACTGTGTTGAGACAAATCACTTTTTCCAGAGGTGGGCTGGAGCCGGAGGAGCTGGACGTTATTGATCTGGGCTACATAGGGCAGCTTTTCAACAATGGCCTGTTCGTCGATGCACGTATTTTCTATGAGCGCCTGGACAACCAGTATCGAACTGAAACGGATCGGACCTCTTCTTATCCTGGCTACCTGAATGATGGTGTTGAAATCTGGTATGATGGGAAGGGCGGTGTGGATACCTGGGGGCTTGAGGGGCAGTTGAAGACTGAGCCGTGGCGCGGCGGTCAATTGAGTTTCCAGTTTGCTTTCCTGCGAAGTGAAGACCGTTACGATGTGATTGATACCGGCCTGATTAGCCGGGAGAATCACGTGCCAGATGCAACACTGAGTCTGCTTCTTGCACAGAAGCTGAGCTATGGGATAGAGGCCAGCCTGGGGTATTACTTTCTGGATGACATGTCCTGGAATGGAGATGCAGACTTGGGGGTTTCACCTATCATTGCCCAAACACATCGTCTGGACCTTCGACTTGCCAAGAGAGTGGCGCAGGATTGGCTGCTCGAGGGTGTCGTTCAGAATCTGACGAATCGCTATGAGCGAGATGTTCGAGGCGAAAGCGCTCAGGATCCCAGGTTTCTGTTCAGGGTTTCAGCGCAGCTCTGAGATTGATCGCTTCGGTCTCATCGACGTTCCGGACGTCAACTCCTGGGCCTTCATGACCGCCTGGGTTCGGTTAGAGACACTGAACTGGTCGTAAAGCTTCGCGAGGTGATTTTTAATGGTGTTTGCCGAGATGTGAAGTGTATTCGCCATTTCTTTGTTCGATTTCCCCTGGGCCAGCAGCTCCAGAATCTGTCGCTGCCGGGGTGTGATGCCGAACAGTTCAGTGTCTCCACCCTCCACAAGAGGTGGAATAAAGACTCCTCCAGCCAATACCATTTGAAGGGCTTCCTCCAGCACCGTTGTTCCCAGCGACTTGTATACAAAGCCCGACGCACCAGATTCGATGGTTTTCAGAACAAGGTTTCGGTCGGCCGTGGCAGAGAGAATAAGGATCGGTGTTTCAGGCAAGAGCTGGCAAAGCTTTGAGACCATTGGCAGACCGTTTACGCCCGGTAACGAGAGATCGATAACCGCGAGATCAAGATCGCGGTGGGCTTCGGCAATACTGATCGCTTCGTCGCCGGTTTCAGCTTCCAGAACCGTCGGGTCATCGAGAAATTTCTTCAACAGAATGGAGATTCCGTCCCGTATCAGCTCATGATCATCTGAAACCAAAATCCGCACTTTTGATGCCCGCCCTTTTGTTTCTGTCCATCCCGGACGCTCTTCCATTATAGCCAACCGGATAGATGCAAAAACTACCCAAACGGACTATTACCGCCCTGTAATCCTTTTACTAAGGTCAGTAGATCAGAAAACTGGTGGACCGGGCTCTGATGGGCCCGCCATCCCATGGAAGGCGAGCCATGCCAAGAGAACGCATTCTTATCTATTCCTCACTACTCACCATTGCCCTGGCTGGAGCAGGATTTTACGCCTTCAAACAGGCCTCCGATCCCCGTCTTTCAAAGGACGAAGTCGCCCGTATCGGAAACTCTGTCATCACTGCTGACCAGTTGAAGACGTACATGGGACAACGCAGCTCGGCCTCGAACGCTCTCGAAATCAAAAAACGGTTGCTCCAGGAAATGATTGAGAGGGAAGCATTGATTGCAACGGCCATTGACGAGGGTTACGAGCAGGATCCGGCGGTTGTGCGGGCGCTGGAAAATGCGCTTATTGCACGGCTTCGCGAGCGGCAACTGAACCCGGCCATTGAAAGGATCAGGGTTAGCGAGGATCAGGTCAGTCGTTATTACCGGGACAACATTGCCCGCTACACCACGCCCGCCCAGAAGCGAGCTGCCATCATCAAGTTTGAGCTTGCCGACAATGCCCCTGCTGCTGAGTCGAAGCGGGTGGGAGAGCTGGCCGACCGAGTTCAGACGCTGGCGTTGAGTCAACCGGAGGCTGTTCGGGGCTTTGGTTCCCTCGCCGCACAATATTCCGGCGACCAGGGGTCCCGATATGTGGGGGGCGATATCGGGTGGCACGTCGCGCAGAGCCAGAGTCTTGATCCGGCTCTCGCCGCTGCGCTGTCAGATCTCACAAAGCCGGGAGAGATCTCCGCGCCGATCAAGAGCAGGGACGGGCTTTTCCTCCTGAAGCTGATTGACATCCGTGGCGAACGGATAACGCCTTTGGAATCGGTCGCGAGCAACATTCGAATCCAGTTGTTGCAGCGGATGAGAATGGAGCAGGAGGCCGACTGGCTCAAGGCTACAGTCGCAAGTTTGAAGCCCGCCGTTGTCAACGAATCCCTCTTATCACAGATGGTGGTAGTACGTGACGAAGAAGTGGCCGCCGTCAGGCCACCGGAGCTTCCCCAATGAACAATCCTGAGCCTGCAACCAACAACATTCCCGGTCCCGGGGGCATCCAAATGACCATCAAGAAGCTTTTTCACCCATTGGCTTTAATCCTGATCATCGCCTGCTCTTCATTGCCGGGCTTTGCCCTGGCCGAGGTTGTCTGCAGCGGAGGGCTTAACTGCACTCAGACGATCCGTCTGACGCCTGGCTGGAATGCAATCCATGTGAAAGTCGCTCCCGTCAATGATGCGACCGAGCAGGTTTTTGCTGATTTTGTGGATGGCAGTGGGGCTCAGATAAGCAGCGTCTGGACCTGGCTTGCACAGCGTGCAAAGGTCGATTTCATTCAGGACCCTGATGCCGAAAGCATGCTGAGTGCACCGGGTTGGCTGCGTTATTTTCCACCCGCAGCACCGCAGGCATTCCTGAGCAATCTGTTTGCGGTGCAGGCCAATCGGGCGTATCTGGTGAAGCTGGAGGGTAGCTCTGAGGCCACGCTTTCAATAACAGGGCACCCGGCAGTGCCGAGGATTAACTGGCAGCCGGGAGAGTTCAGCCTCACCGGTTTCCACGTGGACCCGGCAAATCCCCCGGTTTTTTCCGATTTTCTAGCCGGATCGCCTGCTCATGCCGGGCAATCGATCTATCGTTTGGTGGGAGATCAATGGCAACAGGTAAATCCCTCAAACACCGTAATCGATCCGGATACCGCCTACTGGGTTTTCAGCGACAGAGGAAGCAATTTTGTCGGGCCAATGGACATCGATCTGCCCCAGGTTGATCGAATGGAATTCGGCACGGTTCTAGAGCAGTTAACCCTAAAGCTCGAAAACATTCTGGACGTTGCGCATACCGCGACATTGCAACTTCTGGGTGGAGCCCCGGGGATGTTCTACGCCAACCCGGATCCGGTGTCGGAGCAGTCCTGGCTATCGCTTGCTAACGGCCTGGCGATTCCGATCGGTGCTGAGGGAGAAAGCCGGGTGCCGCTCGGTGTTCGACGAGCAGACTTCGAGCCTGACGATTTTGGACAAACGCTTGAGATCAAAAGCACCTCCGGTGCTCGCTGGCTAATCCCGGTGACAGCCTCAGCGCCACAGCTCAATTCCTTATGGGTGGGAACAGTAACTATTAACCAAGTCTCACAGGTTCACAACTATCAGCGTACCTGCACCACGGAACCAACGACACTCGATCCAATTGATGCGGACAGCGACGGCACTGTGGATGTGGAAGCAGAAGCCGTGATTATTGGCAGCAACCCGGGGTCGGGCAGTGATTTATGCACGGATGCAGACGGCTTCCCTGTATCCCAGTCCAGTGAGCTGGGTGCCGTCGCCGCCAACTTCTCCTTCCGGGTCATTATGCACCGTGAAAGCGGCCAGGTGCGTTTGCTCAAGGACGTCATCCAGATGCGTGCGGATGATGGTCGCTACGTGCTTCTGACGGACGACAGCCTGATCCCCAACTTTCGGGGAGCGGTGTTGAGGGATGGCGAACTTGTGGGCAGACGAATGAGCACCATGGCCTATGATTTTTCCGGCGATACCCTCGCCATGGCTGGCGGCCTCGATGGCGTGCTGACTGCCGACATCGTGCTGGCAGCCGACGCGCCGACCAACCCGTTTCGACATTACTACCACGCGGACCACGGTGGCGATGGTTACGAGGTGATCCGCCGTATGGAATTTACCTTTGGCACTGTTGGTGAAGGTCTGGGCGCAAACTACGACGTGAAGCAGGGCACCTATCGGGAAGTGATTTCCGGGCTTCATAAAGAGCAGATTGTCGCGGCCGGAAGCTTCACGCTTCGCCACGCTGCGCAAATTGATACGTTGAATCAGTGAGGACTTCGGTCATGGAAAACAAACACCATTACTACGTGTTCCGACGTTCTTTGATGCTTTCCCTGATTGCTGTAATGCTGGGATGCCTTTTCGCGAGTCCGGTATTTGCCAATTGGCCGGCACAGTTCGGGGGAAGTGGGCAGCAACGCCTGTATGACATTGCAGTTGATTCCAGAGGAAACAGCGTCACGCTAGGTTCTTTCAATGGCACGATCGAGTTTGTTAATTCAGAGGGAAATCTCGAAACATTTATTGGTGATTCAGCGGAAAATCTGTATGTCGCAAAGTATTCCAGCCAAGGCGATTTGGTTTGGGCCAAAGTTGTTAACAGCGCTGCGATCATTTCTCCGGAAAGCCTGGAAATCGATGCCTCTGATAGTGTTTACATCTCAGGAGGGCTTAATTCC
>Ga0064014_10152_pt1 | contig 25626 bp, 27 predicted proteins | sample CrowatWCoCulture_2_FD_61584 | JGI IMG/M metagenome (GOLD analysis project Ga0064014, IMG submission 61584) | Marine cyanobacteria communities from the University of California, Santa Cruz, USA, analyzing cyanobacterial DNA methylation -... | ecosystem: Host-associated > Microbial > Bacteria >...
AGTAAAAACATCAACAGTATAGAATGAATAAGTCATAATGATTAATTATTTTATATAAGCAAACCCTAAATATAGCCACGATTAGAATTCTTCTGAGAGTCCTTTTAATTATACCATTTTCATCAAATTAGACTACAGATATTACCTTTGTAGGGTCAACGGCCGTTGACCCCTACTTTAGGAAACTAATGCAATGTAATACATTTTTTTAAAGTAGCATTAGTTTTAATCGCTTGGGGGTTAATATGAGTTATTGTAGCAGAAAAACCCTGATTTTCTAAAGCTGTAATCAGTTGCGATCGCTTGGGAATATCTAATTTTCCTCGTCTTCCTATTTCTCCCAAAGTATAAAAATAAGGAGGAAAGTTAGACTCATTGATCATGGTTGATAATAAATCGCTTACTTTTCTCCATTTTAAATTAATTGCTAAGTTTTTCATGGTTTTTAAATACTCTTGATTATGTAAATTACCTAACCACATTGCACCAGAAATTGTATAATTATAATCCTGTTTTTCTTCTTGATCATAACATCTCGATTTACCTAGCTGTTGATAAGAAATAGTTGCATACTCTCCACACTGATGACAATATCCTAGAAAACCATAATTATCTAAACTCAGATTAATTTTAGGTAATAAACGCAGCATAACTCGATAATTTTGTCCAGTAAAAAAAGAGAAAATTGGCTCAATTCCTAATCCCATTGTTGCTGCTTGTTGTAAGGCACTACCTATAATTAATCGTAATACTTGTTCTTGTGCTGCTGGATGGATCGACCATAAGATCCATAAACTTGTAAACATTTTTCGGGTAAATGTCCCGTTCCTGTGCGTCCATCTGTACAAGTTAAATAGATTAATCCCCCTATTTTTGTTGCCCATAATGCGGTACTTAAATAGGGATTAGGTGAACCAAAAGCATCCACATCTACTAAATCATAGTAATCTTTATTATTATAACATTCAAAGAAGATGTTATTAGCATTTTGATAGCTTATTTTACCTTTGTTTTCTTGTAAAATAAAACCTAAATTATATTCAATAGTTTCTTTATTTTCAGGGTTACTATCATTGGACCAGATGTAGTCAGCATCGCTTTCTAAATAATAACGTATGGAACGAACCCCACACCCCGTCATGACATCCAAAACCCGTAACTTTTCTTGGGTTTGTTTATAGACTTTGGCAGCTAATACTCCTAAATCTCTGGTGATTTTACTGTGGGGACGATAGAAAGTTTTACCCACAGTAAAATAGGCTGTTTCTTCGCAGATTAAAGATTCATAATTGATCATACAATATTCAATATAATTATATTAAACTAGAACTTAAAGCTTTTTCTAAAAAAGTTAAGATAGATCAAACTTTTTTCTCTACTGACATAGTTTTCTACAGTGTTATAGAAGTCAGTAATGATATGTCAGAAGCGAGAATATATCAGGATATAATACTATTATGTCCTTGTAGGGGTTTAATACTCTGTTTTACCCTTCTTCTGATTTTCTCACAACTGAAACCTGATTACTATATCAATGTTGATTTAAACTTTTGTCAGGTGGGCAAAGTTTTTTCCATTATAATTAGTCTAGATAAGTTTTTGGTTTGCCAACCCTAGCATCTTTATTTTAGGGTAACACAGTTTTCTAGATTGTAATCGATATTTATTATGAACTTTCCTAGACTACATCCAGATACCATTGAAGAAGTTAAAGAAAAAATAGACATTTATGACATAGTTTCTGATTATGTTGTTCTCAAAAAAAGAGGACAAAATTATGTTGGTTTATGTCCCTTTCATCAGGAAAAGACTCCTAGTTTTACCGTTAATCAAAGCAAGCAAATGTATTACTGTTTTGGTTGCGGAGCAGCGGGAAATGGGATTAAATTTTTAATGGAAATTGGACAACAATCTTTTAGTCAAGTTGTCCTAGAGTTAGCAAACAGGTATCAAGTTCCCCTCAAAACCTTAGAACCTGAAAAACGGCAAGAAGTACAAAAAGAACTTTCTCTCAAAGAACAATTATATGAAATTGTTGCTGTGACGAGCAATTTTTTTGAACACGCACTACGAGAAACTTTAGGAGAAAATGCTTTAAATTATTTAATCGAAAAAAGAAAATTACAACCCGAAACTATACAAAAATTCAACTTAGGATATGCCCCCAGTGGTTGGGAAACATTATATCGTTATTTAGTGGAACAAAAACGTTATCCTATTGCCTTAGTAGAAGAAGCAGGACTAATTAAACCTAGAAAAAAAGGGAATGGTTATTATGATACCTTTCGCGATCGCCTGATGATTCCTATTAAGGATATTCAAGGCCGTGTTATTGCTTTTGGGGGCAGAAGTTTAACGGATGATGAACCAAAATATCTTAATTCTCCCGAAACTCCATTATTCAATAAAGGTAAGACTTTATTCGCTTTAGATCAAGCTAAAAGTAGTATTCGTTCTTTCGATAAAGTTATTGTTGTCGAAGGTTATTTTGATGCGATCGCCCTTCATTCAGCAGGAATTACTAATACAGTAGCTTCTCTAGGAACAGCGTTTAGTGAAAGTCAATTAAAACAGTTATTAAGATATAGCGATTCCAAAGGAGTTATCTTCAATTTTGATGCAGATCAAGCAGGTATTAAAGCAACGGAAAGAGCCATAAAAGAAATAGAATCACTCATTTATTCTGGACAAGTTAACCTAAAAATTCTCAATATTCCCGATGGCAAAGACGCTGATGAATTTATCAACTCTCATGATAATGGTTCGGAACAGTATCAAGAATTAATAGAAAAAGCACCCCTGTGGTTAAACTGGAAAATTGAACAAATATTAATGGAGAAAAACTTAAAACAAGCAGATAATTTTGAACAAGTTGCCCAAGGAATGGTTAAACTATTAAACCAATTATCAGATAGCAATCAACGGAGTTATTATATTAGCTATTGTGCAGAAATTCTTGCGCAAGGAGATGCGAGACTACTGACCCTTTACTTAAAAAATTTACAGACTCAGTTAAGTAAACCCCTTACTAAGTTGTCTCAAAAAAATACAACTAAAACCTTTATTAAACTAGAAAATACGGCTGAGAACAATTTATTAAAAGAAGCAGAAACTATTTTGCTAAAGATTTATATACATTATCCCGAACATCGTCAAGAAATTTTTGATAAGCTAGAGGATAAAAACCTTATTTTTAGTCTCTCAGAACATCGTATTATCTGGCAAAAATTATTAGATATTGATGACGAATATGATCAAAAATTAGTCTCTAAATTAGAAGCTGACATAGCAAACTTATCAGAGGTTTCTGAGAAAGTAAATAAACTTTTAAACTTCCGAGAAATTGAGCAATATGAAGATAGTAGTCGCTTAAGTTTGATTATTGATGCTGCTTTAATATCCCTTGAGAAAGTAAACCTCGAAAAATATTGTAATTATTGTGAAAAAAAATATAAAACCATTAATCCTGAAGAAGATCCTGTTAATTATCAATACTATTTAAACGAGTATATTTCTAGTCGACAAAAAATCTTACAACTCCAACCCCTCAGAAGTTTCTCCCAACTCGATATTTATAGTTAAATTAAATAAGCTTGACAACTCAAGTCAATTTATGAATAATTACCAGTGTATATATGCTTAAAGAAAAACATGGACGCAGTTAGAATTATTTGTGCGATTTTTCTCCCTCCCCTGGGTGTTTTCTTACAAGTTGGGATTGGATGGCCGTTTTGGATTAACATTTTATTGACCCTTTTTGGTTATTTTCCTGGTGTTCTTCATGCGGTTTGGGTTATCGCTAAAAAATAGTCAATTTTTGCCATAAAACATCGGGCAAGTTTACTCTTTGAACTTGTCCCTTGCGTGAATCAACTCAAAAACGAAATAAGATTCGCTACAATGAAGCTTGATTTGTCTTACTAGGGCAATGGAGGGGATATGTTGTCATTAACACTAAATAATCGTTATCAAGTTCTTGAAACCTTGGGAAAAGGGGGTTTTGGAGAGACATTTCTCGCCATCGATACCCATTTGCCCTCGGCCAAAAAATGTGTTATCAAACAACTTAAGCCGGCGGTTCGTTCTCACGTTATTCCTGATTGGTTAAAAGAAAGATTTGCTACAGAAGCGGCTATTTTGGAAGAATTAGGCGAAAAACATCCCCAAATACCTGCACTATACGCCTATTTTTCCGAAGGAGGGGATTTTTACTTAGTACAAGAATGGATCGAAGGAGAAACCTTAACTCAAATTCATCAACGACAAGGTAACTTATCCCCCAAACAAATACAAGATATATTAATCGGTATATTACCTGTGTTGGATTATGTCCATAATCGTCGGATTATTCACCGTGATATTAAACCAGATAACATTATTATTCGCAGTGGGGATCAAAAACCGGTTTTAATTGATTTTGGCATCGTTAAAGAAACCGTGGCCACTATGGTTCACAGTAACGGTAATACCCCCTATTCTGTGGGACTGGGAACCCCTGGTTATATGGCCTCTGAACAAGCTGCCGGCCGTCCCATTGTCTCCAGTGACTTGTATAGTTTAGGACTCACTGCCATTTTTTTACTCACGGGGAAAACCCCTCAATACTTAGCTACTGATCCCAATACAGGGGAGGTTTTATGGCGAAAGGAAGCCCCAAATATTAAGTCTAACTTAGGAGATGTTCTCGATCGCACAGTACGTTTTCATCCCCGCGATCGCTTTTCCACCGCTAAAGAAATGTTAGCAGCTTTACAGGTTTTTGATCCCCTTGCCACCGCAGTAACTATAGCTGTTGACCAACAAAATTCATCTTTATCCCCACCATCCCCACAACGCCCTAGTAACACTACTCAAGAAAACCAACCTCCTTGGGCCCTGTTAACCTTGGGATCGTTTTTAGCTGCAAGTGCGATCATAGGAGGACTAATGTTAGGGATCGTTTTAGGGACAAAAGAGCGATCGCAACCTACTTCTTCCCCTTCGGTATTACCAGAGTCACCAAAAGAAACCCCAACCCCAGAGTTATCACCGCCCAAACCCAGAAACCGTAGACCGGTTAATAATAGGCGATCGCAACCTTCTCCTACTCCCATTCCTACTCCAGAAGTTGAAGTTTCTCCCACTCCAGAAGTTAAAGCTTCCCCTACTCCAGAAGTTGAAGCTTCCCCTACTCCAGAAGTTGAAGCCTCTCCCACTCTAACACCTATCCCTGAACCCACCAAAGCAGTTTCCATTCCCGTTGAACCACCACCGCAGTCATCGGACCCCAAAGAGACAACCGAAGAACAACCTTCAAGTCCTTCCATCGTTATCCCTAATATTCCTTCTCAACCTAGTGAGGAAAAACCTTCTCAAGAAGAGGAGAATAATTACAATATACAAAAATACTTTGAATCAGACAGAGAAAAAAATAAGACTAATATCCAACCTTATTTTGAATCTGACAGAGAATAAATCTCAAAATAATTGTAGGGTGTATTAGCGTAGCGTAATACACCAAAAAACTTAGATTTCTTCCATTTCTAACTTAGCAGAAGTAACAGCAGCGAAGGCAAAAGCAAAAACAATAGGCATGGGATTTTTTAAGAGATAACTTAAAACAACCGATACAATTGAGATTAAAATAGCTGAAGTTAACCAAGTCCTTTCTTCCGCACAAAATCCCTTTGTTGCTTTAATTAAGTACAATACTTCAGAGGGAATCGGTTCCGGCATAACTGCTCCTGGAGGAAACGCCCAATAGTGATTGTAACGTTCTCTAAATAAATCTGTCCATCCATTGTCGTCACACCATTCCTGTATCCATTCGTCTCTAAAGTGTTTCATAATTCTTTTAGATTTCCCCCATTTACTACTAATTTCCGTCTAAATCAATCTCTGTTTAGCAATAGTTATCATTTATATTAGCAAAACCATTTTCTGTTGTTCGGTAACTTAATAAAACTTAATTGACAATCTTAAGTAGGGTTTGCTGAATAAAAACAAAACCCTATTCTTTAAAAGGTTACACCCATATTCGCGATCGCAAAAAAGATCAGCTTTGTCGGCTACAAACCGCTATAATTGGTAGAAACACCTCCCAGTTGTTGATCAAGAACAAATGTATCGAAAAGAGGAGCAACCTTTACCGCCCCCAGAAAAATTTGAATTACCTTTCGAGGGCAAATTGTCCCCCAATAATCGTTGGGTAATCATGGCAGAGTTGATACCTTGGGATGATTTTGAGGAAGAATATGCTAAACTTTTTTCAGCAGAAAAAGGTGCGCCAGCCAAACTATTTAGAATGGCATTAGGGACATTAATTATTAAGGAAAAATTAGGAACAAGTGATAGAGAAACTATAGAACAGATTAGAGAAAATCCCTATCTACAATACTTTATAGGTTTAAATTGTTATCAACAAGAGCCACCACTGGAATCTTCAATGCTAGTTTATTTTAGGAAAAGAATTGATGGAGAATTGATAAACAAAATCAATAAAAAAATAGTAAAAAGAGAAATAGACAAGAGTGATAAAGAAGTAAAAAAAAAGGATTGTCTCCAAGAAAAAGGAGAAAAAATAAAAAATAAAGGTAAACTAATTTTAGATGCGACTTGTGCGCCAGCAGACATCAAATACCCAACGGATTTAGGCATATTAAATCAAGCCAAAATTGAGACAGAAAGAATAATAGATAATCTTTATAAACCATTAAGAGTAAAATTGAGAAAAAAGCCGAGAACTTCTAGAAAAATTGCTAGAAAGGAATACTTAAAAGTAGCTAAAAAACGAAAAGTATCTTATCAAGAAAGAAGAAAAGCTATCGGGAAACAGTTAAAATACCTTAAGAAAAATTTAGGAAATATAGAAGACTTAATTCAAGCTGGGGCTTCCCTGGAAAATCTGAGTAAAAGACAGAACAATTGTCTAGAGACTATCAAAAAAGTTTATGAACAACAACAGTCAATGTGGGAGAATAAGACCCAGAGTGTTCCTCAAAGAATTGTAAGTTTAACTCAACCGCATATTCGTCCAATAGTGAGGGGAAAAGCAGGAAAACCAATAGAGTTTGGAGCTAAACTCTCAGTAAGCTGTGTAGATAACTATGTGTTTCTAGACAAAATAAGTTGGGAAAACTTCAATGAATCTTGTCATTTAAAAGAACAAGTAGAAAAGTATAAAGAAACGTTTGGCTATTATCCCGAATCCGTCCATGTAGATAAAATTTATCGAACTAGGGAAAACAGAAATTGGTGTAAGGAAAGAGGGATAAGAATCAGTGGTCCGAAGTTAGGAAGACCTCCGAAAAATGTCAGTGAAGAAGAAAAGAAACAAGCCCACTCCGATGAATGCTTCCGTAATGCTATTGAGGGAAAGTTTGGACAAGCTAAACGAAGATTTAGCCTAAATCTCGTGATGACAAAACTCCCTGAAACCTCCATTACATCTATTGCTATTACATTTTTAGTTGTCAATCTTTCTAAACTTCTGAGGCAGTTTTTGTCGCTTTTTTTGTCCTTATTTACTAACAGTAGAACAGGGGAACTCATCAAACCGCCTTTCATTAATTTTGATTATACTTTAAACAATTTTTATGTACTAAAACTTATTGATTTGTCAGAAAATTCTTGGTCAAAAGTGGCATAAATTTTGGAGAAACTTTTTCAGCAAACCCTAAGTATATATGCTCAAAACATCTTTGTCTGTACAAATTGCCTTTAATTTTTGGTCCCAGGGTTCATAAGGAAGTTGAGAGAAAAGGGCAAATTCAAAGATAATACCAATGGTAGGAATAGAATGCCATTGAGGAGAATTTAAGAGGCGATCGTAGAACCCTCCACCATAGCCTAATCGGTATCCATTATAATCACAAGCAACGGCAGGGATCAAGATTAAATCAACGTTTTCAGGTTTGATAACTGGTGCGTTTGGTGAAGGTTCTAAAATGCCATATTTACCCGTTAATAAGGGTTCTTTGGGTTGCCAAGAATGCCAAATTAAAGACTTATTTACGCAGCGAGGAAACCCCCAATTATGGTTAGTTGAAAATAGAGTAGTTAGATCTGGTTCTTGACGGATGGAAAAGTAAGCTAAAATAGTTTTTGCTTCTTGGAACAATAAATGATTCTCTAAATTTTTACATATTTTTTTGCTTTTTCTTGCCAGTCTGTTGCTGATAGACTAGCTCTTTTTGTTATAATTTTTGTTCTTAGTTGTTTTTTTGTTTCCTTTATATTCATTATTATTTTTTCTTGCTTAGAGAAATCGAGTTAGATCAAATTCTTCTTCCGAATCATTTTTAGGAAATCTTTCTAAGTTTAATAATAATAGTAAGTGTTCCGAGTAGTCAACAATTCCTTTTAAATCTTCTTGAAGTTGTTCTAATCCACCGTTAGCATATTCTTCAAAAATTTGTACTCTTTTTTCTTCTGCTTGTAGATCATGAAGAGAGAGAATATTAGGATCATTGGTTTCGGCGATCGCTAATAGTTTAATCACTGTATCATAACCCCGAGAAACAAAAATTTCTAAGCTGATAGGTGCTGGTTCTTTGGAGATAATGTTAAGAGGAATACGCTTGTTATATTTAGCCCCTAATGTTGCGGCAAAAGTAACCACATCTGCGTAGGTTTGGAACGGTCCAACCCCTCCATTAAAATCGACTAAAGATTGCACTAATTCTGATTTATCTTTACTAATTCTAATCCGATGAATTGCCATATTTTGATTGTTGATTCCCCCAATATTTTGACATACTTCACCTCAGCAATTTTTAGCAATGCCCCATCAATTCTTCTGTTTGCCATTCTAAAGTATCCCCAATGGTTGAACCATCATGATAAGCTGCCAGTAAAATTTCGCTGGTTTTCCCCCAACTAATTACACCATTATGAGCCAGTGCGATCGCCCCTAAGTCCCGATCGCGTTTTTTAGACTCTTTCATCGACTTTTCCATGGCATCGGGCAAAGATAAGCCATCTCCCACCCGAATCACTACCCGCGCAGCCAAGCATTCGTTAACAATATCTTCCCCCACACCAGTACAACTTACCCCTGCCTCGGCCGTAGCATAATTACCAGCAGGCATGGCTGAATCACTCACCCGGCCAATTCTTTCTAAGCCTTTTCCTCCCGTAGAAGTACCAGCAGCAATTTTGCCCTGACTATCCAACGCAACTACACCAATGGTTCCCCGTCGTGCTTCATTCGACTCTGTACTGGCGAATAAACGCCCCATTTTGCTCTGAAAATCGTCTTTCCACTCTGCTATCCATTCCTTAGCCCGAAACTCGGTTAAGGGGTCATAAATGGGGATATTTAGTTCTCTGGCTAATTCCATAGCCCCCATATCCGAGAGAATGCGATCGCTTTCATCTTGCAGATATTTGGCTAAGTTGATGGGGTTTTTGACACGGGAAATATTAATCACACCGCTAAAGGTTTGATTCAACCCTTCCATCAGCGACGCACTCATACGAATTTGTCCATCGGATTGCAGTACCGAACCAGTTCCGGCGTTGAAACTGGGTTCATTTTCCAATAACTGACAACCCCTAACCACTGCATCCACTGCTGTTCCCCCGTTGTTCAATAATTGATAAACTTCGGTGACAATATTATGGAGGATGGGACGCACTTTGGCTAAACCGCCCTTATCGTTTAGGGAACTAGCACCACCATGAATGATCAGTTTGGGTTGGGTTGTAGTCATCAGTTGTTATCCTGTATTTGAGAACGTCTTCGGCGACATCTTTCGGAGCAATACTTAACATCATCCCAACATCTGGCCCATTTTTTGCGCCATGTAAAGGAACGGCCACAAACAGGACATATTTTTGTAGGTAAATCGGATTTTGAACGTTGACGAGCCATTTACTTCAGTTATCAGTTAGCAGTTAGCAGTTAGCAGTGAGCAGTTGTTGCCTATTGTTTTATGATAAAAACAATAGACTTATTTTGACTACTTATTGATGGTAATCGCAACTTCTAACAGTTCATCTGCTATTTTATTAGGGTTTCGGGCTTTATCTGATCCCATTCGTTTACAAGTTTTGTCCTTACTAAAAACCCAAGAATTATGTGTTTGTGATCTTTGTGAAAAATTAGAGATTAATCAATCTAAACTTTCTTTTCATCTGAAAAATCTTAAGGATGCTCAGTTAGTGCGATCTCGTCAAGAAGGACGTTGGATCTATTATCGTTTAAACTCGTCTCAGTTTGCCCTACTTGAAAACTATTTATCCCAATATCAACAAGTTAAAGATATTTTACCGGCATCATCGTGTGAGTGATTTTTATTTTTTTCAGAATGTTTTGTTTTCTATTTATTGAGCTTAACAATATCGGGAATGGCAATATAATAATGACATTCTCAAATTAATAAAAAAAGATGACTAAATCTTCAACAGTAAATGCTTCCATAACATCAACTGATGATGTTTTTATTCCCACCGTAACCCACCATTTTCAATATAGCAATCAGCAATGATTCATCAGATATTCCTTTTCTTCTCTGTTCCCCGTTCCCTGTTACCTTCTACTCAGACTTAATTCTCTCAACTGATAACTGATTGTTATATGTACTTAGCTTATTGTGAGTACAGTAAGCAGGATGCTCACACTACCATCTCTCAACTTCTCTCCCCTTCTTTTTGTAGTAATCTGTTTGATAATTATTGTGTCGAAATTGAGCAATAAAACTGCTTCTAAATACTCCATACACTAAACGAGAAAAATCCTCTTTTTTAAATCTTAAACCTAACATCAATAAAGAAAAACAAAGGATAATTATCAAAAATACTATCAAAAATGGTTTATTTTGTATCATCTTGACTCCACTTAAATCCCCACAGTTTGTCAAGTTCAGTTTACAAACATTATTTATTAGAACATAAAAACTATAGTCGGTGGCAGTAGTCTTTTTGCTCTTATTTTGATGCCCAACAGGGTTAAAAGTACGAAAAATAGAGGCTTTTATCAATCTTGTTGTTGTTTTTACTTACAAGGAGCCTATCCTATTCCAAAAACAGTATATCTGAAAAGTTACAAAAATACAAGTCTTCATTTTCGGGCAAATTTTAGGAAAATAAGCAAAAACTCTTTTTTCGTGAAGTTAGATTAAGTAGAAAAAGTAATAAAAATAAGTTATATGTTTTTATTAATAAGATAATTTAAAGCAATATTTGAATAAAAGCAAAACAACACTCAAGACAAAATTGAGGATAATAAGAGAAGAAGAGAAGACAACCTACCATATAAAATAGAATAAAGAATAAAACGATACCTTATGCTTAAAGCTCTATTTGGCGATCCTAATACCCGCAAAATCAAAAAATTACAGCCCATCGTTGCGGAAATCAACTTACTCGAAGAAGATATTCAGCAATTATCCGACGAAAAACTGAGGGAAAAAACCGTTGAATTTCGGGAAATGTTGGATAAAGCCAACAACGATGAAGAATTAGAGGATATTTTAGAGGATATTCTCCCAGAAGCCTTTGCAGTTGTCCGAGAAGCAGGAAAACGAGTCTTAGGAATGCGTCACTTTGACGTACAGTTACTGGGGGGAATGGTACTCCATCAAGGACAAATAGCCGAGATGAAGACAGGGGAAGGAAAAACCCTCGTTGCTACCCTGCCGGCATATCTTAACGGACTGACTGGCAAAGGGGTTCATATTGTTACTGTTAACGACTATTTAGCCAGACGGGATGCAGAATGGATGGGACAAGTCCATCGTTTTCTGGGGTTAACCGTGGGACTGATACAGTCGGGAATGAACCCAGAAGAACGGAAGAAAAACTATGCTTGTGACGTTACCTATACCACCAACAGCGAACTAGGATTTGACTATTTACGGGACAATATGGCCACCGCTATGGCTGAAGTTGTACAACGACCCCCCAATTATTGCATCATCGACGAAGTTGACTCCATTTTAATCGATGAAGCTCGTACCCCTTTAATTATTTCCGGTCAAGTAGAAAGACCAACGGAAAAATATCTTCAAGCTGCTGAAATTGCCAAAAAACTAGAGCTACAAGAAAACGAGGAAGATCCCAAAGACTACGAAGTAGACGAAAAAGCTCGTAATGTTTTGATGACGGATCAAGGGTTTGAAAACGCAGAACAACTATTAGGAGTAACGGATCTCTACGATCAAGAAAACCCTTGGGCCCACTACATTTTTAACGCCATCAAAGCCAAAGAATTATTCACCAAAGATGTTAATTACATCGTCAAGAATAAAGAAGTGGTCATCGTTGATGAATTTACAGGTCGTGTTTTAGCAGGAAGACGCTGGAGTGATGGACTGCACCAGGCGATCGAAGCTAAAGAAGGGGTTCCCATCCAAAAAGAAACCCAAACTCTGGCCACCATTACCTATCAAAACTTCTTCCTGTTATACAACAAACTTTCAGGGATGACAGGAACTGCTAAAACCGAAGAAACGGAACTAGAAAAGGTCTATAACCTACAAGTAACTATCGTTCCCACTAACCGTCCCCCCCAACGCTATGACTATGCTGATGTGGTTTATAAGAACGAAATAGCTAAATGGAAAGCCGTAGCAGCAGAAGTAGAAGAACTACACGAACAAGGTCGTCCCATTCTTGTTGGTACTACCAGTGTGGAAAAATCGGAAGTTATTTCTAATCTATTGCAACAAAGTAACATTCCCCATAACATTCTCAATGCTCGCCCCGAAAACGTAGAAAGAGAATCAGAAATTGTTGCTCAAGCAGGAAGACAACAAGCTGTTACCATTGCGACGAATATGGCAGGACGAGGAACCGATATCATTTTAGGGGGGAACTCCGACTACATGGCCCGCCTAAAAATTCGGGAATATCTTATGCCTCAAATTGTTATGCCAGAAGATGATAACCTGATGGCAGGGGGTACAGGAGGCAATGGTAGTCGTCGTCCTCAAGGCTTTGGTGAAGATAGCAAAAAGAAAAAATGGCAACCCTCAGCCGATATTTTCCCCACCCAACTCTCCCAAGAAACCGAAAACCTGATCAAAGTAGCAGTAAAATTTGCAGTTACTGAATATGGACAGCAAAGTTTATCCGAACTAGAAGCGGAAGAAAAAATTGCGATCGCCTCGGAAAATGCTCCCACAGATGACCCTGTGATTGAAAAATTACGGGAAGTTTATAAAGCCATCCGTGAAGAATACGACGCATTGACCGACAAAGAACAGGAAGAAGTGGTAGAAAAGGGAGGACTCCATGTTATTGCTACTGAACGTCACGAGTCCCGTCGCATCGATAACCAGTTACGGGGAAGGGCCGGACGACAAGGAGATCCTGGGTCAACTAAATTTTTCTTAAGTTTAGAAGATAACTTACTAAGAATTTTTGGAGGCGATCGCGTTTCCGGGTTAATGGAGGCCTTCCGAGTTGAGGAAGATATGCCCATCGAGTCGAAAATGTTAACCCGTTCCCTAGAAGGGGCCCAGAAAAAAGTTGAAACCTTCTACTATGACACCCGTAAACAGGTGTTTGAATACGATGAGGTGATGAATAACCAGAGAAGGGCTATTTATGCCGAACGTCGACGGGTACTCGAAGGGTTAGACCTCAAAGAACAAGTGCTACAATACGCCGAGAAGACAATGGATGAAATTGTCGACGCTTATGTTAACCCTGAGTTACCCCCCGAAGAATGGGATGTAGGAAACTTAGTTAGTAAGGTCAAAGAGTTTGTGTATCTCCTCGAAGATATGACTGCTGAAGACATGGAAGATATGACCGTCCCAGAGATGAAAATCTTTCTCCACGAAGAAGCTCGTAAAGCTTATGACATAAAAGAAGACCAAGTGGATAAAGTTCGTCCTGGTTTGATGCGAGAAGCAGAACGTTTCTTTATTTTGCAACAGATAGACACCCTATGGCGTGAACATTTACAGTCAATGGACGCGCTACGGGAGTCTATTGGGTTACGAGGTTACGGACAGAAAGACCCTCTCATTGAATATAAACAGGAAGGTTACGAAATGTTCTTAGAGATGATGATCGATATCCGTCGTAATGTCGTTTATTCTCTCTTCCAGTTCCAACCCCAAAGTCAAGTCCAAGCAGTTTAGTTGCTTGAGGGCAAAGGAGAATAATACTTAGGAAGTTGCCTATCCCTACTATAGGGATAGGCAACTTCTCACTTCTGAGTTCTGACTCCAAAAAGCGGAGAGGGTGGGATTCGAACCCACGTTGGCTATTAACCAAACCCGATTTCAAGTCGGGCGCGTTCGACCACTCTGCCACCTCTCCTTAATTCATCCCCAATTCTAGCATGATTTTGGCTTTTCGCCGACAAACCCCAAACCATAGTTAAGGCAATATTTTCTAGGCCCAAGGAAAAAAGAAAATATCTCTTTTTCCCTTGCCTTTTACTTTATTTACTATTCTGCGTCAGCTAGAGCAAAGAAACCAGGAACCCTTCCTGCTGCTGCACTACCATCTTTCTGTGATAGGATAACAGCACTGATTTGATCGCTCATCACAGCAACTTTTTTTTCCGTTTGTTTCTCACAAGTTAACTCAATTAACTCAGAAGTGCCTGACTTCATGGAGTTGACAATCTGCTCATAAAGTGCTTGTGCATCCTCAACTTCTTTGCGTTGTACAGAAATAGGGAGGGGAGTGTATTTTAAAGCTAAATCAATACTAATCATTAATGCTCCTTGCGGTAAATGCTTTCTTTCTTATTATGAGTGAAAATTGGAGCTTGTGCAGAGTGATAAAATAGTAATACCGTTGATCTTGGAAGTTAAATAAATGAATAGTTGCGTGTTGATGGCGAAAGTCATTCGGAATCCTGAATTACGCTATACTTCGGATAATCAAAGAGAAGTTGCACAAATGTTGGTGGAGTTTGCAGGCCGACGAAGCGAAGATCCCCCTGCTACCCTAAAAGTGGTGGGATGGGGTGGTTTAGCGACACAGATGAAAGAAACTTGCACCGAAGGCGATCGCTTAATTTTGGAAGGCCGTTTATCCATGAATACTTTTGAACGTAAGGAAGGGTTTAAGGAAAAACGAGCAGAGTTAGTGATTTCTCGCTTTTATCCTGTGGATGGGGTAACTAACCCTTCCTCTATGGATAATGTGGTTTCTTTGGATACTGCTAAATCATCTCAAAGGAAAAATAGTAGTTACGATCAAGATAGCTACGATATGGATGAGTCACAACCTATGCCAACTTCTTCTAGTAACGAAGATGATCCCATTCCGTTTTAAGAAAATTTTTGTTGTATAAACAATTTTTGTCGGGCTTAATATTATTAAGCCCCTACGAGACTTAACTAACTCAAAATAATGCCATGTTATTAAACTATAATCCTAAGCATTGTCTCCCCTCTGCTGAAGATTTACCAGACTCTGATGATACACCTGTGGATAATCAATTACAAGACTTAATTCCTCATCTTTTATTAGATATTCTGGCATTAATTTGGTCAGAAAGAGAAGATTGGTATTTTGGGGTGGATATGGGTATCTATTATGATCCCTATGAACCTGCTATTGTTCCTGATGGGTTTTTAAGTGTTGGAGTTCCTCGTATTATTGATGAAGATTTAAGATTATCTTATGTTTTATGGGAGGAACAAAAGGTTCCTCTTTTAGTATTAGAAGTGGTTTCTCATAAACGGAGAAAAGAATATACTAAAAAGAAAGATTTTTATGCAGAAATGGGAGTCTTATATTATGTAATTTATAATCCTTTACGGAAAAGAAAACCCAGATTAGAAGTTTATCAATTAAATAATGGAAAATATGAATTATTACAAGGTGAACCCATCTGGTTATCAGAATTAAATTTAGGAATAGGGAAAGAAACAGGAATTTATCAAGGAATTGAAAGAGAATGTTTATATTGGTACGATGAAAATGGTGAACGTTATTCAACTCCAGAAGAAAGAATAAAATCAGAAGGAGAACAAAGAGAAAAGAAAGGAGAAATAGAGGGAAAACAAAGTTTGATTTTACGTCAACTTAATCTAAAATTAGGTAATCTTTCTCTAACAACTAAACAAAAAATCAAAGAATTATCTTCTAGTCAATTAGATGATTTATCCCTTGCTTTATTTGATTTTACGGACTTAAATAGTTTAAATCAGTGGTTAGATAAAAAGTAGGGTGGGCAAATTTTATGATCTGAATTTTTGATAAATAATGAGGATTATTTGCCCACCACTTTTCTCTATTGCGCTTTAGTTAGGTGTGGTGGGCAAACTCACACAGGTTTGATGATTAATTTTTCATTTACTTGATTTTGCCCACCCTACGATCTATGACTGAAAATGTAGGGTGGGCAAATTTTATGATCTGAATTTTTGATAAATAATGAGGATTATTTGCCCACCACTTTTCTCTATTGCGCTTTAGTTAGGTGTGGTGGGCAAACTCACACAGGTTTGATGATTAATTTTTCATTTACTTGATTTTGCCCACCCTACGATCTATGACTGAAAATGTAGGGTGGGCAAATTTTATGATCTGAATTTTTGATAAATAATGAGGATTATTTGCCCACCACTTTTCTCTATTGCGCTTTAGTTAGGTGTGGTGGGCAAACTCATACAGGTTTGATGATTAATTTTCTATTTACTTGAGTTTGCCCACCCTACGATCTATGACTGAAAATGTAGGGTGGGCAAATCTTATGATCTCAATCCTTGATAGATAATGAGGATTATTTGCCCACCACTTTTCTCTATTGCGCTTTAGTTAGGTGTGGTGGGCAAACTCATACAGGTTTGATGATTAATTTTCCATTTACTTGAATTTGCCCACCCTACGATCTGGGATTATATCTTATCTTTAGGGCTTGATAATATTAAGCCCCCATATTGCTAATGTTTACAAATTATGGCCAAACCTAATCGGTTAAAGATTGACTTCCTTTTAAATTAAGTGTTAGTATAATGGTGGTTATAACGTGGTCTAAATAAATTTGTCTCTTCTCAAATAGGCGAAAACACAAGCTAAAGAAGATATCAGAGAAGAAACTATAAATAAGTTCTAGACACCCGTTAAGTCCATTCTAAAGTAATAAAAATTTGTCACTAGGTACCGATAGCTTGTCGGTGAACACCTGTGAACCGGAAAGACTTTCATTAACTATCACGAGGTAATTCTATGAAGCTTAATCATAGCCTTGTTTTCATATCTTTAACCACCATAGGACTCAGTTTAATTACGCCAGCAAAAGCTGATGCTCAACTGCGTAATATCGGTCCGAATATTTCCATTCCTTCTAGGGAATGTATTCCTGGGGCAATTAACTGCGGTGGAGAAATTCACCGCGAAAATATGCGTCATAATCGTCAACTCTATTTTCAAACCCCCGAAAAGATTTTGCAACATTTTCATCGGGAACGCACTGAAAGAGCTTGTTTAGAGAGGACTATGACCACTCCTCCCCCACCTATTAATGCTAATTGTAATCAGCATCTTGTTGATTGAAAACTTCAATCAACAAGATGCTGTCATTGATCAACGTCTACTTCAACAACAAGAAATTGATCGACTTTATCCAAATGGAAGTAACTTTTAATAGAGAAAAGGGGGAGATAGAGTTGAAAAGCTACCTATTTTTTCCTGTTTTCTATTAATAAATATCATTAGTTGTTTGGTTAAATAAGGGTTCACTAATAGGCATAACTAAAACCTTATCTACACGATTACCATCCATATCCATAACCTCAAACTTTAAACCTTTCCAATTAAAACTATCAGCGGCTTTAGGAATTTTCCCTAAATAAGTAATAACAAATCCTCCTAATGTGTGGAAATTACCCTGTTTTTCTCCTGGAATCATTTTTAGTCTAAATACTTTTTTGAACTCATCCACTGCTACGGTTCCATCCATTAACCAAGAACCGTCCTCTCGACGCACAATAGAAGGGATAATAGTTTCATCAATGCGAGGAATATCCCCTACAATAGCTTTCAAAATATCATTAATAGTCACTAATCCCTGAATAATACCGTATTCATCCACTACCAAAGCAATATGATTTCCCGTTTGTTGAAATAATTGTAAGACTTTTAAACCCAAGGTACTATCAGGAACTAATAAAGGTTGTCCTAAAGATGCCGTTAAATCAAACTGCTGACAACCTAAACAATTAGACAATAAATTAGTTACCTGAACAATGCCTAATACTTCTTCTAAACTGCCTTGACAAACAGGAAAACGAGTATGGGTACTATGAATAATTTTCTGACGATTAATCTCAGCAGAATCTTCTAAATTTAACCAAATAATTTCGGGACGAGTTGTCATTAAACTGCTAACTCTGCGATCGCCTAACTGCAAAACCCTCTCCACCATCTCATGTTCCACTTCCTCAAACATTCCTGCTTCTTTACCCTGTCTCAACATCACTTTAATTTCTTCTTGGGTTACAGGAGGTTCGCTGATGGTGGTAGTAATACCCAATAAAGATAAAATAAAATCTGTAGAAGTCCCTAATAAATTAACGATAGGAGCAACTAAACGAGAAATATACAACAAAGGAAAAGCCATTAATGTAGCAATTCCCTCCGGATCACTCAAAGCTAAACGTTTAGGCACTAATTCTCCGATCACTAGAGATAAATAGGTTAAACAGAGGACAACCAACGTGATAGAAATGGCTTCACTGTGGACCATTAACCCAGGAACACGCTGTAAAACCACCGTTAAATGTGCCGAGAGGTTCGCCCCACCATAAACCCCTGCTAAAATACCAATCAGGGTAATACCAATCTGTACCGTTGATAAAATCTGGTTGGGGTCATTGGCCAATTCTAGAGCGATTTTTGCCCGTCGATCGCCTTGGAGACTCATTTGCTCTAAACGAATTTTACGAGAGGAAACTAGGGCTATTTCCGATAGGGCAAAGATAGCATTAAATAAAATCAACAAAAGGATAACCAGAAGTTCGCTTGCGATCGCAACCATAGAAAATTGATCTCAGCTTGGGTTCAAGATAGCTGACCATTTCTAGTATCAACTATTAATCCCCGAAAAACAGGGTCATCTTCAGTTAAATTTTTATGAAGTCCTGACATTCTCTCAAAAAAGTGTAACAATAGATACAGAAAGTATTTTTAAACTCCTCAATTTTCTCATCCAATAGAGAAAGATGGGGAAAAGCGATCAGAGGAAAATCAATTATGAAACTGTCATTTCGTGGAATCAGTTATAATCATGACCCTATGACCTTAAAACCAACTAATACAGAGTTTGAAGGAACCTATCGGGGTATCCATTGGAAAAATCATCCTTGTACTTCATCTCGTCATGGTCATGGACTCAAACCTATGACCTATCGGGGTATCCATTATCTACAAAATTAATTTGTCATTATCATTTCGGGGATAATTCAACTTTTAGGCCGTTTTTAAAGGAGGGGGTTTCAAACCCAAATATGAAATGAAATTTTCAGAACATGGTTTTGTGGAAAATGATCAATCAAATGCTCTGGATCTTGGTTATCAAACCGTGACCCAAAAACACAGTGGGCAAAAATGGCAATATCAATATCCTAGACATATTAGACCAAATTATTCTAGTTTATCGAAACAGGAAAAAATCACTGATTATCATATTGAATCTCAAGTAATCATCTCTCAGGTTTCAGAGGGTCAAATGTGTCCTATTTTCGCAAAACCTACTGAAAAATTGACCGTCAATGAAGTCGATAAAATTCACTTACAAAACCTTTGTCGTAACCTAGAAAGACGAATGAAAACGGCCAAATTAAAAGGAGATGAATGGTTAATTAGTTTATTGGAAAAAGAATTTGAGCAGATGGGTGGATTGTGTTTTATTTAGGTTAAATCGGTGGGCTGTGAACTGCTTTGAACTAAATTAGCAATACACCTAACCCACTCTAGAGAATTTAAGGTTATTAATTTTTTTTAGTAGCTTCCTCTCGAGCATTACGCCATGCTTTAACAGTACGACCTAAATTTTGAGTAAATTCCTGCCATCCCCACAAACTACCAACCTGGTTTTCATCCCAAGAGGCGGAAAATATACCATAACTTAATCCCAAAACTCCTAAGCCAAATAATCCTAGACTAATTGCACCCACGACAGAATTAGGAATATCTAACAAGTCATTAGTAACAACCCAATAAAAAATAAAAAATGAGGACATTCCTAACGCAGTAGGAATACCCGAAAAGATGGCCATTCTTTTGATCATTCTCTGACTAACGCTGTCAGGTATGGCACTTAAACTGGCATCATCAGAGCTTTTTTGTTTTTTTTGGGAATTTTTAACGGACTTTTTAACGGTTTCTGGATTTTTCTTTTGTTTCTTCTTTTTTTTATTCCCAGGTTCAAATGGAATGGTGTTCCGTGATGAATTATCTGCCATAAGTTTTAAAATGAAACTATAGATTATTAAGGTTGAGGGTCAATCAAAATGTGATTAACAACACACCCCTATTAATTCTAACCCACTGTAGCGATCAAAGCTGTAGTCTCTGAAAATATGGTTGTTAGTTGTGTTAGCTATATAATCAACTGCTTATGATTTTCTCACAAAATTTTAAGCTAAGATTTTTATAGTTTATAAGTATATAGTATTATACAGTAACACAGGTTTATAGCCTGTAATATTGCCCTGTTTATGCTACATTCAATCACTAAGTATTCATGGTCGGATTAATATGAAACCTGTCGATTTTTTACTTATCATCCATCCTGCATTAGCGGTTATTTTTGTTTTTCCTTTGATTGGTATTGTTTCTTATTATTCCTGGCAAACCCGTCAAAGACGTTTAGCTCTTGCTAATAAAGAGAAAAGTAAAATTCCTCCTATCGTGGGAACAGAACACTTTAAAATAGGGCGTTGGTTATCCACTGGGGTAGTAGCAATTACTCTATTTGGACTAGCTTATCCCATTGGGGAAGATATCATCAAAAAGCAACTATGGGGGGACTAATTTTTTCCAATTTATTTTCTTAATTTTAATGTTTGTTTTAACCGCTGTTTCTCTTTATTTTCTCCACAATGCCAGGGAAGCAAAATGGAGAGGAATTTTTGCCACTTTAACCGGCATGGGAATAGTTATTTTAGGGTGCCAAGATAACGTATTTCGTCGGACTAATGAATGGTATATATCCCATTACTATTATGGAATAACTGCTGCTTTATTAATGATTTTTTCCTTAGCTATTGTGAAGGACATTTATAAAGATAAGTCAAACCGTTGGAGAAATGCTCATATTATCCTTAATTGTTTTGCCCTTTTATTATTTATGGGACAGGGTATCACAGGAGCTAGAGATTTACTGGAAATTGGCAAATATAAATTAGGAGGATGAGACGGGGTGTAGGGTTAACAATTAACAATTAATAATTGTTAACCCACCCCAGTCCCCGGTGTCTCCCTAGCGGATATATTCTTTGAGAATACTATTGCGGTTGGGATGACGTAACTTCCGTAACGCTTTGGCTTCGATTTGACGAATGCGCTCACGGGTAACGTTGAAAATCTGGCCGATTTCCTCTAGGGTTTTCATCCGTCCATCATCCAACCCATAACGTAACCGCAAAACATCTCTTTCCCGAGGACTTAAGGTATCGAGAACATTCTCTAAATCTTCCCGTAGCAGGTTCTTAGAAACTTCATCTTCTGGGGTTTCACCATCCGCTTCAATAAAATCCCCCAAACGGGAGTCTTCTTCCTTCCCGATGGGGGTTTCTAGGGATATGGGTAGTTGTGCTGATTTAGCGATGAAACGTAACTTCTCAATGGTCATTTCCATGCGAGTTGCAATTTCTTCCTCAGTGGGTTTGCGACGCATTTCTTGGGAGAGGAGTTTTGTCGTTTTCTTGATACGGGAAATAGTTTCGTAAAGATGAACCGGAAGGCGAATGGTGCGAGATTGATCGGCGATCGCTCTGGTAATGGCTTGACGAATCCACCAAGTGGCATAAGTAGAGAACTTATACCCCTTTTCATGGTCAAATTTTTCCGCCGCACGAATCAAACCTAAAGAACCTTCTTGAATCAAATCTTGGAAAGATAAACCACGATTCATGTATTTTTTGGCGATGGAAACCACCAAACGGAGATTAGAGTGAACCATTTTATCCTTGGCTCTGCGTCCGAGATATAAGCGACGCTTAAACTTCGGCAGATAAGCCTTGGACTGTTGTTTCCAAGTTTTTTCTAAGTCTGAGATGATTTCTGCCTTGTTCAGTTCAGCAACTATATCAGACCATTTTGGTTCTTTATTTTTTTGAGAGCAAAGCCTTTGCTCAATATTTTCCCATTGAAAAATTCTGTGGCCCCATTGATCGTCGTTGGGTTCTTGATCGAGTTCTTCCCATAATGCTTCTCTGATACGCTCTAGTTGCAGTAAATCAGCAATTTTTCGAGCCAGTTCGATTTCTTCTTCTGCTCTTAAAAGTCGAATGCGACCTATTTCTTGCAAATAAACCCGTATCGAATCCTCGGTGTAAGGTTTTTTCTTACTGGGATCTCGACGACGAGAAGCACTTATCTTTCGCGTTTTCTTGGTTTCTGGTTCAACAATATCATTGCTAGGTGTCTCCAAATCTTCGTCTATAAAGAACGATACTTCTATCTGAGATTCAGTAAGGGTTAATAGGTCGTTAGCCTGCGTCATGCCGTTTTCCTCTTGCTCCTTCGATGCAAAATTAGAAATGATTGTCAATTATCAGTTGAGTTAGTTGGGTAAGTCTTCGCCAACTGTTTTTGGGATAGAGTTAATTTTCCTCGGTAGTGCGAGATTAGAGGTATATCTGACTATGGGTGCTTGTTCACTCCATTGTCACCAAAACCTCACAATCCTCACTCAAGAAAATTAAATACCTATCCGATTGTAGCCTCGATTACTAAAAATCGGGGAGAGTTTTTGCTTTAATATCATCAAGATTGTGTGAATCTTGACTCAAGTTAGCCTAAATGCAGGGTCGAACAGTTTAACTTACCGTTTAAACCTTCTACTATTCTAGGCCGATTTTCCCCCAAACATTAGGTAATGATCAGTTTGGTTGATTAAGCAAAAGTGGTACTTTTGTTTTTTAGAGAGAGTGCAATTTAGTCCTTTTACTCATACGTTAGCAAAGTTTTTGAGCTATCGATCTCTTTAAACCTAACAAACAGCAATTAAATATCAAAGTTTGATGACTCCTTGAGCATCTCAGACCTTGTCGCTCACCGCTTTTAGTCTCATACAAATTCAATTGTCCATTAACACTGACCAGTTAGCGGTTGAAATCCACTGTATAATAGGAGAGTTAAGGAAAGATTGACCTAATTCTCCTGTTTGACCTAAGCTTTGTAGTCTGGTTCCATGATAACTAAATAAAACTAACAAAAAAAGAATCTGATAGTTTGAATTTTTAATTATTTTTATATAAGTATTTGATAAATCTTTATTTCTAATGATTTCTTGTATGAGATGGAACACTAAAGTTAAAAATATAATAAAAAGAAGAGGTCCAAATAAGTGAAAATTGATAGCTTTTGAGATATTTCCTCTCGCGATCGCCTGAAATGATCGGGTTAGTCCCCAACCAGGACAAGGTATCCCTAAATAAGACAATAATGGACATCCTGGTAAGGGGATTTTTAGCCCAAAATTAGTTACATAGCTTACTAAAATTGGAATTAACAAAATTAATAATTGAATGATTTTTGCTGTTCTTTCTTGAGCCGATAAATGCTTAAATTTTGTTGGTTTTTTAAAGAGCATTTTCTAGAAAAAATTTTAGTGCCGACGACTAAATAAATCTTGACCAAAACAAGTTAAATAAATAACCAGTGTCATGAACTGTTGAAAAAAAACCTAACTGAATAGTTTTTCTGAGAAAGTTAACTTCCGATTGAGAATAAGCAGCCATTGATCCCCCTGCTAAGACAGCAATAAGAATCAAAAAAAGGATCTTTCTGTATTTCAATTTTATCATAAATAACCTAACTATAGTAATTAACCATAAGCGAAATATCCCAGTATTAAAACACTAAAGCAAGGCATTAGTAGTAATAACCAAGGGGATTTATTTATCTTTTTGCAAATATTTACCCAAGCAATAATTAATTTAATAATTGCAGCAATATTCACGCAGGGGATACAAGCTAATATTGTCCACAAGAGTGGATTTTCTTAATCTCCTGCTTGAAAATTTGCATAGGTTCCCAAAATAGGAATAAAAGCAAACCACGGGTTCTCAACCCCACATTTTTCATAAATCTTAAAACAGAAAAAAGCCCCTGCGAAATAGATAATAATAGAAATTATATTTGCTAATGCAGAAGAGCCATCGGAACCCGATGAAGATTGCGCTAAAATTAAGGGTAACATTCTTTTAAATCTCTAATTAATCTTTGTAACCCCCACATAGTAAATGTAATTCATGGTTATATTCTGTAAAATTTATCTTCTCTAAAGATTCAAATAGATTAACCGTGAATATGTCCATTAGGCATAATTGCCCCCCGTAAATCAGCATTAGTTAAAATCGTTCCTGTTAAATCTGCATCCCTTAAATTACTATTAACTAAAATCGCATTACTAAGGTCAGCATAACTCAAATCAGCACCTTGCAAATTGGCTTTTGTTAAATCAGTGGGAAAGGGGGATCGATAGGGATCAGGTGTTAATTTTGCCCTGCATAATCTTGCCCCTGATAAATTTGTTTGATACAATAAGGCTGAACTTAAATTGGCATAACATAAGTCTGCTTGGCTTAAATTTGCCTGTCCTAAATTGGTTCTTCTCTCAGAAGTCGGGCGCAAATCTACTTCATATAAAATAGCCCGCAATAATACTGCCCCTGTTAAGTTGGCCCCACACAAACTAGCTTTGCTCAAATAAGCATCCGTTAGGTTAGCGTCAACCAGTTTTGCCCCACTTAGATCCCCATCTCTTAAGATGGCCTCAGATAAGTCTGCATCTCTCAAGTCAGTACCCCAGAGAATGGACTCACTTAAGTTAACTTTTTTAAAGTTGGCTTGACAAAAAATACTTTTTCCTAGCCGAGATTGTCGTAAATCTGCTCCTTGAAAATCTACAGCCGAAAGGTTAATATCAGTTAAATCTGCCTCTCTGAGAACGATATTATGAAATTTTCTGGCTCCTAAATTATATTTATTCAATAATTCTTTTAATTCCATCATTTATTTCCCTGTTTATTCTCTTTTGATTGTAGTCTTAATCGGGTTGAAACTAGAGGTTTCTTTGACTTCATTTAATTTACAACTATTTAGGAATATGAGAATATAGCATTAATTAAGGTATAATTAAGAACTATAATATGTCCACATAGTTGGTTACCTAGATAAACAATATGGCAAAAATGACCACCTCGAAATACCCCATAAAAGCGACATTCTTAAAAAACGAGGAGATTTGTAGCTTACCTCCTGCTGCTTTGGCCATGGTTGCTGATTTTTTTAAAGTCTTATCAGAAATGAGTCGTTTACAGATCATTTGTTCTTTAAAAAATGGGGGGAAAAATGTTTCTGAAATTATTGAAATTACCGAGTTGGGACAAGCAAATGTATCTAAACATTTAAAAGTATTAACCCAAGCAGGTATTGTGACTCGAACTCAAGAAGGGGTTAATGTTTTTTATGCGATCGCTAATCCTTTTTTTTCTTTAT
>Ga0064014_10153_pt1 | contig 25583 bp, 30 predicted proteins | sample CrowatWCoCulture_2_FD_61584 | JGI IMG/M metagenome (GOLD analysis project Ga0064014, IMG submission 61584) | Marine cyanobacteria communities from the University of California, Santa Cruz, USA, analyzing cyanobacterial DNA methylation -... | ecosystem: Host-associated > Microbial > Bacteria >...
AATCAGAAGTAGGAAGCCCGGAAACACCCGCAAGGTGGTCACTAGGGGCTGGAATGACGACTCTAAGTTTTAGCCGCTCTGTGAGGTTTTTCGCTTAAGCCAGTTGAATCCTGTAGCGGGTAACGCCGTTTTCCTCTTCCCGAACCCACTCAATAATGTGGCCAGTTATTTCGCAGAGAGCCTGAAGGTCCTTTCGGCCGGTGGGGTCATCCGCCAGGAAGTCGACCTGCGTTCCACTGGGAAGGTCTTTGGTCCGCTTTTTGAAACGTAAGACGGGGAGAGGGCATACCAGACCGACGGCGTCGATCTGGTATACCTCGGACTGATCAGTCAAGGCGAACGCTCTCTGCGCTGGTTTGTTCCGCCGACGACCAGCCAAATTGGTTCAGCACCATTGGTGCAGCCGTGGCAATGAGCAGGGCCGCGATAAAAGCCGAAATCATTACCTTCACGACGAACCTCCTTTGCCTTGTTTGGCTTCAACCTCAGCGACCCACAGATCGTGGTGTTGACGAGCCCATTCGAGATCAACCTGGCCGTTACCCATAGCGTCGAAGGCACCTTCCATGCCGACCGAGCCGATGTAGATGTGGGCAATGATGGCCAGCATCATCACGAACGCCACGATAGAGTGCCAGATGTTGGCATACTGCATCTCTTCGTGCGGCGTCAGCACTGTCGGCAAATCCGTTCCCAAAACAGTGTTCACGACGCCAAACGTCTTGGCAAACATTGGAATTTCAAACGGAAACAACAATGACAGGCCCGACAACGAGACTGAAAAACCCAGCAACATCACGGTCCAGAAAACAATTTTCTGACCGGCGTTGAACTTCCTCGCTGACGGATGGGCGTTGGTGAAGATGCCGCCGCCCACTTTGAGCCACTGCCAATCGAGCTTGTTGGGGATGTTGTGCGCCACCCACATGAAGAAGGTCATCACCAGCCCCAACATAAAGGCCCACGCAATGTTGTTGTGAAGCCATTTGGAGCCGGCAGCCAGAGTGGCAAAGGCCTCGGGCCCATAACCGGAATGAGGAAACTGCGACCCATCAAGGTGATTAACCCCGTTATAGCTAATGCGACAAACGAGCCCGCCAACAGCCAGTGACCAAATCGTTCGATGGCTTTGAATCGTTCAACCGTGGTGCCCGCAGGGCCGCCTGTGATTTTGATTCTTCCGCGCACAAAATAGAACACTGCCAGTAGCGCAATGATAGCCAGGATTGCACTGCCACCGTAAGTGATGACCGGCCCCTCTCGTAACTTGTACCAGGGTATGCCTCCGTCCTGGATCAGGACGTCAGCGGCAGGCCCCCGGCCTGGGTACTGGGGTCAATCTTGTTGTATCGAATGGCACGATAGATGTCGGAATCCGAGCGCCCTCCCAGGGTGCCGAGTCGACCACTGATCGGTGCCGCATTGGCAGGATTACCCAGGTTTTCCGAGCGAAAGGACTCGTCAATTTCCAACTGTTTTTGACGAGCCAGGATGTCTTCCAGGGTTTGAGCACCCCCGGTAGACGTGCGATCAACCGCGGGGGCCTCTTGCGCCCAGACAGGATTAAACACCAGTGTCGCCAGTGCAAGGACGACAGCACCTAACAACTTACGCTTCATGCGAGCACCCCAAAAGAATCAAGAAGAAGAGTTCGTTGCCGCCATGAGTTTTGCGGGGCCCGGGGGACCCCGAAACTCATGGCGGGCTTAAGGACCTTCTTCCCATAGGCCGTGCCCCATCCCCAGGCGCCGGAACCGAAACCACGGCTCACCACACGCTGGCGATAGATGTCTGCCACCTCGCTGCCATCACCGGCCAGCAGCGCTTTGGTCGAGCACATTTCGGCACAGATTGGCAGCTTGCCCTCGGCAATGCGGTTGCGGCCGTACTTGGTGAACTCAGCTGTTGAATTGTCTTCTTCAGGGCCGCCTGCACAGAACGTGCATTTGTCCATCTTGCCCCGGCTGCCAAAGTTGCCCGCCTGGGGGAACTGAGGCGCACCGAAGGGGCAGGCATAAAAACAATACCCACAACCAATACACAGATCCTTGGAGTGCAACACGATACCGTCTTCGGTCTGGTAGAAGACATCCACAGGGCAAACGGCCATACAAGGCGCGTCTGAACAGTGCATGCAAGCTACCGAGATCGAGCGTTCGCCAGGCTTACCATCTCCGATGGTCACCACGCGCCGGCGGTTGATACCCCAGGGGACTTCATTCTCATTCTTACAGGCCGTTACGCAAGCATTACATTCGATGCAGCGTTCGGCATCGACCAGGAATTTTGCGCGTGCTTTTCCCTCAAGTGCCATGATTTACACCTCTTGTTATGCCGGCATAATCGAACACAGGGTGGCTTTGGTCTCTTGCATCTGCGTGACCGAGTCGTACCCGTATGTTTGAACCGTGTTGGTGGATTCGCCCAGAACGATGGGGTCTGCGCCCTTGGGATACTTGTCCCTCAGGACCTTGCCTTGATAGTGCCCGCCGAAGTGGAATGGCATGAAGGCCACCCCCCTCTCCGACACGTTCGGTCACCATGGCCTTGACCTTGATCCGCGCGCCTTCGGGGCCGGAAACCCAGACATCATTGCCGTCACGGATGTTCAGGTTGTTGGCATCGCGTGGGTTAACCTCGATGAACATTTCCTGTTGCAATTCAGCCAGCCAGGGGTTTGAGCGAGTCTCATCACCACCACCCTCATATTCGACCAGACGGCCGGAGGTAAGGATGATCGGGAACTCCTTGCTGAAGTCGTTCTTCTGAATGGACTCGTACAGGGTAGGCACCCGCCAGAAAGTCTTGTCTTCGTATGTCGGGTAATCCTTAACCAAATCACGACGGTTGGTATATAGCGGTTCGCGATGCAGCGGTATCGGATCCGGGAAGTTCCAGACCACGGTGCGGGCCTTGGCATTACCGAAAGGTGCGCACTCGTGCTTGATTGCCACACGTTGAATGCCGCCAGACAGGTCTGTCTTCCAGTTGGTTTCCGGGCCGGCCACGGCTTCAATACTGGCCCGCTCCTCAGCCGTCAGATCGCCATCCCAGCCCAGATCCATTAGCATCTGCATGGTGAATTCCGGGTAGCCGTCCTTGATCTCGGAGTTCTTCGAGTAGACGCCATCTGCCAACAGGCTTTCGCCATCACGCTCGACTCCGAAGCGGGCCCGGAACGTCAGGCCGCCTTCGGAAACCGGCAACGACATGTCGTACAGGTTGGCAGTGCCCGGATGGTTCATCTCCGGTGTGCCCCATGAAGGCCACGGTAAGCCGTAGAAATCACCATCACAAGGTCCACCGACTGCACGCAGCGTAGTCTTGTCGAAGTGGTGCTGATATTTCATGTGCTTCTTGAGGCGCTCAGGGGACTGGCCGGTGTAGCCAATGGTCCACATGCCACGGTTGAACTCGCGGGTGATGTCCTCAATCGACGGTTCGTCTCCATCAATGGCAATGTTGCGGAACATGCGATCGGTGAAGCCGAACTTGTCCGCAAACAGCTTCATGATTTCATGATCGACCTTGGAGTCGAACAGCGGCTCTACTACTTTTTCTCGCCACTGCAGAGAACGGTTCGACGCGGTTACCGAGCCGTAGGTTTCGAACTGGGTGGTCGTGGGCAGCAGGTAGGCACCCTCTTTGCGATCGTGGAGTACGGCAGAAACGGTCGGGAAGGGATCCACTACAACCAACAGGTCGAGCTTTTCCATCGCTTCCTTCATTTCCGTCATACGGGTCTGGGAGTTGGGCGCGTGGCCCCACAGCACCATGGCCCGGGTGTTGTCTGGCTGCTCCAGGTTTTCTTTGGCTTCCAGGACACCGTCAATCCATCGGGATACCGGAATGCCTTTCTCGTTCATCATGGCTTTGGATTTGCCGTTCTTGTCCCACACGGCAAAGCGGCCTTTCAGGTAGTCCAGATCCTCTTCCCAGACTCTTGACCAGTGGGCCCAGGCGCCAGCGGACAGACCATAATAGCCGGGCAGAGTGTCGGCGAGCACGCCCAAGTCGGTAGCACCCTGAACGTTGTCGTGCCCCCGGAAGATGTTGGTGCCACCGCCAGCAACGCCCATGTTGCCCAGTGCCAGTTGGAGAATGCAGTAGGCCCGGGTGTTGTTGTTACCATTGGTGTGCTGGGTACCACCCATGCACCAAATAACGGTACCCGGGCGGTTGTTGACCAGAGTGCGGGCCACACGCTCGAGTTGAGCGCCCGGAGCGCCGGTTACACGCTCGACTTCTTCCGGATTCCAGCGTTTTACTTCCTCACGAATCTCATCCATGCCCCACACCCGGGTGCGGATGAACTCTTTGTCTTCCCAACCGTTTTCGAAAATGTGCCAAAGTATGCCCCAGACCAGCGCAACGTCGGAGCCCGGACGAAAACGGACGAACTCATCGGCGTGCGCGGCAGTGCGTGTGAAACGCGGATCGCAGACGATGAGAGGTGCGTTATTCTCTTCCTTCGCCTTAAGCACATGTAACAGCGAGACCGGGTGCGCTTCGGCAGGGTTACCCCCGATGATGAAGATGGCTTTGGAGTTGTGGATGTCGTTGTAGGAATTGGTCATTGCGCCGTAGCCCCAGGTATTGGCTACGCCGGCGACGGTGGTGGAGTGACAGATCCGGGCCTGGTGGTCGACGTTGTTGGTGCCCCAGTAGGCCGCAAACTTACGGAAAAGGTAGGCCTGCTCGTTGTTGAACTTCGCGCTGCCTAGCCAGTAGACCGAGTCGGGCCCGCTCTCCTCGCGGATCTGAAGCATCTTGTCGCCGATCTCGTTGATGGCGGTATCCCAGGAGATTTTCTGCCACTGGCCGTTGACCATCTTCATGGGCGACTTGAGACGACGTTCGCCATGGGCACTCTCCCGTACAGAAGCCCCTTTGGCACAGTGCGCGCCAAGATTGAAGGGGCTGTCCCAACCAGGCTCCTGCCCGATCCATGTTCCATTCTGCACTTCAGCCTCGACCGTGCAGCCTACCGAACAGTGCGTACAAACGGATTTTTTGACGACGACTTCGCCACCCCCGGTCGTTGGGGCCGCAGCTTCAACCCGTCCCGATGACAGCGACAGTGCGGCCAGACCACCCACTGCCACGCCAGACGTTGTCAGGAACTGACGACGGTCCAGAGTCTTGGCAGCGAGAGAAGAAAGCAAAGAGCCTGCACGGGAGCCTTTCGCTACCCCGTTGGTCTTCTTCCTTAACATGTCGTTTACCTCTCTCTTTATTATTCTCGTTTTTTCGGAAAGCTGAATCTCTCAAGGGCCTTTCGCAACCTCGATCAACTCAAATCCCCGTTAAAAGCGAGCCGATTCGAAATACTTACGTGTGTGTTCGGTATCACGTAAACCGCGGCTTTTCGGCGCGTCTTGTCTGACGACCTCCGCTGCGGCGTTCGGTGCAACCGTCATTGCCACCGCAGCCGGTGCTGCAGCAGCGGCCATTTGCAGGAAACGGCGACGGCTGTTTTCACGCTTCGGGTTGTCCATTGGACACCTCCCCCTGGGTTAAGAGACCTTCAGGTCCCGGTTACTGAATTGCAAAGGCGTCGGCTTCCACCGCCATGAAGGCTCGCCCGAGCGAGCCGACCGGCGCGTAAAAAACGGCGCTTTGCGCTTCTTCCAAGTCGGTAAAAAACAGTGCTGCCCACTTCGCAAGGTGGGCATCAAAAAAAGCTTTCTGCGAGGGCAGCCCGCTATCGCAGGGAAACCCGCCGGTGATAATGCCCGCCATGATTTCACACAGAGTGCCGATATGGTCCTCTGGTTCTTTCACGTCACTGCGGGCTTTGATGCCCCTGGTCCGAAGGTCGGTTCGGAGTTCTGCCAGGGGTTTCTCGTTCAGGAAGCCGGTAAGGTAATAACTGGCGTAGGGGAGTAGTTCACCACGCCCGAGGCCAACAAACAGGTTGTTGAATTCCCGCTCGGCATCGTAGGGGTTGGTACGTTCGGCGAGAGCAGCCAAATTTTTGCAGGCTGAACCCAAAGGTGTCTCGTCGCCCTGCAAAGACGCCAATCCCTGCAACAGTTCACTGGAGGGTGGGTCCACTAGCAGGACGCCCAGCAGTTGATAGATCTGGGCCCTGGCACGATCCTCTTCGGAGACGGAACGCGGGCACTGGATTTCCGCAGTGTTGCTCAACTCATGTTCCTTCTAATTATTATTTGCGGTCTGTCACACTATTCTAGTACAGATTTCTGAATAGTGGCCTAACCCGCCATCGATTCGCTAATAGCTGAAATGCATTCTGCTAATAGTCAAAACGCATCCGGGGGCGGAATCTTGGTTCCGGCTGTTCTTCCGGTTGGCTGGTTTCTTGTTGGGCCAGCTGTTGTTCGGGAGGTTCCGTCGGCGTTGCCATGTCCTCAGGCTCAAGGGTGTCATCGGGCTCCGGCTCCTGGGTAATTGTCGAATCAGACTCATCCGTCGACAATCGCACCTGCTCTATAGACTGGTCTTCCACGACGTCAGCGGCTTTCCTGGCTTTGTCGACGAGGCCTTCGCCCACTTTGTATAAGGACGTCACTGTCTGGCCGGCCGTGGAAGCCAGGGTGTAATCCTCGTCGTAATCATTCAGTCCATCCAGAACCGCAAGAACCGGGTTGGATTTCCAGAGCCCCCTGAGAGCCTTCCGGCGAAGGAACTCCGGGATTTCTTTGCGCATGAATCCGGTGATGTCGGTGCCGAGTTGGATGTTTTCCGGATCGGGCAAGCCGTATTTTTCCAGCAGTTCGTTTTCAGGTAGCGACTCGTTGACTGCAAACTCCTGTTCTTCGGGGGCTGGTTCGGGCTCAACAGCCGGTGGGGCGGGCTGCTCCACCTGCTTGCCAGCTTCCGCTTTTTTGCGCGCCCAGCGCTGAAGACGTGATTCGGCCATCACTGAATTCTCGGCTTTTTGATGTTCGAGGGAGCACGAAAAACGTCACTTTCCTGACGTATGCGCGGGTCGCCCTTGGCGTCCTCAACGCCATCCACGCGGACTTCGTCGCGACGACGTTTTTTGAACGGCTCCTCGATATAGTGCATATCGATAAACTCTTTTATCCAGGCTGCAAGGGATTCAGGAATAGGAACCGCCTCGACAATGCTTTCGCCACTGTCGAGGGCATCCAGAGCCTCATGGGCGCTGGCTGTGACGGTGCTGACAACCCACCCGGACGGCGACTGGCTCGTTACATCTTTGTCCAGGATGATCCAGACCGAAGGGGCAGCCATGTTCAGGGAGACCAGATAGCCTTCAACATCGGCCCGGAACAGCTCCATCGTAACCGTGCCCGCGTGGTAATCGACCACGTCGCCCTCGCGAACCATTTCTTTCCAGAACGCCTCAGGCGCCCCCGGTATGACGGCAACAGGCTTCCAGATAACCTTTGCCCAACGAGTGACCCCCGGAGACCGGCGAACGACGGCGCCGACCTTCAATTCGCGTTGCCATTGATCTGTACGACTACTCATGGTGCTTCTCATTTTTTGTAATAGCGTAAAAATAGCAGGGCACAAACGATTATCCAATTGTCCAAAAGATAATGCCTGTGGCATGCTCGAAAAGCGATACGGAAACGTACACGTATAAAAACAACGAAAGAGTCAAACTCCTGATGACGGCATCCAAGACCCTATTACTATGTAGCTGCGACAAATCACAGACCTTCGATTCAGAGGCCCTGCGCAAAGCCGCGGCCGCGGATCAGGTCATCGCAGTGGATCAACTGTGCGGCAACGAAATGAGTATTGCCGCCGAGCACCTGGGCGCCAGCAGTGACGTGCTTATTGCCTGTGGCCAGCAGGCGGCTTTTTTCGAGCGCCTTGCGGAGGACGTTTACGCCGAGACCCAGCACTCAGCGCCGCTCCAATCCATTGATATCCGGGATCGCGCCGGCTGGAGTGCCCCCGACGCGAAGCCCGAACGGTTGCACGCCAAGCAGGCCGCCCTGGTTGCCGCTGCCCAGCTGCCGGCACCAATGGCGCCGGCAAAAACCATCCAGTCCAGCGGCGTGTGCTGCATTGTGGGTCCCACCGAACAGGCCACAAGGATGGCCGGACTGGTGCAGGACGAACTGGGCGTGACCTGCATTGTTAATGATGCCGGCCCGATCCAGCTGCCATCTGCTGCCTACGACGTGGCCAAAGGGCAGTTGACGGGCGCCTACGGCGCACTGGGCAATTTCAAGCTGGAATTTGCGCACCTGCAACCCCTGCATCCGGCCGGTCGCGGTGAGCTGGGTTATGAGGCAGCCAAGCCCACCGCCCGCAGCGAATGCGACGTGTTCATCGATCTGCGTGGCGGTGCCCCGGCATTTCCCAGCCACGAGAAGCGCAACGGTTACTTCTGGGCCGACCCGAAGAAGACCGGCGAGCTGGAGCGCATTGCCCTGACGGCCAGGGAAATGGTGGGTGAGTTCGAAAAAACCGTGTACTTCAGGCTCGAAGAGTCGCTCTGCGCGCACTCCCGGGCCAACAAGCCCGGTTGTACCCGTTGCCTGGATGTATGCCCGACGGAAGCCATTTTCTCCTTTGGCGACCATATTCAGATCGATTCGGACATTTGCGCCGGCTGTGGCTCCTGCGCCGCCGTTTGTCCCACCTCTGCGGTGACCATGAATGAGACGCCATTCGAGGCGATCACCAAGGCTGTTGAAGTGATGGCCAAGGTCTATCGCGAGCATACTCACGAATCGCCACGCCTGGTGTTCCATACCCTGGAGGCTGGCACAGAGGCCATTGCCAACCTGGCCCGCTACGATAATGGCCTCGCGGATGATCTGATCCCGATGGGGCTCGAGCATGTCGACCGGATTGGGCACGCTGAAATCATGGCGGCGTTCGGCGCCGGCTACGCCGAGGTTCTGATCCTTGCGGACAATGAGCTGGATCGCCGGGCGGTGACTGCGGAAGTGGAACTGGCCCAGGCCATGCTCAAAGGCACCCACAACTCGCCGAGCCGGGTGCGGGTCATTTCCGCCATCGAACTCTGCGATGCGGGTGACAATGCCGGGCGAGTGAGCGATCCGGTTCTGCTGGTTGGCGGTCGCCGGGATATCACACGGGTGACAGTGGCTGCGATGTCGGACAAGATCGAAGAGCCGATTCCGCTCCCTGTAGGCGCGCCATACGGTGCGATCGAAATTGATTCCGATAAATGCACGCTCTGCCTTGCCTGTGTATCACTCTGCCCGACGGGCGCCCTTGGTGACCACCCGGATCGCCCCGAGGTCCAGTTCACGGAAAACGCCTGTGTCCAGTGTGGTATCTGCGAGAGTACCTGCCCTGAGACCGCCATCACCCTGAAGCCCCAGCTGGATGTGTCCAAGGCGGCGCTGAGTGCCCGGGCATTGCACGGTGAGGAGCCATTCGAATGCATCAAGTGCGGAACCCCGTTCGGCGTTGCCAGCACCATTAACCGGATCGTCGAGAAACTGGAAAACCAGCACTGGATGTACAAGAACTCTGATAACGTGCAGCTGATCAAGATGTGCGACGACTGTCGGGTCAAATCCCAGTTCCATGGTGACAACGCACCCATGGCGGCCGGTGAACGCCCCAGGGTCCGCACCAGTGATGATTATCTGGACAGCTAAAAACAACAGGACACATCATGGTTGAGTACACCGAAGTAGGAAAAAAACCGAACCTGATCGGAACCGACGCTCCCCGGCCTCAGGACAAAAACCCCAGGGGCGTTGATCGGATCATCGCCATCGCCTCGGGCAAGGGTGGCGTTGGCAAATCCACCGTTTCGTCCAACCTGGCGGTTGCCCTGGCCTCGAAAGGTCTCAAGGTCGGCCTGCTGGACGCCGACGTCTACGGCCCGAGCCAGCCCCGCATGCTGGGGGTTTCCGGTCGGCCGTCCAGCCCGGATGGAAGCACCATCCTGCCGCTGAGAAACCACGGCGTAACGCTGATGTCCCTGGGCCTGATGGCCCCGGAAGACGAAGCCATCGTCTGGCGCGGGCCGATGCTGATGGGCGCCCTGCAACAGATGATGAATCAGGTGGAATGGGGACGGCTGGATGTGCTGCTGGTGGATCTGCCGCCGGGCACGGGCGATGTCCAGATGACCCTGAGCCAGAAGTTCTTTGTTGCAGGAGCGGTTATCGTCTCGACGCCCCAGGACATCGCCCTGATGGATGCCCGCAAGGGTATTGATATGTTCAAGCGGATGGATGTGCCGCTGTTCGGGTTGATTGAAAACATGGCCTCGTTTATCTGCGATGGCTGCGGCAAAGAGCACCATCCGTTCGGACACGGTGGCGCGCGGGCGGAAGCCGAGAAACTCGGTTCGCCGTTCCTGGGAGAGATTCCGCTGGATCTCGATATCCGGGTGGGATCGGATGGCGGAGTGCCGATTGTGGTATCCAAGCCGGATAGTCCCCAGGCGCAAGCGTTCCAGCGCATCGCCGATGAAATTGTTGCCTCTGACGTCTACGCCCGGGCCATCCAATGATCGATACACCCCAGTTCCCACCGTTACTGACCGGGGAGGTGGTACCCAGGCACACCGACCCTTTTGACAAGGCCGTGAGCCGGGCCATTGCGGGCGTTGACTCCGGCACGGTGTTCTACTCCGAGCAAGGCGACAGCCTGCGTGCGGCCCTGGTGCTGGCGCCGGAAACACCCCTGGAAGAGGCCATTCAGGCGGTCTATGTCGCCCAGATAGGTCTGGCCGAGAGTCTGGGTGCTCTGGCCCCGCCCGAAGTCCCCGTACACTTTGTATGGCCCGACCGCATCAAGGTCAACGGAGCTGTCTGCGGAAGCGTCCGGTTTGCTGCGGACGTGTCTGATCCGAAAGCGCATCCTAACTGGTTGGTCATTGGCGTTGAGGTGCCCTTTATCCCGATGACCGACGAGCCGGGAGAAAATCCGAACGAAACCTGTCTGTACGAAGAAGGCTGCGTTGAAATCACGCCCATGGCCCTGTTGGAAAGCTGGTCCAAACACACGCTGTTGTGGCTGACCTACTTTATGGACAGTGGCTTCGAGCGGGTGCACAACGAATGGCGGCCCCGCTGTGACACGTTGGGCAAGACAATCGAACGGCCCCGGCCCGGACTTTTTGTTGGCCTGGATGAGAAAGGCCGGATGCTGTTGCGTCAGGATGTGATGACCGAGACATTGAGCTTGATTGAATTCGCGGAGCACGTATGAAGCTGGCCCGAACCCTGCAATTGGATATATCGGACGAGAACGTATTTGAAAAGCCTGCGCCCAGCGGCGAATGGGCGATCTCCGGTGGCTTCGAGTTTTCCAACTGGACCGAAGCAGACCTGAAAGGGAAAGCCCGCCAGGCGTTCACTAATGGCTGGTACAGCATTGAGTCTGGCGGCCGCGCCAGTTTCGTGGGTGTATGCAATATCACCGAGCCGGAACTGGAGCAGGTGCGACGAACCCTCGCCCAGACATTTGTTGACCATTATGGCGCGCCGAGTATTGATGCTGCCTATCCGGTGGCCTGTGCAGAAATCGATCAGATGCGCAACATGTGTGAAGACTTCGAGGACAACACCTTGCTGATGGTCAGCCGCACGCTGACCGAGCTGGGTGTCGAGGAAACCTACCGTTCCCGGGGGCCGCAGGATGCTTCACTGGAGGCCTTTGCGGTGCACGGCAGCGTTGACTGATTACAGCCCGAAGCTGCCGTAGGGAATAAACCGCACGGGGGTGCCCGGCTCTATCTGCTGGGCGCTTTCATCCAGTTCCACCAGTCCGTCGGACCAGGCCAGGCCGGTCACCCGGCCGGAGCCTTCCGAACCGAACACCTCAACCTGCCCATCCCGAACCCGTGCCCGCAGCATCTCGCTGCGCCCGGGTTTTTTGTTCTTGGAAAAATTGGCCGGCATCACATAGGCCTGTGGCTCAAACCATTCCGCGCCTGCCAACAACGCCATGGCCGGAGCACCAAACCGCAGGGCACAGACCCAGGCGGCCACCGGATTACCCGGCAGCCCAACGACCGGCGTGCCCTGGAACATGGCGAGCGCCAGAGGCCGGCCGGGTTTGATGGCGATGCGCCAGTTGCTGATGTCGCCATGGGCTTTCAGTGTTTTTGACACGTGGTCTTCGTCGCCGGCAGACACGCCACCGCTGGTCAGGATCAGGTCGCAGTGTTCCGCGCCGCGCTCAAGCGCTGCTTTCACCTCTTCGGCCCGGTCCAGCGCATGGCCTAGATCCACGAGCTCGTAGCCCAGTTGCGAAACCAGGGCGCTGAGCATAGGGCGGTTGGCGTCGTAAATCTGCCAGTCGGTAACAGTTGCCCCGACCGGTTTCACTTCATCACCAGTGGACAGCACACCAACTCGCAGTCGTTGATAGATGTCGACGGATTCCACGCCCACGCTGGCTAGTACCGAAATCTGGGTCGGGCTCAGGCGGGTTCCGGTTGTGAGGATCTTGTCCTTTGCCTTTATGTCTTCTCCGGCTTTGCGGGCATTGGCGCCTGCTTTTAGCGTGCCGTTCAGGTGCAGCTGGCCATCCGCGACATCGCAGTCTTCTTCCAGAACCACGGTATCTGTGCCGGCTGGAATGACCGCTCCGGTCAGAATCCGGATTGCGTGGCCTTCGGGCACCTGGCCTGTGTATGGCTCACCGGCGGCACTGCGACCTTCGACCAGGGGTAGGGTGCAGGGCACGTCCGTCACCGGTCCGGCCAGGGCATAGCCGTCGACGGCGGAATTGTTGCTTGGGGGATGAGCCCGGGGCGCATGGACATCGTTTGCCAGGATGCGGCCGTTTACCTGGGAGAGGGGAACGGCGCGCTCAATCTCCACCACAGGATGTAACCGTGAACGCAAACGCTCAAGGGCCTCTTCAACCGGGGTCCAGTTGACGCCGGGGGGTAGGGCAAAGCAGTCGTTGCGAAGCGGTTTCATGGATCTTCGGCTCCTGGTTGGGCTGTTCAGGCTGGCTGACGGTTGAGAATAAAATCAGCGATGGCGGGGATATCGTTGATGTCGAACACGGGTCCCGAGAACTCGGCAGCGTAGTCCGACGCCACGGCAACAATGCTCGGATCCTCGGTGAACAGCGGTGACCGCGAACCCTCCCGCCGGTGCACCTCGATCTTGGCGTGGGAGTGGGTCTTGAAACCCTCCACCACCACCCAGTCGCAGGGGCCCAGCCGGGACAGTAATTCGTCCAGCGTTGGCTCTGTTGCCCCCCGGAGTTCGTGCATGATCGCGAAGCGCTGACCACCGGCCAGTATGACCTCACGGGCACCGGCGTCCCGGTGCTTGTAGCTGTCTGTTCCGGGCTGATCCACATCCACCATGTGGTGGGCATGCTTGATCGAGTTGACCGTTAGCCCTCTGCTGGAGAGCTCCCGAATCAGAGCCGCGGCCAGTGTGGTCTTTCCGGAGTTTTTCCAACCTACGATGCCTATTACGTTCACTTCAGGTGCTGCTCCGCCCAGGCCAGATCGTCCGGCGTATTGATGTTGAAAAAGTCGCCCTCGTCGAACACTACCAGGGTTTCGCCCTGGGCCTGTGTCCACTGGCGGATCTTGCGCACGCCATCGTTCAGGGCGGCTCGCAGATCATGCCGCAAAGCGACCTGCCAGCGGCCGAAGGTCGGCTGGGGCAGCCGGCCCCGTTCGGGGTCCGGCGTGGCCGCCAGCACCACCGGGGTGTCATGTTCAGCCAGCCTGACAGCCAGATCCCTGGGAAAGGACGGAGTATCGGCCGCAACGCTGATCAGCCAGTCATGGCCCTGTTCGGCGGCCCAGTCCATGCCCGCGAGCACGCCTGCCAGCGGCCCCGGAAAACCCTCGATGGAATCGGCCACTACCGGCAACCCCAGGTCGTCAAACCGGCTTGAATCGCCGTTGGCATTCAACACCACGGCGTCGACCTGAGGCGTGATCCGCTCAATTACCCGCTGGATCAGTGACTGGTCGCCGAGCATGAGCCGGCCTTTGTCGCCGCCGCCCATGCGGTTTGCCTGGCCGCCCGCCAGGATGACTGCACAATCAGTCATGCAGTGCCTCCATTAATCATTCTGAGCGCCTTTGCGACGCAGCTTCTTGTCTTCATCGGGTACCTGCGACAAGTCCTGATCGAACACCAGACGATGCTGGCCGCTCAGGCAGGTGAATTTCTTGCCTCGCATCCGTCCGATCAGAGTCAGTCCGACCTGCCGGGCGATATCAACGCCCCAGGCGGTGAAACCCGAGCGGCTGATCAGCGTGGGAATGCCCATCAGCGATGTCTTGATCACCATTTCCGAGGTCAGTCGTCCGGTGGTGTAGAGGACCTTGTCGGCCGCAGAAATGTTGTTCAGGTGCATCCAGCCGGCAATTTTATCGACCGCGTTGTGCCGTCCAACGTCCTCCATGTAGGCCAGGATTGTCTGGCCCTGGCAAAGCGCGGTGCCATGAATGGCGCCGGTTTCCATGTACAGGCTGGGCGTGTGGTTGATCTGATAGGAGAGATCGTAAAAGCTGCTGGTGTGTACCGGGGTGTCCGGTAGCGACAGCCCTTCGAGGCCCGCCATCATGTCGCCGAAGACCGTGCCCACGGCGCAGCCGGAGGTACGGGTTTTCTTCTCCAGCTTGTCCTCAACATCGGTAACGCCCGCCGTGCGCACCACCGCGACCTCAAGTTCCTCGTCGAAATCGATCCCGGTGACCTGATCGCTCTCTTTCAGCATGCCCTGGTTCAACAGGAAGCCAAGGGCCAGATACTCCGGGTGATCGCCAATGGTCATGGCGGTGACGATCTCCTGGCTGTTCAGGTAGATCGTCAGGGGGCGTTCCTCGATCACGCTGATCGATTTGGCCTCGCCGTTTTCGTCAACACCCTCCACCGGCCGGGACAGTCGGGGATCTTTGGGATCGGGAAGTATGGGATCAATCGTCATTTTTGTTGTAGCCGTTTCGTGAATGCCGCGGAATGGAATATCTACGGAGATTGCCAGAGATTAGCCTATTTGGCATTCGGGAAAAACAGCTGCTGCCCATCCACCCTGAAGTCGGCAATCGCCTGCTGGCCTTCTTCGGAGAGAAGCCAGTTGTGCCATTTGGAAGCCATCTCGTGCTTGAGGTGTGGGTGCTTCTCTTCAGACAACAGCAAGCTGCCGTACTGGTTGAACAGCACCTTGTCGCCCTCGAACAGAAGCGCCAGGTTCTGGCGGTTGCCAAAGGCCACCCAGGTGGCGCGATCCGACATCACATAGGCATCCATGGCGGCGGCGGTGTTGAGCGTGGGTCCCATGCCACTACCGAGTTCACGGTACCAGTCGCCTTCGGGGTCAACGCCGGCGTTTTTCCATAGCCGCAGTTCTGCGCGGTTGGTACCGCTGTCATCCCCCCGCGACGCGAACGGCGCCTCGGCATTGGCAATCGCTGCGAAGGCTTCAGCGGCCGTTTGCGCTTCACTGATATTGGCTGGATCGCTGGCAGGCCCAATCACTACGAAGTCGTTGTACATGACATCTGCTCGCTCACTGGCATAGCCATTTTCAACAAAACGTTTTTCACCGACGGTGTCATGCACCAGCAGGCTGTCGGCGTCGCCGCGGCGGGCAATCTCAAACGCCTGTCCGGTACCCACGGCCACAACGCGAACTTCGATGCCGGTGGCGTCCTCGAACTTCGGTAAAATGGAGGCGAACAAGCCTGAGTTTTCGGTCGATGTGGTTGAGGCCAGGGTGATGTAGTCATCGGCATAAGCACCGAAGGCCAGGCCCATGCTGGTGATACCTGCGAGTAAGAGATTGAGCGTCTTTTTCATCTTGTTTTCTCCTTGTTACTGGAAAAGCCGAACTACTCGACCAGTTCTCCTGCGATAAACGCCTGCGCCTCTCGGGAGACGGGCTTGTTGAAAAAGGCTTCAGCGGGTGTGTGCTCACGGACTTTCCCACCTGACAGAAACAGCACATCGCCGGCGAGTCGCCTCGCCTGATGCAGATCGTGGGTGGTCATCACGATTCGCGTTCCCCGCTGATGAAACTCGCGCACTGCGGCCTCTACGGCCTTGATCGCCGCCGGGTCGAGCGCGGACGTGGGTTCATCCAGAAACAGCACCTGGGGCGAAAGCACCCAGGCTCGCGCCAGGGCAAGGCGCTGCTGTTCGCCACCGGAAAGAACCCTGGCGGGCTTGTTGCTGCAGGCGGTAAGACCGAAGCGCTCAAGGGCATCGCGAGCCAGGTTCGTACGTGCTCTGCGCGGCACGTTGTTCACCGCCAGGGCGTGAACGAGGTTGGCGACGGCGGAGCGGCGCAAGAGGACCGGTTGCTGGAAGACCATTGCCTGGCGGGGACAACGGTTATTTGACCATGTGATCTGCCCCTGTGAGGGGAGAAGCAGGCCGTGAGCGAGTCGTAGCAGAAGACTCTTGCCCGCCCCATTGGGGCCCATCACAAGGGTAGGGCCGGTGCCTTCCAGAGAGAATGAGCAAGGCCCCAGCAGTACCTGTTCCTCGTGATTGAAGCTGACACCATCGAAGCACAGCGCCGGCGGCGGTGACAGGATGGATGAGGCAGGGTGCGGGACGTGGAAAGATGTCATCCTACCCGCCTCCTGGTCAGTTCACCCACCAGATACACGCCGGCGTTGATCAGCATTACGAGCGTTAGCAGTACGATGCCCAGTCCCAGCGCCAGGGGCAGGTTGCCCTTGCCGGTTTCCAGCACGATGGATGTGGTCATTACCCGGGTGACGCCTTCAATGTTGCCGCCGACCATCATCACTGCACCCACTTCGGCACTGGCGCGGCCAAAGCCGGCGAGCAGAATGGTTAGCAGGGCAAAGCGGGCATCCCAGAGCAGGGTGGGCATCATGCGTGACCGTGACATGCCGAGGGAAACAAACTGCTCCCGGTACTCCCCAGAAGCTCTTCTACTTTCTGACGCGACAGCGCAGCCAGAATCGGCAGAACCAGCACCACCTGGGCCAGTACCATGGCGCCCGGCGTAAACAGCAGCCCCCACTCTCCCAGAGGACCTGCCCGAGAGAGCAGTAAATACACCATCAGCCCGGCCACCACCGGAGGCAGGCCCATCAGGGCGTTGAGCACAACAATCATTCCGCCGCGCCCGGGAAAGCGCCAGAGAGCCACTGCCGCACCGAGGGGAAAGCCCAGTACCGCTGCGATCAGCACCGCGAGAAGCGAAACCTGTAGTGACAGTGCCACGATCTGAAAAAGCGCGGCGTCGAAATTTAACAGTAGCGAGAGCGCCACATAAAACGCATTATTTTCCACAGCTGCGTCTCCTTGATATTGAGCATCGTGGCGTTTATAGCTACGCTTTGCACAGCCTTCTGAAAAATATGCAGCTCAAAACAGCTATACGCTTGCCCCGCTCTGCAGGAGAGATTGATGCCCCTTCCCGCCTACCTCACCACGGCTGAAGCTGCCGAGTATCTGCGCCTGAAGGAACGCAAGGTTTACGATCTGGTCAGCCAGGGGGTGATTCCCTGTGTACGGGTAACGGGAAAGCTGTTGTTCCCACGCCAGCGTATAGATCTGTGGTTGATGAACCACCTGGAGGGAGACGACGCCGTCAGCTCACCGATTCCGCAGGTTCTGGCGGGCAGCCAGGATCCGCTTCTGGAGTGGGCGGTGAAGGAGAGCGGTGCCGAGTTGGCTCTGCTGTGCCAGGGTAGCGGTGATGGTGTACAGAGGCTGGTTGACGGACGCGCGATGCTTGCCGGCATGCATATCTGGCACGCCGAAAATCAACGCTACAACGACCCGGCCACGCTGGGTTTGAGCGGCATGCGCGACCTGGTGTTGATTCGCTGGGCAAAGCGCCAGCAGGGGCTGCTTCTGGCTGCCGATAATCCGCATAACCTTGTGCGGCTTGAGGATGTTGCACGGCCTGGCATACGTGTCGCGCATCGCCAGCCGGATGCTGGTGTCAGCCATTTGTTGCAGAGTCTGCTGGCGGGCCACCGTATTGATAGCGAACAGTTGGCCTGGGCTGCGCATCCGTCACTCAGTGAGGACGATCTTGCCCTGGCTATTCGCCAGGGCGAAGCGGATGTGGGTGTAGGTATCGAGGCGGCGGCGCGGCGACAGGGATTGGCTTTTATTCCTTTGCAACAGGAGCACTTTGACCTGGCCATGCGCAGGCGCCATTATTTCGAGGCGCCCATTCAGCGTCTTCTGGCATTTGCCGGCAGCGAGCGCTTTGTCCAGCGCGCCGAGGCGCTCGGCGGTTACGATATCAGTGACCTGGGCAAAGTCATCTATAATGCTTGAGCAGCGCCAATAACAACAAACAGGCGAACAAATTATGCCTTCGGTACAAAAACATCTGGTGAGAGACGCCGGTGGAGCGCTAGGGGACCTGGGCACCCTGATTCCGCTGGGCCTGGGTGCTATCGGGCTGGCGGGCCTGGCACCGGTGCCGGTTCTGCTGGGTTTTGCCGTGTTCTACATTGCAACGGGCCTGTATTACCGTCTGCCGGTCCCGGTCCAGCCCATGAAAGCGGTTGCTGCGTTGTTGCTGACCACCCAGGTGACTTCCCAGAGCCTGGTGGCCAGTGGTGTTCTGATCGGAGCCATCCTTCTGGTGCTGGGCCTGACCGGATGGATTAACAGCGCTGCCCGCCTGATACCTCGTTCGGTGTTAAGCGGCCTACAGTTGGGCCTTGGCCTGATGCTGGCCCACATGAGCCTGGGTTTGATGGCCACTTCATTGCCCGTCGGCATTGTTACCCTGGCGCTACTGGGCATCACCCTGAAGTTGTTGCCGAAGTGGCCGGCGGCGCTGATCGGGCTTGCTGGTGCGGTTGCCGTCGGTAGTTTGCTTGGGGCGCCGGGACTCATGCTTCCTCTGGCCGATTCAGTTGTCTTGTCTTTGCCAGAGTTCCCGGGCATCGACGGTTGGCAGCAAGCAGTATCCACACTGGTGTTACCCCAGCTTGCCCTGACCTTGACCAACGCCATCGTACTTACGGCACTGGTGGTTGGAGATTACTTCGGCGAGCAATCGCATCGTGTCACGCCTGCCCGGTTGTCGGTGTCCACCGGACTGGCCAATCTTTTTCTGGTCCCCCTCGGCGCTCTGCCCATGTGCCACGGGGCAGGTGGCGTGGCCGCCCATCACCGCTTCGGTGCCCGGACCGGAATGGCGCCGGCCCTGCTCGGAACAGGCTTGCTTCTCGTCGCTTTCGTTCCCGGCGGCCTTTCAATGATAGCGGTCATTCCAATGGCCGGCCTGGGGGCCCTGCTGTTTGTGGCGGCTACCGAGCTTGCCTTGTCCAGGCGCCTTTGGACAGCGAAACCATCCTGCTGGCCTGTGATTGCGATAACCGCTCTGGTAACCGTGTGGGTCGACCCGTTTTTCGGGCTGCTGGCCGGGGTGGCTTCAGAGACTTTTCGGTCCGCCTGGGTGCGTGGCCAGGAATTGCCTAGAGAGAACTGACACCGGTAATGCCGATGTCCTTTTCTTTCGGGTCAATGAGAACCCCCGGATTGAGAATGCCATTCGGATCCAGAAACTGCTTGCCTGCAGCCAAAGTCTGGCGAAACAGCGGCGATGTCTGTTGTTCATAGCCATAACGGTGATCCCGGCCGACCGCGTGGTGGTGGGTAACGGTCGCACCCTGCTCAGCCAGCACTTCCATCGAGATGCGCTTGAGCTGTTTCCACTTTTCCAGGGCCTTGCCCAGATCGCCGGTCGTGTCGCCCACGCAGTAAAACTGAAATAGGGCGCTGGCCCGTCCGGGTAAACATGGGTAAAGCGACAGGAAAATGAAAACGGCCGTTGCGTGATCTCGCGAAGCGCCGACTCCATGGTTGATTTTACCGCCTTGTAAAGGCTCGGGAACTTGTCCCAGGTGATTGCGGTTTCGAAGGTGTCGGCAATCATGCCCATGGCGGTTAATCGATTGCGCCAGTACGGCATGCGGAGATTGCGCAATCTGTCTGACGGCATCGACACCTTTCATGAAGCGATCAAAACGCACGGACGCAGTGGCCCGCCACTTGGGGCGATGCTGTAGCCGCATGGTGGCTTCGGTAATGATCCCCAGCGTGCCTTCTGAGCCACAGATCATGCGGTCTGCCGAAGGTACCGCGCCTGACCCGGGCAACGCGCGGGTCTCGATGATGCCTTTTGGCGTGACCAGCCGTGCTGTTTCAGCTGCCGCTCAAGGTCCGGGCCTTTGATGCCGGCCTGAATGCGTGCGCGACGACTGACAGAATCTATCTCCAGAATCTGGTTCAGGTTCTCCATGTCGACACTGATCGTTGCCTGGTAGGTGCTGCCAACATCGGGCTCAACGCCGCCACAGACACTGGTGCCGCCACCAAACGGAATGAGTGCAATGTTGTTTTCAGAGGCATAGCGGAACAGCTGCTGGATATCGTCTTCCGTTCTGGGAAAGGCAATGGCATCGGGCGGGTTGGGCACTTCCCGCATCAGCATCCTGGCCATATCGGCGTAGGACTTTCCGTAGCTGTGCACCAGGCGGTCGTAGGTTGTGATGGAAACAATGTCTGAGAGATGCGTGGGGACCGACGATAGCCGGGATGCCGGAAGCTCGAAGTCGTCAACCGATGGTGGCTTAACCTCCACGAGCCCTTCAGGCACGAACATCTGCGTGACTGTGTCGATCATGGCGTGTTCTTCAGGACGCAGATCCTCATCTGCATAGCCCCAGCCCCAGAATCTCAGGGGTTTGCGAAGTGACTTTGTGCCGGACTCAGACATCGGATTCTCCATCAGTGAGGGTTCTGCCCCCGTTACCCTGAACACTTCATCTGTTGAAATGATATCCTCGTACACCGCTATCAAGGACGCAAATCAATCCTGAATGCCAACACCCTTCAGGCCACCTTCTACCAAGAAACCCGGAGTTTGAGTCTTACTCATGAGAGTTATTATTCGTTATTTTTTCCGCACCCTGCGTTTGGTACTGACGCCCTTCATGCTGCTCAGTGAAAAGCTCAGCACGCCCGAAAGCGTTACCCGCTCTGCTGAAGAGCAGGCCCGCGCCGATGAGGCCAGCAAGGATCTCGCCCTTTACCAGTTCAAAGCCTGTCCGTTCTGTATCAAAGTACGAAAGGAAATTGCCCGGCTTGGCCTCAACATTGAAACCCGCGACGCCCAGCATGATCCGGAGCATCGTGCCGCGCTGGAAGCCGGTGGTGGCCGCATCAAAGTGCCCTGCCTGAAGATTCAGCAGGAGGATGGCAGTGAGCGCTGGCTGTACGAATCCGATGAGATCAAGGCGTGGTTGCAGGAGCGGTTTGAGCCGGCCTGATTGTAATCGCTGATTGGTGGAGCCTGCTGGATAGGTTTGGACCTGTGCCCTTTCCGCTGGAGGGAAGTCTGGCGGGTAAGAGATGGCGCTTTCGTATCTTTGTTCACTAGAGATAGTTGTTCATTATTAATGAACGATGTTATTTTGTGAACAAGGGTGAGGAGTGGCTATGAGAACATTAATCAATGAGCAAGAACTCCTGAATCAGGCAGTTCACGCCTTTCATCATGAAACTGGATTGGAGCTACACAAGCGCGAAGCGAGTGAAGTCAGGCCTTATTCTGACGGTGTTATTCTTGAGTTGGGCTCTACGGGTATTGAATATAGCGTCGAGCTCAAGCGATGGGCGCAGCAGGCGAACGTGGGCACTATCGCTGCTCAGCTGCGACGACTGTCTCCGCCTGCATTGCTTGTGGCTGATTACGTGAATCCCAATATGGCAGATCGGCTGAGAGGGGCCGGCATTCAGTTCATTGACGCTGCCGGCAATGCCTATCTGAACGAAAGGCCGTTCTTTGTGTTCGTAAAAGGCAATCGCCCGGACTCGCTTAGTGCTTCGCCACGAAAACCCTCCAGAGCCTTCAACGCATCTGGTTTAAAGCTGATTTTCAGTTTTCTAACAGACCCTGATCTTGTCGGCCAGAGCTACAGAAAAATGGCGGAAGCCAGCGGTGTTTCACTCGGAGCAATTGGCTGGGTTCTGAACGACCTGAAAGACAAGGGCTATGTGCGAGAGCACGGGAAAAAAGGCTCCAGGTCTCTCGAATCAGCAATGGAGTTGTTCGATCGCTGGGTTGAGACTTACCCGGAAAAATTGCTGCCTGAGTTAGGCATGGGCTTGTTTCAGGCGAAATCTGAGGTGCCCTGGAAGGAAATCAGGCCTGAAGCTTTCGGTGGGTGCTGGGGGGGTGAAGTTGCCGCATCTTTCTTGGACGATTTTCTATCGCCAGCCCAAGGCACGATCTATTTGCCCCGAGACAAACTAAAAAACCTGGTGATGGAACACAGGCTGCGGAAAGCTTCCGAGACTATGGCCAATACGTCTCAGGTATTGCAGGTTTACGAGAAATTCTGGCACTACGATCCAGATAACTTGCATCAGAATTCCGGTGTTGCGCCGGACATTCTTGTTTATGCCGATCTGGTAGCGAGCGGCGAACCCCGAAACCTGGAAGCAGCGGAGCGGCTCTATGGCAAGATTAGAGATCGACTCCAAGAATATTGATCCGATCCAATTAAGAGTTTACGAAGCTATCCAGCGTGTTGCCCTGCATCAAAAGGTGCCGTTCATCATTGTAGGCGCATCAGCTCGTGATTTGGTGATGCATCACGCCTATGGGGCGCCTATTCAACGGGCGACAATGGACATCGACCTTGCCGTTCAGGTCCCGGATTGGACTGGTTTTGAACGCATTCGCGAAAGCCTGATTGGTGAAGGTTATACCAAAACCGATCTCCCTCATCGTTTACAGGGCCCACAGGGCGGACCTATCGACATTCTTCCTTTTGGCGCGGTTGAAAGTCACCATTCAATCATTGCGTGGCCGCCTTCTGGGGAAGTGCAGGTGAGCGTGGTCGGTTTTAAGGATGCACTGGATAATGCTGACTGGTTGACGGTAAAAAAAGAGCCGAGAATAGAGCTGCCTGACTGGGACACGAGATTGACTGGAGCTCACGTGCTCGGTATGGCGATTGCAAATATTGCCAGTGAATCAACGCTGGCGTTTTTAAAGCGCTCGCTGGATGAGGATCTGGTTGCCAATCTGGTGAGGGACTCGCGCAATGCCTGTGGCAATGCGACCACAGATATCGTTTCAGCATTGGTTGGTGGGCTATTCGGTACTGGGTAGGGAGAAAACTCAGGGCCTAGCCAAGTCCGCAAATCGCTGAAAGCTCAGGATGGATTCACACCGAATCTGGGCACACAGCTGTTCGGTTATGATTGTCGCAAAACTACCAACATTCGGTCCTTCACGGGTCTTGGCGGGGAGATTCCAGAGAAACGTCAATAAGTCCATGCTGAAGCTTTTTCAGAAGATGAAGTAAGCTGACGCCGTCATCAAAACTCATCTCCTGCATGGCTTGTCGGCAAAACTCGGCAATGGTGTCCTGCAGTCGATTCCAGAAAGTCCGACCAGATTCGGTCAGCACCACCAGCCGAGCTCGGCGGTCCTGGGGATCCGGTATCCGAACGACATGCCCGTCTCTTTCCATTCGCTTGAGGACGCCATCAAGGTTTTGGCGACTGACGTAAAGGTACTCTTTCAACTGGTTGAATGAGGTGCCGTCTTCGAATCCTTCTCGAGACAATGCACCCAGTACTGCCCACTGCACAGCACTGATGCCCATCTCATTCTGAACCTGGCGCTGCAGAATGTTTCCAGTCTGGAACAGACGGAAAAACAGGCGGTTGGGGATGCCTCCGGATTCGTTGACGATCATCTGTGCTCCTTTAGTGCGCTGCTGGCGGTCGGCCGGCTTTCGGCGTCCTGAATCAGGGAAGGCATGGGACGCGTCGCTTTGGCAGGTATTCGCGAGCGATGATGTTCTTCATGATCTGCGCGGTACCGTCACCTATCTGAAGGCCAAGAACATCCCGCAATCGCTGGGCGAAAGGCAAATCCTCACCCCAACCGGTGTGACCGTGGGCCAGCAGGCATTGTTTTACCACATCGAAGGCGAGTTTCGGCCCCCAACCACTTGTTCATAGCTGCTTCAGCGTTGTGGGGCTTGCCTGGATACTGTTTGATCAGGGCCTGAATAGCCTCCAGCTGGCCGGATGCGCCCTGATCATTCTGGCGGGTATTGCGCAGGCGTTACTTCTGAACCGACGTTCGGAAGCTGAGGAAATGCCGGGAATGCGTGCGGATCTGGATTCCACGGTTCCCTGAGAGAGTTGAAGATCCGGAAACTGGCTTGTGGGCCAGAAAATGACGCCTGCCTGTTACTAGTGTGGGTTATGGCGATGATGCATCGATGAGCTCAGGAGGACGTAAACGGTGAGAACCCTGCTACAGGTGGATTTTCCTTACGATGGCCCGTTTGGCGATGAGATGGTGAGTGCGATGGCCGATCTTGCCGAGTCTATTGCCACGGGAGCCGGGCTTCGTGTGGAAAATATGGACAGAAAACAGGGACAACCTGCGAGGCAGGTGGCATCTATCTGTTCGAGGACGAGAGCAGTGCAAGGGCTTATCTGGAAAAGCACACGGCCCGGCTGAAGGAATTCGGTGTGCCGAAAGTGAATGGCAAAGTGTTTCAGGTAAACGAGCAGCTATCCGCTATTGATCACGGTTCGGTTTGAATCAGGCTGGGCGGGGTGCGGAACACGCTGCTGCGGCGTATTAGCCTGCCTGCAGTTCTTGTTCTGGGGTTCGTCCTCGCCAGTCTCGGCCTGGATGATTATCTCTCTGGCTGGCTCTTGTGAGTCCGCCAATGTCAGGAATCAGCCGCATAGCATTATCCCGAATCTGAATGTTCGCTTTGCGACCTACTCACGTACCTGAGTAAACAAAAGCGAACGTTCGCAGCATCCTAAATTTCTGGATTTGATTCCCCCGAGTTGCCCAAGAAACGCCCCTGCATTCCCCCCCCATTCCAGAGGTGGCGGCCATTGAAGTTTTCTAAGCGGTAACTGCAAAACTCAATCCGGCCATTTGGGATGCAAGCTATCAATGACGTAGTTGTGACTGTGGACACTGGAGTTGGAATCACTTGCGATATGAGGATGGTCACTTGGAAGATCGTCGTGGTGGTGCGAGCGTTCTGACGGATCAACAGATGGCCATAACTTCACGGCAAGGATCAGCCCTGCGAGAGCAAGCCCCAGAAGTGTCAATAGAGTGATGGTCATTCCCGCATAAGACCCCAGCCAACCAGCTAATGGATACGCGATCAGCCATCCGGCATGCGATAAAGAGAACTGGGCCGCGAACAGAGCTGGCCTGTCTTCAGCATGCGATGATCGTGTAAGGACCCTGCCGATGGGCGTTTGAACGGTGGAAAAACCAACGCCTAACCAAGCCCACACGGGTAACAGCCATTCCAGAGATTCCACCGGTAGCGCGAGAAGCAAGCCGAACACAAGAATCCCGCCTCCCGTGAGCATAACTTGCCGGTCCTGCCAGCGCTTCAGTAGAGCTGGTAACGCCAATGCTGTCAACATGGAACCGCCACCAAACGCGGCAAAAGCCATAGCCGTATGCTGGTCGGTAAGGCCGAATTGTCCCTGCACCAGCACAACCGTATTCACGATCACCATGGCTCCCGCAAGACTGACAACCAGGTTCAGAGACATTACTCCGCGCAGGCGAGGAGTTGCCATGAAAATTCTGAATCCGGCCCGTGCGCGATCATAAACGCCGCGACG
>Ga0064014_10154_pt1 | contig 25547 bp, 21 predicted proteins | sample CrowatWCoCulture_2_FD_61584 | JGI IMG/M metagenome (GOLD analysis project Ga0064014, IMG submission 61584) | Marine cyanobacteria communities from the University of California, Santa Cruz, USA, analyzing cyanobacterial DNA methylation -... | ecosystem: Host-associated > Microbial > Bacteria >...
TGAGAGTGTCGAGGACAAGGAGGGAAACTACTTGCGGGATCCGGTCTCATTACGCCGAAGTCGCCGCCTTCGCTGAGCAGAAACGTGAGGAACTCGGAGTGGATATTCCCATTGTGGCCATGGGGCACCTGTTTACTGCCGGCGGACAAACCGTCGATGGTGATGGTGTACGCGAACTCTACGTTGGCTCCCTGGCTCATGTGACGGCCGGGATTTTTCCAGCGAGCTTTGACTATCTGGCGCTTGGACACCTCCACGTCCCTCAGAAGGTGAATGGCCTAGAGACCATCAGGTACAGTGGCTCCCCTCTGCCCATGGGGTTCGGGGAGGCAAAACAGCAAAAGAGCGTTTGCCTGGTTGTTTTTAAAAATGAAGAGGGCCAGGGCAAGCCGCCATCCGTGCAACTGATCGACGTGCCAGTGTTTCAAAAGCTGGAGCGCGTTAAGGGAGACTGGGAGAGCATCTCAAGCCGTATGATCGAGCTGTCGGCAACAGACTTTCAAGGCTGGGTCGAAGTCATCTACGAAGGTGAGGAGGTCATTGGCGACCTGCGCGAACGTCTGGAGACCGCCGTCTCTGGCACTGGAGTGGAGATCCTCCGGATCAAAAACAACCGCATCATCGACCACGTGCTGGGACAAATCCATGAAGAGGAGACACTCGACGACCTGGATGTGAGCGACGTGTTCGAGCGCTGCCTAGCCGTTCATGAAGTGCCTGAAGACCAGCGGCCCGAACTGCTACGGGCCTACCAGGAAACTGTTTCGTCTCTCTATGAAGACGACGTGAAAGCGGAATAGAGGGGCTGTCGATGAGAATACTGCAGGTACGCTTCAAAAACCTGAACTCCCTGGTAGGCGAGTGGGAAATCGACCTGATGCACCCAGCCTTCGCGTCTGACGGCATCTTCGCCATTACCGGCCCGACCGGCGCGGGTAAGACTACGATCCTCGATGCTATCTGTCTTGCCCTCTATGGGCGGACGCCTCGCCTGAACAAGGTTACCAAGAGCGGAAACGAAATCATGTCCCGGCAGACCGGCGAATGTTTTGCCGAGGTGACCTTCGAAACCCAGAGTGGGCGTTACCGCTGTCATTGGAGCCAACATCGGGCACGCAAGAAGCCGGATGGCGAGCTCCAGGCTCCGAAACATGAAATTGCCAATGCTGATTCCGGCGAGATCTTCGAATCCAAGATGAGAGGTGTAGCCGACCAGATCGAGTCGGCTACCGGTATGGACTTTGATCGTTTTACCCGTTCCATGTTGCTTGCCCAGGGCGGCTTCGCCGCGTTCCTTCAGGCGGCACCGGATGATCGGGCTCCGATCCTGGAGCAGATCACGGGCACAGAGATCTACAGCCAGATATCCGTTCGCGTCCATGAGCGACAGCGAGAAGAGCGAGAAAAGCTGAGCCTACTGCAGGCTGAAACAGCAGGCATCGCGATTCTCGAGCCGGAGCAGGAACAAGAGATTGCGCAGACACTCGAGACAAGGCAGAAGGAGGAGACAGACCTCGCCGCCAAGTCCGCCGAGGCCGGAAAGGCCATTGCCTGGCTCTCCATCATCGATGGATTAAAGAAGGAAATCGTCAATCTTGCCGATGAGGAGAGCAAGCTGCATGTTGATATTAGGGCGTTCAAGCCCGATCGTGAAAGGCTCAACCGGGCTTTGAGTGCCTCCTCGCTTGATGGCGTATATGCAACGCTTATGGTCACCCGCAAACAGCAGGCAGATGACAGAGAGGCATTGAAAACTGAGGAAGAGGCGCTCCCTGGATTGGAATCCTCCGCCAAGGAGCAAGCCGAGACGATGAGCGCGGCTGAGCAACAAACCGCTCGGGCCAAAGAAGAGCTGAAAGCGGCCGCACCGATATTGCAAAAGGTTCGCTCCCTCGATCAGAAGCTTGCCGATCAGGAAAAGGCAGTTACGGCGGGTGATGAGGCCTGCAAGAAGGATTCGGCAAAGATTGACGCAGATACACAAACCCGGCTCAAGGAACAGGAGAAGCGTATTAAGGCCCAACAGGCATTGGAGCTTGTTGAAGGGTATCTCAAGGAGCATGCCCGGGATGAATGGCTGATCGGCGGCCTGGCTGGTGTTGAAGAGCAGTTGAGAGGCCTGCTCTTTAGGCAAAGCGAAGCCCTTCAAAAAGAGAGCGATCAAGAAACGGCCGAGAACGCTTTGAAACAGGCGACAACGTCACTCGACGACTGTCAGAAGCAATCCGGCATTCGGAAGCAGGAGCTGGAGGACGCATCAAAGCAGCTTCAGCAAGGCAAAGATGTTTTGAGCCAGCTACTGGGGGGCCGCTTGCTGCGCGAATATCGCACGGAGAAGGAAACTCTGCTGCGTGAAATGGCCTTCCTGACGAAAATAGCGGAGCTTGAAGATCACCGGGCGAAACTGGAAGACGGCAAGCCCTGCCCACTTTGTGGGGCCACCGAGCATCCCTTCGCGGAAGGGAATGTGCCTGCCTCTGATGAAACCGAACAGAAGATTGAAGCGCTGACCAAACTGATCAACAAAGCCGAGGATCAGGAAGCCGCCATCAAGAAGCTCGAAGTAGCTGAAAGCTTGGCCCGTAAAAACCTGACGGAGGCTGAAAAGCTGGAGTCAGCGGCGGCTAATGACAAAAAGGCCGCCGAAAGAACACTTGCCGAGGTAAAGGGCAGCTTGGAAAAGCTCCGTGCAGACTTTGCCGAACGCAGGCACGCCGTTTCCTCCAGGCTCCTGCCGCTTGGTATTGAGAACATCCCTGAAACGGACATTTCATCGCTGCTCGAGACCCTCAAAGCACGGCTGAAGGAATGGCAGGCCCAAGTCAAGAAGAAGGCAGACATCGAGAAACAGGTTGCCGACCTCGACAGTGAGATCAAGAGACTGGATGCGGTTATCGAAACCCAAAGCACTTCCCTTGCCGAAAAACGGGAGCGCCTGGAAACACTGAAAACGGAATTTGCCGCAGGAAATGATGAGCGCAAAGCACTTTACGACGACAGGAATCCCGACGAAGAAGAGCGCGGTTTGAATAAGGCGGTATTTGACACCGAAGTTGCCGAGAGGCAGGCCAGAGATCAGCATAATCAACTACAGCAAAGGTGGCATACCGCAAAGGCCCATGTCGAATCCCTGAGAAAGCGGATCGACCAGCGAGAGCCGGAACTGGGAAGGATGGAAACTGATTTCTCCGAAGCACTTACGCCAGTTGGTTTTTCAGATGAAGAACAGTTTCTGGGAGCCAGATTGACCTCTGAGCGGAGAGGTGAGCTGGCGGTTAAGGCCAATGAACTGGATGAGCGTCAAACAGATCTGAAAGCCAGGCAAAAGGATCGGGAGACGCGCTTGGCCACAGAGATGGCCCGAAAAGTGACCGACAAATCTCTGGAAGAGCTCGAACCCCAATTCAAGGAGTACGAGGAGTCTCTGAGGGAATTGCGGGACATCATTGCCGGTCTCAAGCACAAGCTGAGCGAAAATACGGCCGCCAAAGAGAGGATAAAAGAGAAACAAGCGGCTATTGAGGCCCAGGGCAAAGAGTGTCGCAGGTGGGAAAACCTGCACGAATTGATCGGATCCGCAGACGGTAAAAAATATAGAAACTTTGCCCAGGGGTTGACCTTCGAAATGATGATTGGCCACGCCAACAGACAACTGCAAAAAATGACCGACCGCTACTTGCTGGTCCGTCATGATGCTCAGCCCCTGGAGCTCAACGTGGTTGACAACTACCAGGCTGGGGAGATTCGGCCCACGAAGAATCTTTCCGGTGGTGAAAGCTTTATCGTCAGTCTCTCCCTGGCTCTGGGTCTGTCCCATATGGCCAGCAAGAATGTCCGTGTGGACTCGCTGTTCCTGGATGAAGGCTTTGGCACGCTGGACGATGAAGCCCTTGATACTGCCTTGGAAACTCTCTCGGGTCTGCAGCAGGACGGCAAGCTGATCGGCGTTATTTCACACGTGCCTGCCTTGAAGGAGCGTATCAGCACGCAGATCCAGGTTACACCTCAAACTGGCGGGAGAAGCCAGATATCGGGGCCGGGATGCGGCGGGCTGAGCGCTACAGAGCGGGCCGTAGAGGCAGGTTAACTTGAAAATGAATCGACAGGCGATGCTTTCACCACGAGAACATCATTTCTACGTAGCGATTGCCAAGTTCCTTTTCCACCATCCGGAGCATGGCATTGTGTCAGTGCGGGACCCGATCAAGATCAAGGACGCGAATCGGTACGGGCTCAGCCCCCTCATACTCTATGGCATTACTGTTAGCGGGTTGCCCATTCGCTGGATGACGTTCACTCCAGTCGATCAACCCAGAGCTTTCCAGGATGTTCTCCTGGATGCATGGCGTAACGCGGAAGGCTTGCGTGGTTGCCCCGACACCCTTCGGGTCAACCGCCACATCGCGACGGCCAGCCCTAGGCTGGTAGAGGACATGGCAAAAATCGGAGTCCAGGTTGAGGTCGCCGACGCCAAGGAGAAATCCCTCCCAGCGTCTCTGCGTTCAGCCCAGGACTCCAGCCGGTGGCCGCTGAGGAAGCACAACGGAAAAGACCGGTCTCCTGCCGGATCCATCCAGGCCCTTTGCCGGTACGCTCAGGATGAGCACGACTTTCGTGTCAGGGGTGGTCACAGAGGTGTGAATAACCGTGAGGTTGAAGACAGAATCCAGCAGTGGCTGGCGTTACCGGTGCAAGTGCCGGTGCCTACAGCGACCGGTGGGCTCGACTGGAAACCCGGTCCATGGCTGTCATCCTGGGAGACCTCGCTACCGCCCTGTAAGCCCCGATATTTGGCTCTGGATAGGTTTGATGGCAGTACCTGGCTGCTGACAGGTGAGAAGGCACCGGAGGATATCGTCGAGGATGATGATTTCTGGGCCGACAGTGACTATGACAACGCGGCCGAGATTGCCAAGAACCTCGTGGCGTGCTGGCCCAATCCACCTGCAGAGATTGCCAGGCGGGCCGGGATCACCCTGCGGGAACTTCAATGGTTCACCTCGGGAAAGGTGTCCCTTGACCGGCATGCGCGTTTTGACCTGGAAGCATTGCTCGGCATCGAGTACGACGAACGAATGGGCAGATATGTAGAGGCTGGGCCTTATGTCCTGATAGCCCACAAACCACTGGCCCTTAAGGAAGTCTATGAAGGCATATCCGGCGGCGGAGATGCACGCCCCTGTGAGATAGTCCCACGCCAAGGTGCCGCAGACCCCAGCTGGCGATACGTGTTGATCAACACCTATGGAGAGCCCCCAAGCCTCGTGATGGCGCCCCGTGGAGCCAAAATCACGGAGCGCCTTCCGGAGCTGCTTATGAATTATGACGGCGTTAGGGCTGTCGCTCCGAAGTTCTACCAGGATGTCGTTTCTACCTGTGCCCGAGCCTGCCGAGAACCTGCCGCTAACATTCGCGAGATGAAAAACTTTGTGAAACGCTATAAAGAGCACTGGGTAGATTGCTCCTGGCAGCCGGAATGAACCTGTCCGGTTGAGTCAAAGCGCGAAGACTGCGGATAATGGAAACGGCAGCGAACAACAGTTTGCCCAATATTTATTCGTGGCTACGGTTCGGTCGGGAAGCGCTTTTTGGAAACTTTCGCTCCACAAACGCTTCCAGTCGCTCGGCGTTGCGGTAGGCGATAACGCAGATAAAAAGCACAACCGCGACAAAGCTCAGGAATGCAATCAGTGTGGCAGCTAGGTTCAGCATATTCAGGTCTCCAATAGTTGATTGCCCTTTCAGGGCACTTTGTTGGTTTCAAGCCGCAGCAGCGGCCTGTCTTTGTTCTTTGGCGACAGACGCAATCAAGTGCCGGGAGCAGCTCAGCATCTCCTGGATTTCGCTGTAGCTGTGGCCGCTCTTGAGAAGGCTGGCGATGTGTTGCCTGCGCTTCAGGTCTGGCTGCCGCCCCTGGTACTTACCCTCCGTTTTTGCTTTATGGATGCCCTGGAACTGCCGGCGCCGGCGGTCTTCGTAATCTTTGCGGGCCACGGCAGCCAGCATGTCGAGCATCATGGCGTTGACCGCTCGCAGAATGGAGTCGGTGAAACCGGTGTCGTCCTTCTTTGTTCGAGCTCGACCCAGCAATGGGGAGCGGTGGTCATTCGGCTCAGTCGGTCCTCCGCGTATCCGATCCGGCATTGATGGAAAATGCCTCGCTCGGTCAGGGCATTGCTGATCACAAAAGTCATGTAGACGCTATCGACTCTCAGGTCCTCCAGCGGCAGCAGTGCCAACTCAAGTTCATCGTGCCAGTCACTCATGGTCGGGCTCCCTGAACATCAGCTGTTGGCCCTGTTCATACAACACCGGATAGGGGAGCGGCTCGCCGTCCTGGATCACGGTGTTCGGTGGAAAGTACATCACTATCCAGGGAGGCATGCCGGCGCTGACAGCGCCATAGAATTCATCTACTGGAAAGGTGAGTTCATGGCCGGACTGCCGAAATACCAGTCGGGAGTATTTCTCGGGGTGGTTGGCAGCGATGTTGTAACTGGCAGCTTCACCGCCGATGACATAGCTTGGTGTCTTCCAGTGATTCGGCTGTTGGATGTTGTAGGCGATGATGCAGTTGCTATCGAAACAGCCATATCGCTCGGCTGTTACCGACCACAGCATGAGCGGGTGCCCGTAAGATGATGGAGTGGCGCATCTAATGAGGTGGCCAGACTGGCCAGGTTGAGGGCGCTTACCAACAAACTCTTTCGGTACGAGCGCGTCCCGCCTGGTGAGTCTCGAAGGTCCTGATCGTAGACGCCCCCGGCACGGGCCAGGTTCAGTGCGCGGGACGATTCGTCGTCATAGTGTCGAGGCGTAGCAGCGCAACCCGCAAGCGCGGCTGTAGTTGCAGCAAAACAAATGGTCTTCAACTTGGTCATTTTGAACTCCTGCGTTTTCTAAAATACTCGCACGAAGTTGCAAATACGCAAGAGGAAAACGGAAAATATTTAATAAAATCAATATTTTGTACTGTCAGTACAAATTTCGGCGTATCAGCGGTGGTGCATCGGGAGTGCCGCTCTTGCTAGACTTGCCAGCAGGTTTTTTCGGTTGAGGCAAGGTGTTGGTAAATCGGAAAATAATCAGAAATTCCCAGTTTCCCACTTATCCCAGTTTATAATCATGGGTAGTAACCGATTGGGCCAATCAGAGATAAAGTTTCTATTCATGGGTAGTAAAATGGGTAGTACTGGGCGAATATAGATAAAAAACTATAGTACGCGCCTGTTTTTAAAGGATTTTAATTTATTATTCTTTGAGCAGGTCCAACCTGGAATAAACCGGGCTTCTGCGCTGGTGGTCAATTCTGTTTCAGGGTGTCCTGCTCTGTCGGTAGCTCGAACTGCATTTTGCGTTTTTTCAGGGGGCAATCGAATTCCAGATGAAAGGCTAGAAGCTGCAAGGGTACGCCTGCGGCTCGACCATAAAGACGGTCACCGATGATCGGATGTCCCAGGCCAGCCAGGTGGCGGCGGATCTGGTGTTTCCGCCCGGTTTCGATGCTGACCTGAACCACGGAGGTCTGCTCTTCTTCGTTCTGCTCCAGCGTCGAGACACGGCTGACCGCCGGTTTTCCCTCGACAGGCGCATCAACGAGCTGGTCCTGAGCGTCCACCAAACCGGCCACTCGAGCCTTATAGTGTTTGGTCATGGTTCGGCCAGAGAAGCGCTGGGAAAGGGCGCCTGCCGCTTTCGGGTCGTGGGCGATCAGCATCAGCCCGGCGGCATCGGCGTCGAGCCGGTGGATCAGGTAGCATGGCCGCTCGAGCCGGACTTCCGCCAGGCGGAGCAGGCTGCAATGGTCACCCCACTGTGAGCCCTGGGCGAGCAGGCCATGAGGCTTGAACCAGACCGTGTAGCGTTCCAGATCCTCCAGCAGAACCGGGTTCTCCGGTGTTCTCGCCAATACCTTCTCATCGTAGTAAAGCTGCAGCCGGATGCCCGGCTTGAGTTCCTTGGTAGCGCGGCGCAGTCGAAGGCGCTTGCCCTTGTGAGTCCACCAGCAGGCACCCTTCGCCATGGCATCCTTGATCTTCTGGCGGGAGAGCCCGGGCAACGCCTCGCTGAGGGCGTCAATGGCTTTTTCGGATTGTTTGAGGGTGATATCGGCGGTGGTTCGCATGGAATCTTTCAGTCATTGAGCGAATGGATAGGCAAATGGTATCAGCTGGCGCTCTCTGGGGTGCGGTGTTTTGTCAAAGCCCGTATAATTCCGTGCTTTACCGGCCGGAACGCACGGCCGTCGCGTCCAGGTTTGGAGTTCTCGGGTTATGAGTCAGGCAGTTGAACAGGGTACTCTGTACGTTATCTCCGCGCCATCCGGTGCCGGCAAGACCAGCCTTGTGGCGGAAATGCTCCGTAATGACGAGAGGCTCGGTGTTTCTGTCTCCCATACCACCCGCGCCATGCGAGAGGGTGAGCAAAACGGGGTTAACTACCACTTCGTCATCCGGCCGGAATTTGAGGCGATGATTGCGCGGGGTGATTTCCTGGAGCACGCCGATGTCTTCGGCAACTACTACGGCACCTCCCAGGTCTGGGTTCGGGAAACCCTGGCGAAGGGGCAGGATGTAATCCTGGAGATTGACTGGCAGGGTGCCGCGCAGGTGCGCCGACTGATTCCCGAGTGTGTCAGCATTTTCATCGTGCCGCCTTCGCCCGAAGTGTTGCGAGAGCGACTGGTGGGGCGTGGAACGGATGCGCCGGAGGTGGTGGAACGTCGTCTGGCAGAGGCCGAGGAGGAGTGCCGTCACGCGGTGGAGTTCGATTACCTGGTGGTTAACGATGACTTCAGTGCGGCTCTCGCTGATCTGCTGGCCATTGTCCGCGCCCAGCGCCTGCGCATGGAAAAGCAGCAACCAAGGCACCGGGTGTTACTGGCGGGATTGTCCGGCCCGGGCTGATACGGGGTTTTCCTGTATACAAATTGAACCGGCCACAGTAAACTGTGCGGTCTGCTGAGAACAGTCATTTTATAGTCGGGGAAGTTATGGCACGAGTTACCGTTGAAGATTGTCTGGAAAACGTTGATAACCGCTTCCAGCTGGTAATGCTGGCTACCAAGCGTGCCCGTCAGCTCGCTACCAAGGGTGCCGAGCCGATGGTGGCTGAAGAAAATGATAAGCCTACGGTAATAGCCCTGCGCGAAATTGCCGAAGGCAAGATTACTCGTGATCTGCTCAAGGAAGAAGACGACGAGTAAGTCACCTGCGGATGTCGGGTATATAAGTACCTATCCGCAAGTGAGAAGCATTGAAATCTGTCCCCGCGGTTTTATAGTGTAGCTATAGAGCGTTGTTGGAAGGACTCTGGAAGGACCCGGATGCGTGCATTCGGGTTTTTTTGTCCCTGAATTTCATGAAGTCGTGGAGGCGCGGTGTCGGCAGAGGCTACGGTTGAAGGGCTGGCAAAAGAGCTCAGCTCCTATCTGGATACCAATCGCATCAATCAGGTGCGACGGGCCTACTATTATGCCGAGCAGGCCCACGAGGGCCAGATGCGCAAAAGCGGCGACCGCTACATCACCCACCCCCTGGCTGTTGCCCACATCCTCGCCGATCTCCGGCTGGACCATCAGAGCCTGATGGCGGCCATGCTCCACGATGTGATCGAGGACACCGGCATTCCCAAGGACGCCCTGGCGGAACAGTTCGGTGATGATGTCGCGGAGCTGGTGGATGGGGTCAGTAAACTGACTCAGATTGAATTTCGCTCCCGGGCAGAGGCCCAGGCCGAAAACTTCCAGAAGATGACCCTGGCCATGGCGCGGGACATCCGGGTAATCCTGGTGAAGCTGGCGGACCGGCTGCACAACATGCGCACTCTCGGCCCCATGCCCTATGAGAAGCGCCAGCGCATTGCCACCGAAACCCTCGATATCTACGCCCCCATCGCAAACCGCCTGGGTATGCACTCCATCTGTACCGAGCTTGAGGATCTGGGCTTTACCTCCCTGTATCCGATGCGCTCCAAGTACATCTCCAAGGCGGTGGACAAGCTCCGGGGCAGCCATCGGGAAATCATCGAGGATATCCGCGGCAAGCTTCAGGAGAAGCTGGAAGAGCGCGGTCTGCCGGGGCGGATCCTGGGCCGGGAAAAACACCTGAACAGCATCTACAACAAGATGAAGTTCAAGCAGAAGTCCTTCCATGAAATCATGGATGTGTATGCCTTCCGGATCATTACCGACACGGAGGACGACTGCTACCGCATCCTGGGCGCCGTGCACAGCCTCTACAAGCCTCTGCCGGGCCGGTTCAAGGACTACATTGCCATGCCCAAGGCCAATGGCTACCAGTCCATCCACACCACGCTGTTCGGTATGCACGTGAATATTGAGATCCAGATCCGCACCGAGGAAATGGAGCATATCGCCAACAACGGCATTGCCGCGCACTGGATGTACAAAAACGAACCCAGCAGTGTGACCAGTGCCAATCAGGCGCGGGTTGATCGCTGGGTGAAGGGTCTGATGGAAATGCGGGAGCGGGCCGATGACTCCATGGAGTTCATCGAACACGTGAAGGTGGACCTGTTCCCCGATGAGATCTACGTGTTCACCCCGAAAGGCCGCATCATGGAGCTGCCCAGCGGGGCAACGCCAGTGGACTTTGCCTACGCGATTCACACGGACATTGGCAACGCGACTGTCGCCTGTCGCATCAACCGCAACCTGGGTTCCCTAAGCCAGCCTCTGCAGAGCGGTCAGACTGTCGAGATCATTACCGCGCCCGGTGCCCGGCCCAATCCCGCGTGGCTCAGTTTCGTGGTAACCGGCAAGGCGCGCAGCAGTATCCGCCATGTGCTGAAGAGCCAGAAACGCGCGGAATCGCTCGAGCTGGGCCGCACATTGCTCAAGAAATCCCTCAAGGGCTTTGGGGCGAAACTGTCGGAAATCAGTGACGCCCAGAAGCAGGCGGTGGTCAATCACAATCAGGTGAACAGTTTTGACGATCTGATCAGTGACATCGGCTTGGGTAACCGCATGGCCTATCTGGTTGCCCGTCAGCTTGCCAGCGGCTCTGAAGGTGCAGAAGCCAGTGAGGCGCCGCGGGATATTGAAGGTGGCAACCACAGCCCGGTGACCATCCGTGGCACCGAAGGCCTTCTGGTCAGGTTTGCCAACTGTTGCAAGCCTATTCCGGGGGACCCGGTGGTGGGCGTGATGGATTCTGGTAAGGGCATGGTGATCCATTCCGATACCTGCTCCCGTTTGCCCGAGGACGACGAGGGCCGGGCCCGCCTGACCCACCTGAAGTGGGCCAAGGACATTACCGATGAATTTTCCGTGGAACTGCGGGTAGAGCTGGAGCGCCAGCGCGGTGTGATTGCCGAGATGGCTAACGCCGTGGCCATGGCGGACGGCAATATCGAACGCATCAACGTGGAAGAGCAGAATGCCCGCTTTGGCGTGGTCAGTCTCGTGGTGCACGTGAATGGTCGCCGGCATCTGGCCCGGGTGATGCGTCGGATCCGCAACATTCGTGCGATTACCCACATCAGCCGCGTGCGGCACTGAACCCGACCAAAGCCCGGTTGACAGGCGCGCTACGCAAAAGCGACGATTGGCGTTTTGGAAGAGAGGAAACCAAGGGTCATGACCAACAAATCCGTAATTCAGACCGAGAATGCGCCCCAGGCGATCGGCACCTACTCCCAGGCAGTAAAGGCGGGGGATACCGTGTACCTGTCTGGCCAGATTCCGCTGGTACCGGAAACCATGGAAGTGGTCGCCGGCGATTTTGCTGCCAAGACCCGGCAGGTATTCGATAATCTCAAGGCCGTTTGCGAGGCTGCCGGTGGTGAGCTGAAGGATATTGTGAAGCTGAACATCTACATGACCGATCTGGCCAATTTCGCCACGGTCAACGAGATCATGGCCACCTATTTCCAGGAGCCGTATCCGGCCCGTGCGGCGGTAGGTGTCGCGGCGCTGCCCAAGGGTGTGCCCATTGAAATGGAAGCGGTTATGGTGCTCAGCTAAGACCTGATGACACCAGGATTGAGAAAGGCGGCCATGGCCGCCTTTTTTAATGCCGAAGGCTCAGTTCTGGTCGATCATGGCGCGGTAACCGGCCCGGAAATCCGGATAGCGGAACTGGAAGCCGGTGCTCAGCAGTCTCTTGTTGCTGCAGCGTTTACTGCCGGCCCGCCCGCCTTTTCGGGCATCCGGCTGCGGCTCGGCACAGGGTGTTTGCTGCCGCACCCAGTCCACCACCTCATCAAGCCTCACCGGCTCGCAATCGCTGGCCAGGTAGAAGGTTTCCAATGCCGCTCCCGAAAGCGCCAGCTTCACCAGGTGGGCCGCCGCGTCTGCTGCATCCTCTTCATGAATCCGGTTGCTGAACGGTGCTGGCTTCGTGGGGTTCATGCGCCCCGCCTGAACCTCCTCAAGAAAACGCTGCCGTGAAGGCCCGTAAATACCACTGTATCGGATGATGGTCGCCGGATGGCCGCTGTCCAGCGCCGTCTGTTCACCGGCCAGAACCTGCTCGCCGCTGAATCGGGCCGGTCTGGTGGGGCTCGATTCATCCACCCAACTGTCGTCATCCTGGGAATAGACACTGCTGCTACTGACAAAGAACAGGTGCGTAAGGGGTTGACCGCCCAGGGCCTCCAATAAGTTTGCCAGCCCCGTCACGTAGGCATCCCGATAACCCTGCTCATCGTAGCTGGAGGGCGTCAGGCAATAGAGGACGATGTCGAGTCCCTCCGGTAACCTACCGGTGAGCGTTTCCGGCCGGGTCAGGTCGGCGCCGATGCCGTGGACGCCCTCGGGAACACGCCCGGGATTTCGTCGCAGGCCAAACACGGTGGCCGAGGTTGTCAGCCGGCTGGCAATGGCGCCACCGAGTTTGCCGCAACCGGCCACCAGAATTCGCGGCGTCTTACTACTTTCAGTGATTGCCATAGACAATTTCAATCCTTATGCTTTACCTCATAAATTCGTGAAACTTCGACCCGCATCTTTCTGACCGGAGCTCACCATGACTCTCACCGAGTTACGATACGTTGTTACGCTGGCCCGCGAAAGGCATTTTGGCCGGGCCGCAGAGCGCTGCCATGTCAGTCAGCCAACCCTCAGCGTTGCCGTTAAAAAGCTGGAAGACGAGCTCGGTATACCGCTTTTTGAGCGAAGCAAAAGCAGCATCCGTGTTACCGAAACCGGGCTGCGCATTATCGAACAGGCCCAGCGCGTCCTCGACCAGGTCGGCCTGATCAAGGACATGGCCCAGGATGGCAAAAACCAGCTCAACTCACCTCTGAAAGTGGGTGCCATCTACACCATCGGCCCCTACCTGTTTCCGCACCTGCTGCCGGAACTCAGGCGTGCCGCCCCGGAGATGCCTCTCTACATTGAAGAGAACTACACCGCCAACCTGAGGCAGAAGCTCCGGCAGTCCGAGCTGGACGCGATTATTATTGCTCTGCCGTTCGAGGAGCCGGAAGTGGTTACCCTGCCGCTGTACGACGAGCCATTTGTTGTCCTGCTGCCGGCCGGACACCCTCTGGCCAGCAAGGAGCAGTTGACCGCTGACGAACTGGCCAAGGAACAATTGCTGTTACTCGGGCCGGGCCACTGTTTCCGCGATCAGGTGCTGGAGTCCTGTCCACCACTGGTGGAGGCGGTCACACACAGGGCCAATAACGGTTCACCGGCTCTGGTCACCGAAGGCAGCTCCCTCGAAACCATTCGCCACATGGTGGCTTCCGGACTGGGCATTACCGTGTTACCGCTCTCGGCGGCCACGGCCATGCAGTACCATGAGGACATACTGGCAGTCAGGCCGTTCGCGCCCCCGGTGCCGTTCCGCACGGTGGCCCTGGCCTGGCGGGTCACTTTCCCGCGGCCCAAGGCTATTGATGTGCTCTCCCTGGCTGCAAGCCAGTGCCGGGTGATTGAAAAGGCGAAAACGGATACACCGGTTGTGGCCGAAAGCGCCTGAGCCTGCCTATGACGTCACTGGATGACATACCGGTCACCCAGCTCAAGGGCGTAGGAAGCGCCCTGGCCGAGAAGCTCGCCAAGCTGGGCATTATCTCCCTGCAGGATCTGCTGTTCCATCTGCCGCATCGGTACGAGGACAGAACCCGCGTTATACCCATGGGAAGTCTTCGCATTGGCGACGTCGCGGTGGTGGAAGGGGAGGTGATGAAAGCCGATCTTGTGATGGGTCGCAGGCGCAGTCTGCAGGTGACCCTTCGGGATAGCAGCGGCTTTCTGGTCATGCGTTTCTTTCATTTTAACGCCGCCCAGAAAAACCAGCTGAGCGAAGGCGCCAGGGTACGCTGCTTTGGCGAAGTTCGTCCGGGCCGGGCAGGGTATGAGTTTTACCACCCGGAATACCAGGTAAATCCGCCGCCGATGCCGGCAGAAGGCGACGCAACTCTGACGCCGGTGTACCCTCTCACGGAGGGGATTCAACAGCCCCGGGTGCGCTCGCTGTGCCAGCAGGCACTGTCCTATCTCCAGCGATTCCCTATCAAGGACTGGTTACCTCAGGGACTGCTCGCCGAATACCAGCTACCCGGAATCACCGAAGCTGTCCAGCTGGTGCATTCTCCTCCTGCCAGTGCGCCGGTAAACCTGTTGATGGAAGGACGCCACCCCGCGCAACAGCGATTGGTGATGGAAGAGCTGTTGGCGCACCAGTTGAGCCTGCTGCAGGTGCGTGAGCAGATCCAGGCCCGCGAAGCGCTACCACTCCTGCCCACGGGTGACCTGCCCGAGCGTTTTCTGGATTCCCTGCCGTTCGCACTCACCGGTGCCCAGCGTCATGTGCTGGCCGACATCCGTCAGGATCTGAGCCAGCCTCTGCCAATGCTTCGACTCGTTCAGGGTGATGTCGGCTCCGGAAAAACAGTGGTGGCGGCGTTGGCGGCATTACAGGCCATTGGTGCCGGCGCCCAAGTAGCGCTGATGGCGCCCACCGAAATCCTTGCCGAACAGCACTTCCAGAATTTCCGGGCATGGCTGGAACCTCTGGGTATCCGCCTCGCGTGGCTGTCCGGGAAAGTAAAGGGCAAAGCCCGGGCTGAAGCGCTGGAAGCGGTCCGTTCCGGTGACGCGGGAGTGGTGATAGGCACTCATGCCCTGTTTCAGGAGGATGTGGAGTTCCACCGCCTTGCCCTGGTGATCGTGGATGAGCAGCACCGTTTTGGTGTTCACCAGCGACTCGCCCTGCGGGAAAAGGGCGTGGGAGGCTCCCTGGCACCTCACCAGCTGATCATGACGGCAACGCCGATTCCCCGTACTCTTGCCATGAGCGCCTATGCTGACCTGGACACCTCAGTGATTGACGAACTTCCGCCGGGGCGGAAGCCGATCGAAACCATCGTGATTCCCGACAGCCGCAGGGAAGATGTGATCGAGCGGGTCAGGGGCGCTTGCCGGGAAGGTCGACAGGCCTACTGGGTCTGCACCCTGATTGAGGAATCCGAGGCCCTGCAGTGTCAGGCAGCAGAGGTTTCCGCCCAGGAGCTGGCCGAACGCTTACCGGACCTGAAAGTGGGGTTGGTGCACGGCCGGCTGAAGGCCCAGGAAAAGGCGGCGGTGATGGAACAGTTCAAAGTCGGCGAACTGGATCTGCTGGTGGCGACCACGGTCATTGAGGTTGGGGTGGACGTCCCCAACGCGTCGCTGATCATCATTGAAAACCCGGAACGCCTGGGGCTGGCCCAGTTGCATCAGCTTCGTGGTCGTGTTGGCCGGGGCGAGCAGGCAAGTTTCTGTGTCCTGATGTACCACCCGCCTTTGTCCGCCAATGGCAAGGCCCGGCTGCAGGCGCTGCGGGACAGCCAGGATGGTTTCTTTATCGCCGAGAAGGACCTTGAGATACGGGGGCCGGGTGAGGTGCTGGGCACCCGCCAAACCGGTATGATGCAGTTTCGGTTGGCGGACTTTGAGCGCGACAAGGGCTGGATCGAGCCGGTTCGGAAAATGGCGCCGGGTCTTATGGGGCAGCCGGAGATTGTCGGGGCCCTGGTTCGGCGATGGCTTGGTGACAGAACGCGCTACGGCGATGTGTAAAGACGTCCATTCCGTCGCGCTGCGCGTATGAAAGCGGCTTGTAAATAGAGTTCGGTCAACGTCAGGGTCATTTCTTTGCCCTATACTGAACCCAAGGTGATTTTCGGGCTCGGACTATCCGACAGAAAACAGCAATATTCGGGAGAAATATATGGAATTACCTGTCGCAGTTCAGCAGGCTCTGGGTGAGACCGCAGCGGGCGTATCCCTCAGAGATGCAGGCCAGGCGAGCCGGAAAGAACTGTTGCGAATGGTTCTACTCAGTGATGAGCAAGGAAACCTCCAGGTAATCTGCCGCCGGGACGATCTGATTGATCTGGAACAGCTGAACAAGCAGCTGGGTCGAGACCTCCGCCTGATGAAGCGACGCGAACAGTTGCGCGTTCGGGAAAGGGCCGGGCTCAAGGCGCTCCCTGCATTGCCATCACTGACAGGCTGGCCAACCGTGGTTGACGATCGCGTGGATGACCTGCCCGCGGTCGCCCTGGAACTGGGCGAGCAGAATCTGGCGATGGTTATGCCCGCAGAGGATTTCCGGGCCCTGACAGCCAAGGCGGATCGACGCTCCTTCGCCGTTGCGCCGGAATCCATCAACGTGAACCTTGACGACCACGGCAGGGATCGGGACCAGTTCCATTCCGCCATCAAGAGATTCACCGGTCTGAGAATACAGCAACGTCTGGAAGACACCCTGGAGTTGCCGCCTTTGCCGGAAACCGCCCAGCGGATTATCCACCTTCGGGTCAATCCCAACGCTGTCATGGGTGACCTTGTAGATATTGTCGAGAGCGACCCGAGCCTCGCGGCGCAGGTTGTAAGCTGGGCCTCGTCTTCGTTCTATGCCGCTGCGGGCCAGGTAAAGTCCGTACACGACGCGGTTTCCCGAGTGCTCGGGTTCGACCTGGTTATGAACCTGGCCATGGGGCTTTCTCTCGGGCGGGCGCTCAAACAGCCCCAGGACCATCCGGAGGGCTACGTGGATTACTGGCAACAGGCCATCTGGCAGGCCCAGTCAGCGGGTATTCTGGCCAGCATGATGCCTCGCGGCGAGCGGCCGGTATTCGGTCTGGCCTACCTTGGTGGACTGCTCCATAACTTTGGCCATCTGGTTCTGGCGCAGGTGTTTCCGCCCCATTTCAAACTGGTTTGCCGCTCCCTGGAAGTGAATCCTGATATCGACTCCTCGGTGACCGAGCACTATCTGCTTGGTATTACCCGGGAACAGATCGCCGCCCAGTTGATGGAGAATTGGGGGATGCCGAATGAGGTCACCCTGGCGATACGCTATCAGAAGAATCCCTCCTACGATGGCAGTCACAGCGTTTATGCCCGGTTGCTGTGGCTGGGCCGCCAGCTGCTGACTGCCAGGGGCGTGGCTCTGGGTGCGGGCGAAGACGTCAGTCAGGCGTTTTATGACGAGCTGGGGCTCAACCGGGAACAGGTCGAGGAACAATTCGACGAGCTGGTTAACAGCAAGGACAGTGTCATGGCCATGGCAGGCATGATGAGCCAGTAGCGGGCGCCTCTTTCCGAAAAATCCCCCAAAAAAAGCCGGCCCAAGGCCGGCAAGCTCACCCGCTTTATTGCAGTGTCGTCCAAACTTATCAGGAGAAAACAACGTTAGGTGGCACCTTCCGCAGATGATAGGTGCCTCCCTGTTTTCAATTTAGACTCTGATGGAAAAAAGAAAAGTCAATAGTTGTAACCTGGAAGAAGTGAGCGGCGTGTCAGTTTTTCAAGTCGACAGAACCTTTTGATTTGATGAGCTAAAATATCTCATTTACCGCTATTCCGGTTACATATTGTTACAAAAATAAGGTCTGGCCAGTGCCAGGTGCACCGGATTACTGGCGTGAGATCTAAAAAGAATGGTGTCGGATGGCCGTTGCAGCACGGCGAATCGCATCGGCGTGCTTCTGTTCAACATCCAGGCGTTCTTTATCCATTTTTTCCACGAACTTCGTTTCCGTTGCCTGCCGTGCCCGATGGGTGGGCATATGCTGCAGTTGGTCATGCACATCCTGGAATACCCTGAAAGGCGACTGCTCCAGTAGCTCCGGGGCAATATGGTCCAGCAGGCCCTTGAGCCTCAGACAGGCCTCCGAGTACTCGATCTGGTCTTCTTCAACCGCCATTGCGATGACACGAACGCTGCGGATCATGTCTTTTCTGCGGTTTGTCTGGAACTCTTCGGCCTTGGCCTGCCGCTTGCGGTTTTCCGACAGCAATTGCATTTGACGGCGTATAAACACTGCCAAAAGTATGATGGCAACCAGGCCGGCGATAATCAGACTCCACTGCAGCCACTGGGGCATTGTCCGCTCCTTTTGTCGAATCAGGCCCGTTTACGTTGGCGCTCCGGGCGCCAGACTTTGACAGCAACAGGCTGTCCATTCAATACGGAAGTACCCGAGAGCGGATCAATGGGACCGTCGCTGAGCACGTCATTGATACTGGCGCCAGCGTGGGCAGCCGCGACTGACTGGCCAGTGCCGTCCCGGTCATGACCCCAGCCATGGGGGATAGACACCACACCCGGCATGACGTCCTCGGTAATCTCCACCGGTAAAACAATCTGCCGGGATTCTGATGTTATTTCTGCATAGTCGGCGGCCTGCAAACCCAGCCGGCTGGCATCCCTGGGGTGAATCATCAGGGTGCAGCGGTCCTTGCCCTTAACCAGCCGCTGACTGTTATGCATCCACGAGTTATTGCTGCGGACATGGCGCCTGCCGATCAGTTGCAGGGAGTCTCCGGTCGGCGCAGCCAGTGCATGGTGCAGCCGGCTGAGATCGTCCAGGTAGCGCCTGGGTGCAAGGTTGATCTTGCCGTCGCGGGTAAACAGGCGCTCCGGCAGGGATGGTTGCAGCGGCCCAAGATCGACACCGTTCGGGTTATCCTTCAGTGCGCTCAGGGACAGCCCTTTTGGAAGCTCCTGCCAGTGGCGGTTCAGGGGGCTGAGTTTGGCCAGTCCACGAAGCGGGTGTCGCTTCGGCAGAATGTCCATCACCAGATCAACGGCCGGCTGTAACAATCCCCGGGCGCGCCCGGCATCGGCGCCATAGGGGCCGAAGCGCAGCAGTAGATCGAGAATGGGATCCGGACCAATCTGCTTGAAAGCGCGCCAGCCCAGCTCCGTGCGTAGGGGTAGCCGCCCGCCTTTCCGGATCTTTTCCAGCCGGTGGGCCAGTTCCAGCAAAATCTGCCAGTCATGGCGGGTATCCGGGCCGGCATCGAACAGTGCTTCGCTGTACTTGGCGACATTGCGCACCGCAAACATGCTGAAAATCAGATCGTAGTGACTGCGCTCCAGCGCAGCTGTCGGCGGCAGAATGATATCGGCATGCCGGGTGGTTTCGTTCAGGTAGTAGTCCACCGAGACCATGAAGTCGAGACCGCCCAGAGCCTCTTCCAGGCGTCGCCCGTTGGGGCTGGAGAGCACCGGGTTGCCGGCAACGGTGACAAAGGCCCGGATCTGCCCTTCGCCGGGGGTCAGCATCTCATCGGCCATGGTGCTGGCCGGGTACTCGCCGCCGAATTCAGGCAGGCCCTTCACGCGGCTGTGGCGCTTGCCGAAGTGCCCTTTTTGCCCTGCCATGGCGCCCAGTTCCACCAGATCAATGGCCGGTTGAGAAAACAGCATGCCGCCCGGCAGATCCAGTTTGCCGGTCAGGATATTGAGGCAGTAGGCCAGCCATGTGGCAACACCGCCAAATGTCTGGGTGCTGGTGCCCATGCGAGTGTAAAGTGCCGCCTTCCGGGTTGTGGCTAGCTCACGGGCCAGTGCCCGGATATCCTCCGCGGAGATTCCGGTGTGCTCGCTGACGGCTTCAGGGGTGAAGGAGATTGCTGCCAGACGCAGAAGGTCGACGTCTTTCACCAGCCTCTCTGCCGGGCCCGAATCCACCAAGCCTTCTTCAAACAATGTGTGCACCATGGCCATCAGCAGCAGGGCATCGCTTCCAGGCCGGATAAAGTGGAACTCGTCGGCCAGCTTGGCGGTTTCAGTCCGGCGTGGATCAACCACGATCATCCTGCCGCCGCGCTGTTTCAGGGCTTTGAGTCGCCCGCGGAAATCAGGAACCGTCATCAGGCTGCCATTGGACGCCATGGGGTTGGCGCCGATGCAGATAAACAGGTCCGTGTGATCGATATCCGGAATCGGAAACAGAACCTGATGCCCAAACATCTCCAGGCTGGCCAGCATGTGGGGCAGCTGATCGTTAGAAGTTGCTGAAAACCGGTTCTGGGTCCCTATGGCCCGCAGCAGTGGCATGGTGGCAACCAGAGAGCCATGGTTATGGACGTTCGGATTGCCCAGGTACACGCCGATGCTGTTGCGGCCGTGGTCCTGACGGGTTTGATGGAGTTTTTCGGCGACCAGATCAAAGGCCTCGTCCCACTCCATTTCCTGCCAGCCCGTTTCGGTTTTACGGACAGGCTTCTTCAGGCGATCCGGATCCTCGTGCAGGTCTTGCAGCGCAACCGCTTTCGGACAGATGTGCCCCCGGCTCAGCGGATCATTCTCATCACCCTTGATGGAGGCAATCTGGCCGTCCTTCATTTCGATCGCGACACCGCACATGGCCTCGCAAAGGTGACAGGTACGATAGTGGATGCCGTTTTCCATGAAGGGCTTCTCCTGAAGGATTGTTGTTTTGCTATAGCGGTTTCAATCTGCAACCAGATTAGCAGTAAATGACTTGGAGGGGGAAATAACCCTCGGTTGTACCCGGTGCAAAAAGGGCCAACCCGAAGGCTGGCCCTTTGCAGAGGTTTCAGAGCCTTTTACTGCTCTGCCGGGATCTCTTTCACCGGATTGGAAATGAAGTTGAGGTAAACGCCCTGAGGCGGAATTTTCAGTGGCAGCTGGACGGCTTTTCCGTTTCCGTTGGCCAGTTCCTCACAGGCTCCGAATCCCCCTCCGGTAAAAATACTACCCAGACAGCTTACGAACCCAAGCAGACCTGACGTCGCATCACTGGAGCCCGCTACATCAACAGTAATCAGAGGCGTGTTGGTGTTCCGCTGTTCAATTTGCATTCGGCCATCATCGAAGAAAGTGATTGCGCCACCGAGCTCCAGCGTGAACGGGTAACTGAAGAGATTGTGCGCAAGCAGTCCCTCGATCGGGAGATGCAGATTGGGAGCGTCAAGAAGCAGGTCGGCGTTGACCTCAAATCGTGGCTCGCCCTCGGCGCTCGTTACGATTCTTCCTTCGATCAGACCCTGAGGGTTGTCCTCGGTTGGCTCCTGGTACCTCATTCTGAGAATCTGAGGACCGGTATCGGATTCAGAAGGACCCAGCAGGTTGTACCAGACTTTGGCCGGGGTAGTAACGAGCATGGTTGGATAGAGCAGGACCCTGATATTGCCAGTATCTTCCCCGGTTTCCGGATCTTTTTCAGGGCCGACGACTTCGGTGTTCAGCCCATAGGTCTGATAGATGTACTTCTTGTCCCAACATTCCTCCGGTTCCTCATAAGAGCAACCGACCCTTGCATTCGCCTCGTCATTTCCATCGTTTCCGAGCACAATTGCGTTTCCATTCATAGCGAGGCGTGCTGCGTTGGATGGCGTCTCGAAGTATTCAAGAGTCTGACCACTGTCGCCGGTAGCATTGCTGAACTCGAACGTTTCGAAGCCATCGATATAATAATTCGAATTGGCGTCTCGTATCGGCAGATTTCTAAGCGGTGTGAAAACAGAAGCAATGCTTTCCTGTCCTCGGAAGTAAATTTCAAGTGGCTCGCCGCCATTATCCTCAGGATCAAGCAGCACATCGGTCTGAAGTGCCATTCCGTTTTCGCCGCAGATTACGTCCTGACAATTACCATTCACCGAGGAAATCATTCTGTAGCGATACAGTTCACCTGGCTCCCAGGGCGAGTCGGGATAAAACCGGATGCGCTGATGGTTTTTTTCCAGTCGTCCCGTGATAACAGATTCGACAGTGCCGGTTTCGCTAACTCTTTCTACGAAGAATGTTTCGTTGTGCCGAATAGACGTCAGATCCATGGACTGCGAAAAAACCACCACAATCGGACGATCAGCAGGTAACGTGGTCACCGGCAGAATGTCCCGACTCTGAGCGTTGCCGTCTTTGTCTTTTGGAAGGTTTTCCCCGGCGGCGTCTTTGCAGAAGCCGTGAAGATCATTGGTCAGATCAAGATCCTGAGTGACACATGGATAGCCCGGGTAAGTTGTCAGTGCAATTGGGGACTGCTCTGGGACTGTACCACTACCGTCATCGATTTCTGGGAGGGAGAAGGTCAGCGACTCTACCATCGCTTCGTTCCCCGAAATGTCTGCAAGGCCATCGATTTGAAGCACATATTCAACACCGTGCTTCAGGCCGCCATCAGGTTGAACCGCCAAAGCGGTGCCGTCCAACTGTGTGCGGATATCGGCCACTTCCTGATTGTCCGCAAATAGGGTGATACCTCCATTCACGGAATCCGGGGCAAGGGGCTCATCGAAGAACAGAATGACAGGATCCCCGGGTCGCTGCATCGACTGGCGGGTATCCGGAATGGCGTTGTCCGGGCCAGGCATCCAGCTGACCAGGCTGGGCGCAGTGCTGTCGAGCTCTCGCAGCAGTTCGGCATCCAGCGCCGAATCGACATCGGTAGCCGCCTGAAGATGGAAGGCTATCGTGGAGTTAGTGTATTCCTGGCCCAGTAGGTTCGGCTCCACCATACCGATGGCGTCGATGGTCAGTACGCCATCCTGCACCAGGGCGATGCCACGCAGCTCTACCCCCATCAGATCCTGCGAGAGCGCCGCATTGGGCTGGGCATTTTCGGTATTCATGGAAACATCCATAAACAGCGTGATGTGCCGTGGTGCGTTCAGGTCGTCGGTATAGGGATTGGGGCTGAGATAGCCGGAGGCATCTGACAACATGGTGACCTTGATGTTGCCAGTTGTCTGGAGTTGGTTTGTTGCGGCATCCAGAACCGGAACTTCGCCACCCACAAGAACGTCAAGGCTGGTGCTGTTTAGCACGCTGCCACGGGCAATCCGCAACGGCAGTGCTTCATCAGCCTCGAACGCCGGTGCATAGGCCAGCTCTGCAAACAGGTCGCCGCTCTGCTGGGAAGGGCCGGCTTCGCCCTGAAGGACCGAATTAAGAGTAACGCCGTTGATAATCTGGCCGTTCAGCACGGACCGCGTCGCGTCTTCTTCCGCAGTGTCTGCGGCCAGGCCTGAATCAACAGCCGATTGCTGCAGTACGACTGTCGGGCCTGTGTCGCGGGGAGTGAACGCGATCTCCTCACTGAACCGTTCCGTTTCCGGTGCTGTCAGACTGGCCAGATTTTCGAGCTTCAGCGTGTAGGTCTGATTGGTGTCCAGAACGTCATCCTTGCTGCCACATTCCCTCGGGTCCTCTACCAGACAGGGATCCACGGTTATCCGGTTGCCTTTTACCAGAACCGTCGCCGGGACTTCATCGCCGTTGCTATCGAGGAGCTGGATCGACCCGCCAAGAGCCTTCCAGTCGGGGTGGACGGGATGGTCATGGTCAGTCGGAAGGTGGAAAAGTTCATAGCCTCAAAAGGACTATTGTTTGCCGGCACCTGCCAGGCAATACCAAACTCCGCCGCCGAGTTGGTTGTGCTCGCTGGCCCGGCGATGCTCCCCCGGGTTTCGAACTGGATTCCGGCGTCACCCACCGCGTTGGGGGTGTCGATCTGCCGACCACCCTCGGCAATCAGTGGCTCACTGAAGCTCACCGTATAGGCCCCGAGCTGGTTCAGTTCCGAGGAGGGAGACAGTTTCAGGCTCTTGCCCCCGTCCACCCTGCTGATCGCGAAGGGTACGGGCTGGCCCTGGGATTCCACCAGGATCTTGTTCTGCAGATCCGCATCCTCTTCGGTCACGGCATGGCTGAAACGCAAAACGATATCAGCCTTCGGGCTGACATCCGGCTGCCCGTCCGTCGGATAGGAGTAAACCACGGAGCCGGGAGAAACCTTTTCGTTCATTTTTTGTTCGCTGCCGCCACAGGCCACCAGTAACAGGGCGGGAACCAGTGCCAGTGTTTTGTTGTACTTCATGGCGTGCCCTCCTTAAAACTTCAGGGTGATGGAGCCGCTGACAACGTGAACGTCGCCGTCTGCCGTAACCGGCGTTTCGTTGCCGTCAAAATCCACCAGCGTGAAATCCCGCTCCTGAAGCTGCTGGTACTGATAACCAATATCCAGACGGACGGGGTAGGCCAGCAGACGGGTGCGGTCGTAGGTGGCACTCAGGCCGAGGCCGACGACAATCTTGTCGGTATCGAGGTAATTGATCTCCGGATTGCGGGTGGACTTGAGCGGCGACTCCTCATAGGCAACGCCGCCGCGCACAGAAAAGTTCTTGTTGAGTGCGTACTCGGCGCCGATCCGTGGAATCAGCACGTCGTCGAACTGAATCCGGCTGCCCGCGGGCACAGACTGCTGATCCTTGATCGTATCGGAAGAAAATTCCTTCTCCAGCTCTGACCAGTTCTGCTGCTCCACGCTGCCACCAATCCGCCAGTTTTCGCCCTTGTATTGAGCGCCAAAGCCGAAGGTTTCCGGCTGGAAGGAATCAATGGTGGAGACTGCCAGACTCAGGCCGGGATCCGGAATGGTCTGGGTGACAATGATGTTGGAATCAACCGACGTGGAGGCCGCTGACTTGGTTCGATAAGTGAGTGCGGTTTCCCAGCCGTTCAGGAAGCAGTCGCTGTCCGGACAGAAGGTGCTGCCCAGATCAATGGTGGTGCCCAGAATGGTTTTCAGTGAAGGCTCGGCATTGACCGCAAGGCGTTCCCGGCTGGTCTCGCCACCCAGAGTAGAGACCGCGTCGAGGTTTGCCTGGGCATCCAGGGTGACACGCACCGACGCACCGGCGGAGATGCCGCGCCAGATCGGCGTGGCGCCACCAATGTTCAGGAACAGGGGCTCTTTACCGTACCGCAGGAACTGGCCGTTCTCCGTGGTCTGCGAATCGAACGCCAGCATTTCCTTGCCGTATTTCTCGACGCCGGCAATAAAACCCAGATAGATCGGGTGTTTGAAGCGAGTCAACGAGCCCAGATTGGTTTTCATGCCAATCAGCACGTGCTGGCTCGGGGAGTTGGCCAGGATATCGCCATCGGCATTCGGGTTGGCAGAACGCAGTTCCTGTTCGGCATGCAGAATGCCAGCGGTCAGCTCCCCACGCTCATCTTTGGTCAGATAGGCTGGGTTGTAATAGGTGGCTGACACCTGGTCGTTGAACATTGACAAGGATTGGGCCGTAGCGACATCCACCGGCATGACGCCATAGGTGGTGCCCAGATTGCCCATACTGGCAATAACCGGAACAGAGAAACCGACAGATGCGGTGGCGATCGCAAGAGACAGTGCCCTTGACCGGGAAGGGGAGGAAAAAGCCATTGATACACTCCATTACTTCGTTGTTTTTATACTCGGGCCGTGAGGTGGCGAACACGGCTGGTATTTTTGTTCAGGAGGTAGTGTATTCGGCTTGTCTTTTGGGG
>Ga0064014_10155_pt1 | contig 25062 bp, 25 predicted proteins | sample CrowatWCoCulture_2_FD_61584 | JGI IMG/M metagenome (GOLD analysis project Ga0064014, IMG submission 61584) | Marine cyanobacteria communities from the University of California, Santa Cruz, USA, analyzing cyanobacterial DNA methylation -... | ecosystem: Host-associated > Microbial > Bacteria >...
CGCTTTCATGCCCGTGGCCCGGGTTATGCCGGTAACATCACGTATTTCTACGGGCGCGTCTGTATATACCATGCCCCGGTCGTTATCCAGGGTCAGGCTTGATGTTGTCAGGACGGCGTCCCGTTCGCCAATCGTGCGCTGAACCCGGACATTGTCCGTCAGGTACACCAGATTCTGGTTTTGCAGCAGGCTGCCATTGTCGGCCTCGACAATCCACGGCAGGGCCTCCTGGTCCCCGTAGAGCTCGGCCCGGGGAGATTCCATGGTGGCCAGGTTGCCTTCCTCAAACTGTTCAATGCGGGGGCTGGAAAACCGGATCTTGAGATTGCCCGCTTCATCGAAGGAGGTGTACTGACCATTCACCACGAAACCGTCTGGTTCGGCGTCTCCCCGTAGGCTCGCCGCCTCGTCATCAATCACCGGGGGTTCATCGCTGCGCCAGAGCAGGAATACGGCTGCCACCACGGTAGCAGCCAGTGCCAGTGTTCGCAGCCAGGGTCTGTCCAGCAACCAGTTCATGCCTCGGGCTCCAGATAGGGGGCAAGTGCTGCGTCAAGCTTGCCCTGGGCCGTCAGCAGCAAATCGCAGGCTTCGCGGACCGCCCCTTCACCGCCCCGGGCACTGGTGCAGTAGTCGGCATGCTGCTGCACTAGCCAGTAACCGTTGGGCACGGTGATGCCCAGCCCGGCGAACCTCAGTGCCGGGAGATCTGGCAGATCGTCCCCCATGTAGGCGATGGCCTCGGGGCTGATGTCCATGGTGCTGACCAGTTCCTGAAGCGCTACCTTCTTGTCCTCTCGCCCCTGCATCAGGTGGGGAATACCAAGATCCCGCATGCGCTTCTCGGTCAGGGGGGACTTTCGTCCGGTGATCACGGCCACGGTAATCCCGGCTGCCATCAGTTGTTTCAAACCCAGGCCATCCAGAATGTTAAAAGCCTTGAGCTCATCACCAGTGGCGCTGAAATAAAGTTTACCGTCGCTCATGATGCCGTCGACATCCAGTGCGATCAGGCGGATCTTTACGGCCTTTGCCAACAGGGAATCCGGCCATTGGTGCTTCATATCAAACAGCTCCTCATAGCCCCTAGATAACGCCGGCACGCAGCAGGTCGTGCATATTGATGGCGCCAATCAGACCACCCTGGTCGTCGGTAACGGGGAGGGCGTTGATCTTCATCTCCTCCATTATGTTCAGCGCTTCCGCCGCCAGATGATCGGCCTGGATCGTTTTACCATGCCGGGTCATGACCTCGTTGATGGGCGTATTGTGAATGTCCACCGATCGATCCAGAGTCCGTCGAAGGTCACCGTCCGTAAATATTCCGGTAAGAGTGCCTTTATCATTGACGACGGTGGTCATACCGAGACCCTTTCGGGACATCTCAAGAAGAGCACCGCTCAAGGGGGTATCCTCGTTGACGACTGGAATCTGATCACCGCTGTGCATGATGTCGGAGACCCTGAGCAGCAGCCGCCGCCCCAGGCTGCCGCCGGGGTGAGAAATCGCGAAATCCTCGGCACTGAAGCCCCGGGCCTCAAGGAGTGCAACGGCGAGGGCATCGCCCATCACCAGGGTGGCCGTTGTGGAGGAGGTGGGCGCCAAACCCAGTGGGCAGGCTTCCACCATAACGCTGACGTCCAGATTGGCGACGGCTTCCCGGGCCAGGGTGGAGTTGGCGTTGCCGGTCATGCTGATCAGCGGAGCGCCCATGCGTTTGATCAACGGCAGAATGGTGACCACCTCGCTGGTGTTGCCGCTGTTGGAAATGGCGATGACCACATCCTGGGAGGTGATCATACCCATGTCGCCGTGGCTTGCCTCACCCGGGTGCACGAAAAACGATGGCGTTCCAGTGCTGGCCAGAGTGGCCGCAATTTTGTTGCCAATGTGGCCGGATTTTCCCATGCCGGTCACAACCACGCGGCCCCTGCAGTTCATGATAACTTCGCAGGCCCGCGTGAACTGGTCGTCGATTCGGCCTTCAAGGGCATCAATGGCGTCGCGCTCAATGCGGATGGCGCGGATGGCAGAAGATCGGAAATCGCTGGGAGTCTGTTCGGTCATCGGGCTTTGGCCTGGCTGTCGGGACGTTGCAAATGTTGGGCAGAGTATACCATTTTCACCCGGCAACGATGCCCGGTTACCGAAAGTTCAGTCAAACTGATCATTGCTATCAGTACATTTTGGGCTCTTTGGATTGAGCTTGCGCGCTCCTTGGCATAATGTAGCGCCTCTTTGAAAGGTAAGGACTATGAATTCACCGGCTTACATATCGCTCAAGGACGTCGTGTTCTCCCGCTCAGGGCGCCGTATCTTCGACGGTGTCAGCCTGGACATCCCCCGCGGAAAAATCACCGCCATCATGGGGCCCAGCGGAACCGGGAAAACCACGCTGCTGCGCCTTATTGGCGGCCAGCTCAGGCCGGATTCGGGCGGTGTTGTGGTGGACGGCCATGAAGTGCCGAAGCTCAAGCGCAAAGCCCTCTACAGCCTTCGGGAAAAGATGGGCATGCTGTTCCAGAGTGGGGCGCTGTTCACCGATCTGAGCGTGTTCGAGAACGTGGCCTTCCCGTTGCGGGTGCACACAAAGCTGCCGGAAGACATGATTCGTGATGTCGTACTGATGAAGCTTGAAGCCGTCGGATTGCGAGGCGCCCGGCAACTGATGCCGTCGGAACTGTCCGGAGGTATGACCCGCCGGGTTGCTCTTGCCCGAAGTATTGCCCTGGATCCCGAGCTGATCATGTACGACGAGCCGTTCGCCGGCCAGGACCCGATTGCCATGGGCGTTCTGGTAAAGCTGATCCGCGATCTGAACAGCTCCATGGGGCTGACCAGCGTTCTGGTTTCCCACGATGTGCCCGAATCCCTGAGCATTTGCCATTACGCCTGCATCATCTCGGACGGCAAGGTGATCGGGGAGGGCACACCGGAAGAGCTCCGGGCGCATCCTTCCGGGAAGGTCCAGCAGTTTCTCCAGGGGCAGCCGGATGGCCCGGTGCCGTTTCACTACCCGGCCGAGGGCGCCGCCCAGGACTTTGGGTTGTCCGGGGGTGTGTCTTGATTGGCAGAATTGCCGCATTCGGGCGGCTCGGTCTTGATATCGTCTCGTCATTCGGCCGTTCAGGCCGTTTCCTTGCAGGCGTTCTGGGCGGTGTGCCCAGGCCGGCGACCGGTTTCCCCTTCTGGTGAAGCAGCTGTACGCCGTTGGCGTTCTGTCCCTGGCCATTATCGTGGTTTCTGGCCTGTTTATTGGCATGGTGCTGGGGCTGCAGGGGTATACAATTCTGAGTGATTACGGTTCCGAGGCCGCTACCGGTCAGATGATTGCTCTGACCCTGGTGCGCGAACTCGGGCCGGTGGTAACTGCGTTGCTCTTCGCAGGTCGGGCCGGTTCGGCGCTGACAGCGGAAATAGGCCTGATGAAAGCCACCGAGCAGCTGTCCAGCATGGAAATGATGGGTGTGGACCCGCTTCGGCGCGTCATTGCGCCCCGCCTCTGGGCCGGGTTTATCGCCATGCCTGTGCTTGCGGTCATTTTCTCGGTGGTCGGCATCTGGGGCGGTATGCTGGTGGGTGTAGACTGGCTGGGCGTGTTCGAAGGCTCCTTCTGGGGCAATATGCAGTCGTCGGTGGATTTTGTTGATGATGTCCTGAACGGTGTCATCAAGAGCGTTGTTTTCGGCTTTGTCTGCGCCTGGATTGCGGTCTACCAGGGGTATGACTGTGTGCCGACATCGGCAGGGATCAGCTCGGCGACCACCAAGACCGTGGTGTACTCATCGCTGGCGGTGCTGGGGCTGGATTTCGTGCTGACCGCTGTCATGTTTGGCGATTTCTGAATCAACGATTAACGAGATAATACCGGAGCCGGAAATGGCGCAGAGAACCACTGAAATCATCGTTGGCCTGTTCATGATCGCAGGCTGTGCAGCTTTGCTGGTCCTGGCGCTTCAGGTGAGCGGGCTGTCGCCGAAATCGGCCGAGAGCACCTACACCATATATGCCAATTTCAACGATACTGGCGGGCTTACGCCCCGGGGGCGGGTCTCCATGGCCGGGGTGACGGTTGGCACCATCGAGTCCATCAGCCTGAACAAAGAGACGTTCCAGGCCCGGGTGGAAATGTCGATTCACTCGGATGTGGACAATATCCCGTCGGACAGTTCCGCAGTTATACGTACATCCGGCCTGCTCGGTGAGCAGTACATTGATATATCGATCGGGGCCGAGATGGATTCGCTGAAAGAGGGTGATACCTTCTATTCCACCCAGTCGGCCATGAACCTGGAGCGACTGATCAGCAACTTTGCATCGGGCCGCTGATTCGGGCCGGGAAGATTCAACAGGAGATCCTGATGTTTGCACTGAAACACCACATTCTGCTCGGCCTTCTGATGGCCCTGGTTCTGGTTACGCCGGCGCAGGCAGGCGAAGCGGAGGATCTCCGCCAATACGTGGATGAGAACACCCAGCGCCTTGTGGAGAAACTCAATGAAGAGCGCGGTCTTTATGAGGAGGATCCCGAAGCCTTCTATGAAAGCATGGACCAGGCGCTGACGGATTTTGTCGATTTCCGTCGTATCGCTGCCCGGGTGATGGGCCGCTACGCCCGCCAAACCACGCCCGAGCAGCGGGACGAGTTCGTGGTCAAGTTCAAGCGCAGCCTGTTTGACAGTTACGCGCAGGCTCTGGTCAATGCTGACGACTTCGAGATTCAGGTCAAGGAAGCGACCATCAACCCCCAGAGCGACGACCGTGCGTCCGTACAGATGGAAGTCATCAGTGCATCCGGTACCCGTTACCCGGTGACCTATTCGATGTACAAGACCGCCGACGGCAAATGGCTGATGGAAAACATCATCGTTGAAGGCGTGAACATTGGTCTGGCGTTCCGGGATCGGTTCAGCCAGGAAATGGAAGAAAACCGCGGCCAGATTCAGGCGGTCATCGACGGCTGGAGCGATGCGGTTGAGTCCCTGAACCTGGACCAGGAAGTGGATAAGTCATGACCGCAGGGCTGCCCCGGGTCCAGCTCTCCGACGGCGCTCTGATCGTCTCGGGTGAGGTGACCACAGATACTGTCATCAGCCTGAGAAAAGAGGGTGAAAAGCTGATCCGGTCGGCATCCGGCGATCTGATTGTCGACCTGGATGGTCTGGTCACCGCCCACAGTGTTGTGCTGTCGATGTTGCTCTGCTGGCAACGCCTCGCTGGCCAGGCAGGCATTGCCCTGTCTTTCAAGGGTGTCAGTGGCCGTTTGGCGTCACTGGCGGCCCTGAGCAACCTCGACGACCAGCTCGCGGGGTTCGGTCCGGAATCCGTTCATCCCGCCCACTGACTTTTCCGGCCCCGGCCCCTTTGTTTACCGGAGAGTAAAGCTGACCCGAGCGCCGGAATTGGTTACAATCTCGCCCCTGATTTCATAACACCCGAGGATTTTCTATGGATGCCGCCCAAGTCACCGAGCTGGTCAAAGAAGCATTGCCCGGCTGTGAAGTTCAGGTACAGGTTGATGGTACCCATTACCTGGTCGTCGTGGTGGGGGATGTATTCGAAGGCCTGCCGACCATCAAACGCCAGCAGCTGATCAATAAGGCGCTGTTCCAACAGATCATGGATGGCTCAATTCACGCACTTCATCCGAAAGCATTTACTCCGGCTGAATGGGCTGAGCGCCAGGGCTGAATGGCCCGGACAAAACAGGATATTTATTGTGGATAAACTTCTGATCAGGGGCCGCAAGCCTCTGGATGGTGAAATCCGGATTTCCGGCGCCAAGAACGCTGCGCTGCCAATCCTGGCAGCCACCTTGCTGGCAGACGAGCCGGTGACCGTGGGAAACCTGCCGCACCTGCACGACGTAACCACCATGATCGAGCTTCTGGGTCGCATGGGCGTTGAAGTGATTATTGATGAGAAAATGAGCGTGGAAATTCACGCCAATACCATCAAGCATTTCCACGCGCCGTACGAGCTGGTGAAAACCATGCGTGCCTCAATCCTGGTATTGGGTCCGCTGGTGGCTCACTTCGGCGAAGCAGAAGTCTCACTGCCAGGTGGTTGTGCAATCGGTAGTCGTCCGGTGAATCTGCACATCCATGGCCTGGAAATGATGGGTGCGGAGATCAAGGTCGAAAATGGATACATCAAGGCCAAGACCAACGGTCGTCTGAAGGGCGCCCACATCTTCCTTGATACCGTCACCGTAACCGGCACCGAGAACCTGATGATGGCCGCTGCCCTGGCAGACGGAAAAACCATCCTGGAAAATGCGGCCCGCGAGCCGGAGGTTGTTGACCTTGCCGAGTGCCTGATCGCCATGGGCGCGGACATCAAAGGCCACGGCACCGCCACTATCGAGATCAACGGTGTTGAGCGTCTGCACGGTTGCCATTACAACGTACTGCCAGACCGGGTTGAGACCGGGACGTACCTGGTGGCTGCGGCGGCTACTGGGGGGCGGGTCAAGCTCAAGGATACCCGGGAAGATCTGCTGGAAGCGGTTGTGCTCAAGCTTGAAGAGGCCGGCGCCCACATCAATACCGGCCCGGACTGGATTGAGCTGGACATGAAAGGCAATCGCCCGAAAGCGGTGAGCCTTCGTACCGCGCCTTACCCGGCGTTCCCCACGGACATGCAGGCGCAGTTCGCCGCCATGAACGCAGTGGCCGAGGGCACGGGCACCATCGTGGAGACCGTGTTCGAGAACCGGTTCATGCACCTGCAGGAACTGATCCGCATGGGTGCGGACATCGCGCTCGAGGGCAATGCCGCCATCATCAAGGGTGTGGACCACCTTACCGGTGCACCGGTTATGGCCACGGACCTCCGGGCTTCGGCCAGTCTGGTGATTGCCGGCCTTATGGCCGACGGCGATACCATCGTAGACCGCATCTATCACATTGACCGCGGTTACGAGTGTATTGAAGAGAAACTGCAGTTGCTGGGTGCCACTATCCGCCGCCTGCCAGCGTGAAAGACATCCATCCAGACAATACGGGAAACCGGAAGAATCCATGACAGATTCCATTACCATCGCCTTGTCGAAGGGACGAATCCTGGAAGAAACCCTGCCGCTGTTGGCGGAAGCGGGTATTGAACTGATCGACGACGTCAAAAAGTCCCGCAAACTGGTGTTCCCGACCACAGACCCGCATGTGCGGGTATTGATCATCCGGGCTACGGACGTGCCGACCTATGTTCAGTACGGCGGGGCCGACCTCGGGGTAACCGGCAAGGATGTCTTGATGGAGCACGGTGGCGAAGGGCTTTATGAGCCACTGGATCTGAATATTTCCCGTTGTCGCCTGATGACCGCCGGCCCGAAAGATCAGACTCCGCCATCCGGTCGTATCAAGGTGGCTACAAAGTTCGTCAACCTGGCTCGCCGGTACTACTCGGCCCAGGGTCGCCAGGCAGACATCATCAAGCTCTACGGCGCTATGGAGCTGGCTCCGATTCTTGGTCTGGCTGATGAGATCGTCGACATCGTTGATACCGGCAACACGCTGAAGGCAAACGGCCTTGAAGCCCGAGAGCTGATAGAGCATATCAGCAGCCGGTTGGTGGTTAATCGCGCGTCCATGAAGATGAAACACGAGCGTATTAACCCCATAATTGAAAAGATGTCTGCAGCTGTGGACAAACGCCGGCCCTAGTGCAAGAGCCGGTCAGGAAGTGGTGCAGCAAAGCTAGAAGTTAATCCAATACAGGATTTGAGTTATGACCGCCAAGATCACGAGATTGAACGCCTCCCAAAGTGACTTTAATGATGCGTTGGCCAAACTGCTGGCCTGGGACGACAGCGTTGATCATCAGGTGAACGAGTCGGTGCGTCATATCCTGCATGAGGTGAAAACCCGTGGTGACCAGGCGGTTCTGGAGTTTACCGAGAAGTTTGATCGCCTGAAGGTTGGCTCTGTCGCCGAGCTGGAAATGGACCAGAGCCGGCTGCAGAAGGCTCTGGAAGCGATTCCCCAGGACCAGCGCGAGGCCCTGGAAAAAGCCGCTGAGCGGATCCGTGACTATCACGAGCGCCAGAACCAGAAGTCCTGGCAGTATGAAGACGAAGACGGAACCGTGCTCGGCCAGAAGGTAACGCCGCTGGATCGGGCGGGTTTGTACGTGCCCGGCGGGAAAGCCGCTTATCCGTCATCCGTGCTCATGAACGCCATTCCCGCAAAGGTCGCGGGTGTCAGTGAAGTCGTGATGGTTGTTCCGACACCGGATGGTGTGGTGAATGACATGGTCCTGGCCTCCGCAGCGATTGCCGGTGTTGACCGGGTCTTCACCGTTGGCGGTGCCCAGGCCGTTGGCGCGCTGGCCTATGGCACAGAAACGATCCCTGCCGTTGATAAAATCGTCGGCCCAGGCAACATTTTCGTCGCCACCGCCAAGCGCGAAGTCTTCGGCGTTGTCGGCATCGACATGATCGCCGGCCCCTCGGAAATCCTCGTGATCAGCGACGGCAAAACCGACCCCGACTGGATCGCCATGGACCTGTTCTCCCAGGCAGAACACGACGAGCAGGCCCAGTCCATCCTGATCAGCCCGGATGCCGAATTCCTGGATGCCGTCGAAGCCAGCATCAACAAACTGCTGCCAACCATGGAGCGCGCCGACATCATCCGCACCTCCATGACCGACCGCGCCGCGCTGATCCAGGTCGCCGATCTGAAACAAGCCGCCGAAGTCTCCAACCGCATCGCCCCGGAGCACCTGGAGCTGTCGGTCGAAGACCCCGAGGCCATGCTCGAAGACATCCGCCACGCCGGTGCTATCTTCATGGGCCGCTACACCGCCGAAGCCCTCGGCGACTACTGCGCCGGCCCGAACCACGTGTTGCCCACCAGCGGCACAGCACGGTTCTCTTCCCCGCTGGGCGTCTACGACTTCCAGAAACGGTCTTCCATCATCGGCTTCAGCGCTGCCGGTGCTGACCGCATGGGGCGTGTGGCGTCGGTTCTTGCACGTGGCGAAGGCTTAACCGCCCACGCCCGGTCGGCGGAATATCGTATTAAAGATTAAAAGACTTCACCCCCTATGTATGCAGGGCGGCGGGCAGCTCAATCTCCGAGAATGTCGGCGGCCATGGATGGCCGACGCCAAGCGCACATGGATGTGCTCGTAGCGGTTCTCGGAGATTGAGCTGCCCGTCGCCCGTCTGCACCAAACGGAGTGCAAAAGCTATGAGCAAATTCTGGAGCCCCCTGGTAAACGACCTGGTTCCGTACGTACCAGGCGAACAGCCAAAAATGGCCAACCTGGTGAAGCTGAACACCAACGAAAACCCCTTCGGCCCCTCACCAAAAGTCATCGAAGCCATCCAGGCCGAACTGAACGACGGCTTGCGCCTCTATCCGGACCCGGAAGGCGAAAGCCTGCGCCAGACCATCGCGGCGTACCACAAGGTAAAGCCGGAACAGATCTTCCTCGGCAACGGCTCCGATGAAGTCCTGGCCCACATCTTCTTTGGACTGTTCCAGCACGGCGAACCAATCCTGTTTCCGGACATAACTTACAGCTTCTATCCGGTTTACTGCGGCCTCTATAACATCGAGAGCAAAAAAGTACCGCTGACAGAAAGCTTCGAAATCAACCCGGACGACTTCAAGCAGCCCAACGGCGGCGTGATCTTCCCGAACCCGAATGCGCCAACCGGTCGGTATCTTGAGCTGCAATATGTTGAAGAAATCCTGGCTGCCAACCCGGATCGTGTCGTCGTTGTGGATGAAGCCTACATTGATTTCGGCGGCGAGTCGGCAATCACCCTGGTCGACAAGTACCCGAACCTGCTGGTCTCCCAGACGCTCTCCAAGGCCCGTTCACTAGCCGGTTTGCGGGTAGGTTTCGCCGTTGGCCATCCAGACCTGATCGAGGCTCTGAACCGGGTCAAGAACAGCTTCAACAGCTACCCGCTGGACCGCCTGGCCCTGGCTGGTGCGAAAGCGGCCTACGAAGATGAGGCCTGGTTCCGGAAGTGCTGCGATGGCGTGATCTCCGAGCGCGAGCGCGTAACTGCAGCCCTCGAGGATCTTGGATTCGAGGTGCTACCCTCCAAGGCAAACTTTATCTTTGCCCGTCATAAAGAGCAGCCTGGTGAGGTTTTGGCCAAAGGCCTGAGGGAGCAGGGTATTATCGTCCGGCACTTCAACAAGCCCCGCATTAGCGAATTTCTGCGAATCACTATTGGCACTGTTGAGCAGAATGATGCTTTGATTGAGGGGCTCCGGTCCCTCTAGCCTGCTAAGTTGGCGGGTAGAGAGAGGCAGATGCCCCTTCCCGGGAACCGCTACGAGCACATCCATGTGCGCTTGACCCCGGCCATCCATGGCCGGCGACATTCCCGGGAAGGGGCACCTGCCTCTCTCATCGAACCTCTCGGAAATAGTCCTGAATGGAGTATTTATGGCCAGTCGAAATGAGCTTCTCAATAAAATCAACGAATGGCTCCAACCCGATAATTTCCAGGATTACTGTCCTAATGGCCTGCAGGTTGAAGGCACGTCTGAAATTAAAACCGTTATCTCCGGCGTAACGGCCTCAAAGGCTCTGATCGAAGCTGCGATCGAGGCGAACGCCGATATGATCCTGGTCCACCACGGATACTTCTGGAAAGGTGAGGATCAGCGCATCCAGGGGATGAAACGAGAACGTTTGAAGCAACTCCTCGACAACGACATCAATCTTGTAGCCTATCACCTCCCGCTCGATGACCATCCTGAATACGGCAATAATCGTCAGCTTGCGAACATTCTCAACATCAAGAACCCGCGTCCGTTGGGAGGCCTGGTTTGGGAAGGCGAGCTGGAAGAAGCAATGTCTCCCGAGGAATTCGGTCTTCGCATCGCCAGACAGCTACATCGCGAGCCGCTCTGGGTCGGCGACGGTCCTACTTCGATCAAACGGGTAGGGTGGTGTACCGGTGCTGCACAGGGTTTTATTAACACTGCGCTTGATGCAGGACTCGATGCCTACATCAGCGGTGAAATCTCCGAGCCGACGACGCACACGGCAAGGGAATGTGGCATTCATTATTACGCTGCCGGGCATCACGCGACCGAGCGCTATGGCGTTCAGGCTCTCGGAAAAGCGCTAGTGGAGGAGTTTGGTGTCGCTCATAAATTCATCGATTGCGATAATCCCGTTTGATGCGTTAGCAGGATCGCTTTTCGGTCGTTGAGAATTGCACCTAGACGGATGGAGCGTGGTGTGTGCCCCTTTCCGGGAATGTCGGCGGCCATGGATGGCCGACGTCAAGCGCACATGGATGTGCTCGTAGCGGTTCCCGGAAAGGGGCACACACCATGCTCCCTCTCCGAAACCATCAGTCCTGCAAGGGTCCGAATTATCAGGTCTATATTAGTCAGGCCTGCTGAGCCTTATCACCGTTCTTGAGCCCAAAGTCCTCAGCAAGCGTGCCGGAATCCTTGGGATCCGTCTTCGGCGCATAATCCCGTGGCGGCTCGGAAGCGTCCTCGCGCACTTCCTCCAGGCGCTTCTTGGAAGTTTCCTGCGCCAACTCCTCCATCCAGTCCTCGTCATTACAAAGACGGTTAGCACCGCGGGCCATATGCTGGTTTACATCGCGGTATGCATCATTGAAGCGGCGCAGCAAATGGGCCGACTCCATAAAATGCTCATTCACCTGGGCCTGGTAGCGGGTATATTCGCTTCTCAGTTCCTCAATCTGCTGTTCCGCCCGGCGCTGCCGAAGCGACGTTCCCTGCCCGGAACGGCCAACAAATACCCCGATGACAATGCCAACAACCAATGCGGCAATCGCTGCCAGAATCAGGTTCGTCATATGCTGTGTCGTCCTTTTACCTAGAAGTGAGCCAAGCCCCTGTGGAATGAGTATAACGCCCCAGGCTCCATCATCCCATGATTGGGGCCTGCGCCAATCGTCGTATTGCTGCCCAGGCGGCCAACGTGGCGAAAAATCGCCAAATGCGAGACAATACGGCGCCCAAATTTACGATCAACTTCCGGGATTACCTTGATGACAGCTGCGATGTCCTCCGAAACCAGTGCGACCATGACCCCCTGGCAACGTTACCAGAAGGATCTTGAACGCCCGGATTTCCAGAAGGACCCGGCCCAGGAAGATGCGGTCAAGCGCCTTCAGTCACTGTACGACAAACTGGTGGAGGCCGAAAGGGATCGCAGCAAGCCCAAGGCCAAACTTTTCCGCAAGCTCAAAAAAGGCAAGGAAGAGCCGGTCAAGGGCCTGTATTTCTGGGGTGGGGTAGGCCGCGGTAAAACCTACCTGATGGACACTTTTTACGAGTCGCTGCCTTTTGATCGCAAGATGCGGGTTCACTTCCACCGCTTCATGCAGCGTGTCCACAGCGAACTCAAATCGCTCAAGGGCGAGAAAAACCCTTTGGAGCTCGTTTCCAAGAGGTTTGCCGATGAAACTCGCGTTATCTGTTTCGACGAGTTTTTCGTGTCCGACATTGGCGATGCCATGATTCTCGCCACCCTGATGGACGGCTTGTTCAGCCGCGGCGTCACGCTGGTGTGCACTTCTAATATCGTCCCGGATGGTCTTTACAAGGATGGTCTCCAGCGGGCCCGCTTCCTGCCGGCTATCGAGCTGGTCAAGAAGCACACCGACGTGGTCAACGTGGATGGCGGGGTAGATTACCGGTTAAGAACCCTCGAGCAGGCGGAGCTCTTTCACTCGCCACTGGATGAAGAAGCGGACGTCAGCCTTCGCAAGAGCTTTGATGCCCTGGCAGTTGAGGCAGCGAAACACAGTAAAACCATGGAAATCAACGGCCGTAAAATTCCGGCCCAGGCACACGCAGACGACGTGGTCTGGTTCGATTTCAAAGACGTCTGCGACGGCCCACGAAGCCAGAACGATTACATCGAGATGGCCAGGCAGTTCCACGCCATCATCGTCAGCAACGTGCCCGTCCTGGGAAAAGAAAAGGACGATCAGGCGCGTCGGTTCATTAACATGATTGACGAATTTTACGACCGCAACGTTAAAGTCATCATCTCGGCGGCGGCACCTATCACCGAGCTTTACACCGGCGGCCGCCTCGGCTTCGAATTCGAGCGCACCGAATCCCGACTGCTGGAAATGCAGTCCCGGGAATACCTCGAAGCACCGCACAAACCATAAAAAAGAAAACAGCCCTGCGTAGGTCGGATCAGCACAGCGCAATCCGACAAGAACCTGCCAGACAACCAACAGAGAGATTCAGAAATGAGCACAGACAACGTCGTTATCGTGAGCGGGGTTCGTACCCCCATGGGTGGATTCCAGGGTAGCCTGGCCAGTGTCAGCGCAACCGATCTTGGAGCGATCACTATCGCCGAGGCCGTAAAACGCGCTGGTCTGCAGCCTGAGGACGTGCAGGAAGTCATTATGGGTAACGTTCTGCCTGCCGGCCTAAAACAGGGCCCGGCCCGCCAGGCCATGCGCAAGGCCGGCCTCCCGGATCACACTGGAGCCACCACCATCAATAAACTCTGCGGCTCCGGCATGAAAGCCGCCATGTTCGCCCATGATCTGATCAAAGCCGGCAGCAATGACATCATGGTAGCCGGTGGTATGGAAAGCATGTCGAATGCTCCCTACATCCTGCAGGGTGTTCGCAGCGGCTACCGCATGGGACCGGGTCAGGCACCCCAGGATCACATGTTCCTGGATGGCCTGGAAGACGCCGAAACCGGTCGCCTGATGGGCGCCTTCGCCCAGGAAATGGCCGACAAGAAAGGCTACACCCGGGAAGAGATGGACGAGTATGCCATCACCTCTCTGACCCGGGCCAAGAAAGCCATCGAAGAAGGCCTGTTGAAAGACGAGATCGTCCCGGTAACCGTTAAAAGCCGCAAAGGCGAAGTAGTTGTCGAGGACGACGAGCAACCCCACAACGCCAACATCGAAAAGATCCCGAGCCTGCGCCCGGCCTTTGCCAAAGACGGCACCGTCACAGCCGCCAACGCCTCATCAATCTCCGACGGCGCGTCTGCATTGCTCCTGATGCGCGAGTCCGAAGCTGAAAAGCGCGGCCTCAAACCCCTGGCCCGAATCGTCGGTCACAGCACCCAGTCCCAGCATCCTGCCGAGTTTACCTGCGCCCCTGTCGGCGCCATCGAAACCCTGTTCGGCAAAACCGGCTGGAGCAAAGACGACGTAGACCTCTTCGAGATCAACGAAGCCTTCGCCATGGTCGCCATGATGCCCATCCGCGAACTAGGCCTGGACCCCGAGAAAGTTAACATCCACGGCGGCGCATGCGCACAGGGCCACCCGGTCGGCTCCACCGGATCCCGCCTCCTGGTAACCCTTATGTACGCCCTCCAGCGTTACGGCAAAAAGAGAGGCATCGCAGCCCTCTGCATTGGTGGTGGTGAAGCTACGGCAATGGCTATCGAGATGCTTTGAACTCGGGAGTTTGGCAGGGGCGGAAGTCCTTCCCGAAACACGCTGTAAATACGTCCCTGTACGCTTGACGGCAGCATCCTTGCTGCCGACAGTTTCGGGAAGGACTCCCGCCCCCGCCAGGCAAACCTCCGGGTAGTCGTTCCCATACAATCGTTTTTCGCGGCATGGGTTTATAGCGAACTCCAAAGCCCGGTGCCGAGGTGGCGATGGTTCCTCCGAGAATGTCGGCGGCCATGGATGGCCGACGCCAAGCGCACATGGATGTGCTAGTAGCGGTTCTCGGAGGAACCATCGCCACCTTGGCGCTCCTCGCAACTAACAGCCGCCGAAAAAAACCACCAAAACCAAAGTGGTTGCATCCATATTTGTTGTCTATAGTGATTCTGTGCGACGAAACCCGGCAGCAAACGGCGGTAATAGAGGTGTGAGAGCAAAATCATACTTTTGACTGATCAAAGCGCCCGAAGGCGTTAGCTATAGTGCCAATATCACGAGCACTGTGCACGAAGCCTCCAATACATCGTGAACACCAATAATCAGAGCAGCGACTCAGAACAACAATGGAGTAGCCTTCCAATGACAAGAAAAACACATCAATGGCAGCGTTGGACCAAATTACCGCTTGCCGTGGCAGTTGCGGCGGGAGTGTCCGGTCACGCAGCCGCCTATTCGTTCTACGTGGGAGATGTGGAAGCCCAGTTCAACACCACGCTGTCCGCAGGTGCCGGTTGGCGGGTCGAAGATCGCGACAAACGCCTTATCGCCCAGGGTAACCTTGGCCCCGAGTACGCTCCGGGCGGTGCTCTGGAAAACATCGGCGCCTCCACCAACAACTACGACGACGGCAACCTCAACTTCGAAAGTGGCGATACCTACTCCAAAATCGTCAAGGGTAACAGCGAGCTTTACCTCAATTACAACGTCGACAGCTCTTTCCTTACCCGTGTTGGTGGTTTGCTTCGAGGCCGCTACTGGTATGATTTTGAACTGAAAGATGAAAGCCGTGCCGTTGATTTTGTCGGTCAGCGCCGCGAGCTGAATCAACATGCCAAGGACTATGCTTCCGGTGGTGAAATTCTGGATGCCTATGTATTCTCGGACTGGTACTTTGGCCAGATTCCGGTCAGCCTGCGTTATGGCAAGCAGGTTCTCAGCTGGGGCGAAAGTACGTTTATTCAGGGCGGTATCAATATCATCAACCCTGTAGACGTTCCCGCTTTCCGGGCGCCGGGCTCCGAGCTTAAAGACGCCCTGCTGCCCGTGGAGATGTTCTACATGTCTGCCGGCGTGACTGAAAATATTACACTGGAAACTTTTGTGCAGGCGGACTGGGAGCCAGTTCGTCCGGATGACTGCGGAACCTTCTTCTCAACCAACGATTTCGCAGCTGACGGATGTGGTCCGGTTCTGCTTGCCGGCCAGCTGTCTGATTCACAGGCACTTGCACAAGGCCTGGTTGCAGATCGTGTCGGAGACAGGGAGGCGGATGCCAAGGATCAGTTTGGCGTTGCCATGCGCTGGTACTTGCCGCAGCTGAATGATTCGGAGCTTGGTTTCTACTACATCAAGTACAACAGCCGTCTGCCGTATGTGAGCGGTGTTGTCCGTGATCCGCAGAATGGCCAGAACTTGCCCCTGTATTTCATTGAGTACCCGGAAAACATCAACCTGTATGGCGTGAGTATCAATACCACCACCCCGGGCGGATGGTCACTGGGTGCTGAATACTCTTATCGTGACAAGATGCCCCTGCAATGGAACGCCTTCGAACTCCTTTATGGCGGCAACGAAGTTGTGAATCCAGAAACTGGCGAGCCAGCCAGTCAGTTGCAGGTTATTCGCGAAGCTGAAGCCGGTGGTGCATCGCTCAACGGTGAAGCTGTAAGTGGTTGGGATGAGTACGGCGTATCTCAGGCCCAGTTCACGCTCATCAAATTCTTTGAGCAGGTAATGGGGGCGGACCGCCTTACCCTGGTTACCGAATTTGGCGCGACTTACGTACATGACCTGCCCGATTACGACACCGCTCGTTATGGCAGGTCAGGCACGTTTGGCATAGGTCAGCTCCCGGGCGGGGCGTGTGACGGTTCCGGTCAGACGGGTCAAGCACTTAACATCAATACCAACTACTGCAACAATGAAGGCTTCACTACCGATTTCTCCTGGGGCTACCGCGCCCGGTTTGTGTGGAGTTATCTCGATGCGTTTGCCGGTATAAACCTGTTACCGCAACTGGCCTGGAGCCACGATGTCAAAGGTTACAGCCCGCAGCCCGGCGGAGCATTCAACGAGGGCAGCAAGGCGATTGGCGTGTCCGTGGAAGCGGTTTACCAGAACGTTATCAGTGCCGATATCGGTTACACGAACTATTTTGACGGAAAGCCGTATAATGAGTTGACCGACCGCGATTACGTGACTGCCAGCATTTCATACTCATTCTGATCCGGTACGAATTCGTTGAACGAGGGAATTTAAATGAAACTGAACAAGAAACTACTGGCCACAGGCGTTCTGGCAGCTAGCATTTTTGCCGGCCAGGCCTGGGGTGCGGTTTCTGCTGAAGAAGCGGCCAAGCTGGGTGATTCGCTGACACCGATAGGCGCGATGAAAGCCGGCAATGGCGGTGAAATCCCCCCGTGGACAGGTGGGTTGACTACCCCTCCGCCCAACTACAAGGGTGACGGCATATACGTAAATCCGTACCCCAACGAAGAGCCGAAGTTCACCATTGATCAGAGCAACGTTGATCAGTACAAAGACAAACTGTCCCCGGGGCAGGTTGCGATGATCAAGCGTTACAACGATTATTTCATGCCGGTGTATGAAACCCACCGTTCTGCGGCCTATCCGAAGGAAGTTATGGAGCAGACCGTTGAGAATGCAACCACCGTTGAGCTGATCAAGGATGGTAATGGCCTGGGCAACTACCAGTCTGCTACCCCCTTCCCGATCCCTCAGAATGGCCTGGAGGCAATCTGGAACCACATTACCCGTTACCGGGGCGGGTCTGTTCAGCGTAATGTTGGCCAGGTAACCCCGACCGAGGGTGGTGACTTCTCGGTGGTAAAGTTCCAGGACGAGCTGACCTGGCGTACTTACCTGTCTGACTTTGAGCCCGGCATGGATCCGAACGTTCTGTTCTACTTCAAGCAGGCCATTACCGCTCCGGCACGTCTGGCGGGTAACGTACTGCTGGTACACGAAACCATTGACCAGGTAGCAGAGCCCCGCCGTGCGTGGGTATACAACGCCGGTCAGCGTCGTGTTCGTCGCGCACCCCAGGTTGCCTATGACGGACCGGGTACCGCGTCTGACGGTATGCGTACCTCTGATAACTTCGACATGTTCAACGGTGCTCCGGACCGGTACAACTGGGAGTTGGTCGGCAAGAAGGAAATGTACATTCCGTACAACTCCTACAAGCTGACCGACCGTAGCCTGAGTTATGACCAGATCATCAAGGCTGGCCACATCAATCAGGAATACACCCGCTACGAACTTCACCGTGTATGGCACGTGCGGGCAACCCTGAAAGAAGGCGCCCGTCACATCTATGCCCAGCGTGACTTCTACATTGATGAAGACTCCTGGCAGGCGTCTGTCATCGATCACTACGACGGTCGTGGTGAGCTCTGGCGCGTTGCTGAAGCCCATAATATGCAGTTCTACGATCAGAACGTGCCCTGGTACGCTATTGAGACGCTGTACGACCTGCTCTCTGGCCGGTACCTCGCGCTTGGTCTGACCAACGAAGAAGAAAATCCCTATGAGTTTGGCGTTGAACGTCGCTCCAGGGACTACTCGCCGGCCGCACTGCGGCGCGCTGGTACACGGTAAGCGTTCATCCGAACCGCTAAAAAACGGCGGGCCTTTGGGTCCGTCGTTTTTTTATCACTCGATAAAATCCTTTCACGTCAAAATTTTGCAGCCCACCCCTCAATTGGTTTAACCTTCCTATCATACTAAAGGCGTACCCGGTAAAGGTCGTCAATAAAAAGTCAGTGCAAGATCCACTTTTCCGGCGGTGCAAGGCAGTTCAGGCCGGAGTTAAACGGGGCAGTGCGTGAAACCATTCAATGATGGCTGTGCAGCCAACGATGAATTTCAGTCGGCGAATAGTGGTCTTCAAAGAGGCGAGCTGGTCAGAGACCTGCTCAGGCAACGGGTTCAGATTCCCCCGGTTCCGTCCGATTCCCTGGCCCGGCCAAGACTCAATGGCAAGATTTCTGAAGCACTGACTTCCAGAAGCGTTCTGTTTGTGGAAGCGCCCTGTGGCTATGGCAAATCTCACGCCGTGGTCAGTGCGCTTGGTGGCGCAGAAATGGCTACCGATCAGGTTCGCTGGGTTGCCCTGAACTCCCAGGACAATGCACCGTCCCGCTTCCTGACACTGCTCGCCATTGCCCTGGATCTGCCCGAACCCCCCGAGCAGGGGATTCAGAGTGGCGCCACCTTTTCCGATACACTGTCGATGATGCAGGTAGCGCTGGCTCGCACCGGTGACAGTCAGCCACGGGTTCTGGTGCTGGACAATCTCCAGCATCTCAGCAACCCCGCCGTTGTGGACCTGCTCCACCAACTGATTGTGGACTTTCCGGCTGGCTCCTCCATCGTTCTGATTTCGCGCAAGGCACTGCCTTTCGAAACACACAGCCTTGAGCTGGAAAACCGGTTTACCCGCATAGGGCCTGAAGCGCTTGAATTCTCCCGTTCCGAAACCTTCGAGTTTTTTCGGCCCGCGACGGCAAACAGCGAACTCACCAGTGTTGCTGTCGATAACCTCTATGACATGACTGAGGGCTGGGCGACGCCACTAGCGCTGTATCGCCGAGAGGTGTACCAGACGATTGAACGCAAACCGATCCAGGAAGCGCCAAGCGTTGAGCGTTTTCTCAAAGAATCGGTTCTGGGCAATCTGACGCCCGGCCAGATGCGTTCCATGCGTGGGATCGCCGAGCTTGAACTGTGTTCCGATGAATTGTTTCTGGCCCTTGAGCCCTTCCTGCCGGAAACCGGCTTTGTTCCCTCCCAGGCTGCCGAGCGGGGTTTGCCCCTCAAGTCGATGCCGGGTCGTGGTCGCTGGTACCGGCTGAATCCGCTGTTGCAGGAATGGCTGAAGTCGCCGGTCATGGCCGGTTATTCGGAGCGAATGCTGCAGGCAAGTCGGTGGTTTGGCGTGCGTGATCAATTCCCGGAAGCGCTCAAGTACGCCTTGCTGGCTGGTGATGCGGAGGAGGTCATTCGGATTGCCTCGGAAGGGTCAGAGGCTCTGCTGTTGGGGCAGGATACTGCTTCGCTTCTGCGACTTCGCAAGAGCCTGCCGGCACAGCTACTGGAGCGGAGCGTGAGGCTCAGGATTGTCTACAGCTGGGTTCATGCGATTGGCGGCCAGTTCCGCCAGGCCCGGGCCCTGATTGACGGTCTGGCTGAGGCTGACCAAAAAGAACAGGCTGCACGCATCTGTGCTCTGAGAGCGTTTATTCTGCGAGGCGAGGGCAGTGTTGGCCCGGCCCTGGAAATGGCGGATCGAGCCCTGGCCGAAGGTGAGCTCAGTACCCAGGGACAACTGGTCACCCAGATGGTTCGCTCCAGTGCCCTGTGCGCAGCAGGTCGGTTCCAGGAAGCGCGGGAAGCCAACCGCGCGGCGTCGAGGCTGGCCCGTGAGGCCGGCGATTCGGGCTCGGAAGCCCTGGCGGTTTACGCCCATGCCCGCATCGAACTTGGCAAAGGCGCTCTCAAACACGCCGAGCAGTTGTTGCGCACTGGCCTCGACACTGCCATGCAGGAGCTGGCTCGTCCTGCTCGTATCGGCGAGACCCGTCTGCAGTTGAACCTGGTGCTGGTGCTCTGGCACCAGGGCCGGGAAGCGGAGGCCGACCGTTTGCTGGTTACCTGCGGGCGCCATGCCGAACAGACCCGCGATTTGGGTCTGCTATTGGCAATGACAATCCGCGTGTTGATGTGTCGCGCTCAGGGCCGGCTCGAGGATGCCTTTGTCTGGATTGGGCGGGCGGAACGTACCATGCATTCCTGGCAGGTTGACGAGTCACTGTTTGTACCCGTACTGGAGGCGCTTAAAGCGAATTGCTGGCTGTCCCAGAACCAGATCGACAGCGCGGATCAGGCGGTCCGTAAGCTGGCTCCCTATCGGGAAGCCGGTTGTGTGCCAGAGCTGTTCCCGATGATGCCGGGTCTGCTGGATTGCCTGCAGGTGCGGGTCGATCTGGCCCGTGGTGACCTGATAAAGGCCCGGGAAACGCTCCAGGGCATCCGTGAGCGCTATGAGGGGACCATTCCCTGGGGTGTTGAGCTGCACATGCGCCTGCTGGAAGCGGTGATTGTTCTGGATGAAAAAGGGGCAGTGGTTGCCCTGAAAATACTGTCGGCAGTCGTTGCCGAAGCCGCTGCCGAGCATTTCATCAGCCCCTTCCGGGAGCTGCGTAGTGAGTTGCAGGAATTGATGGGTAAAGGCTTTGGTCAGCTGCCTGAGAATGCTTTCAAGGAGGCGCTCGGTGAGCTGTTCGAGTTGCAGGCCAGCGTATCAGGCGCCGACACACTGGCCGAACCGATCAGTGAGCGGGAGCAGGGCGTGCTTGAACTGATCGCCAAAGGGCTGTCGAACCAGGAAATTGCCGACAAGCTGCACATTTCCCTGCACACGGTGAAAACCCACGCCCGCCGAATCAACGCCAAGCTGGAAGTGAAATCCCGGACTCAGGCTATTGTCCGGGCCCGGGAGCTGGGGCTGCTTTAAGCTCATCGATCCGGGCATCCTTCTCGGCCCAGATATCGCTCACCCAACGCTGAAACGCGATCCGGGTTTCCCGGTTATTCTCGTAATCCATGCCCAGGAATTCCCGGGGGATCTCCCGCGTCCGCACCTCAATAATGATCCTGCGGATCCGCCCGCACAGGTAATCCCAGAAGCCGGCACGGCCGTCTGGATAGACGATGGTGACATCCAGCATGGTATGAATCATCTCGCCCATGGCGCCAAGCACGAACGCGGTACCACCCGCTCTGGGCTTCAGAAGGTGCTTGTAGGGTGAGTTCTGGCGGTCATGCTTCTCCGGCGTAAACCGGGTGCCTTCCATAAAGTTGAAAATCGTCACGGGGGTGTAGCGAAATTTCTCGCAGGCGGCCTGGGTGGCGGCCACGTCCTTGCCTTTTAGCTCCGGACGTTTGGCGATCTGCTCCTTGGTGTGGCGGTGCATAAAAGGAAAGTCCAGCGCCCACCAGGCAACCCCCAGAAACGGCACCCAGATCAGCTGTCTTTTCAGGAAGAACTTCAGCAGCGGAATCCGGCTGTTGAGCACATACTGAATGGCAGGTATGTCCGCCCAGCTCTGGTGGTTGCAGGTGACAAAGTACCAGTGCTCCCGGCTGAGGTTCTCCACCCCGCGAACGTCCCAGTCGACTTTGTGAAGGAAATCCATCAGCAGGTTGTTAAAGCCGATCCACACCCACGCGATGTTGTTCAGGATCACCGTGCAGCCCTTGCGCACGGAGGTAATCGGTAGCACGAGTTTAAGCAGCGCGAACACCAGAAGAACGGGAAACAGCACGAGGGTGTTACACAGGATGGCCAGGGCCGCTAAAGTTCCCTTCAGCGGCGCAGGGAGAAAATAGAGCATGTGGTCGGGTCTCTAGCCTTCAGCCGGATTGGTGGTCAGTGAGGATTGGCGGGGTAACAACCCGGCTTCCGCTTTCGTTGAGGCCAGTTGCTCAAGGCGGCTGGGGTCGATATCCCGGACCACGCTGCGGAAATCGTCGTCGTAGAATTCCAGGTTGTTGTAATGAATCATGGCCCGGATTTCTTCGATATATTCCTCGCCGCGTTCGGAATAGCCGAGCAGGCCTTCTGCCAGTTCCAGTCCGGACAGTGCCGCATTGCTACGGCGATCTTTCAGCCGAACGTCCCTCAGCAACTGGTAGGTGGGGTGGCGATTCAGATTCTGGATGTAGGCCCGAACCGACCGGTAGGGCGAAGAGAACTTCGCTACTTCATGGCTGGCGCCTTCGGCACGACCGAGGGGAACCAGGCCGCAGCCCTTGGAAAAACACCACTGGCCGAACAGGTTGTTGCCCTTGGTGGCAAAACGGGAGGTGCCCCAGGCAGATTCGTTGGCAGCCTGAGCCAGGATCAGGGACGGAGGAATCACGTCCAGGCGCTTGCGTAGCAGGGCAAATTGCTCGTCGCTGCCGGGCTCGGCATCCACTCGTAACCGCTCCGACTGCTGCGCCAGCCAGTTGTATTCCTTGCTGGTCAGGCTTTCCTTGCTGGCCAGACTGTCCAGGTAGTCGCGCTCAATCAGAATCCGGGAATTGGCCAGAACAATTCTCGGGTACAGAAACGAAAAGAACGCGGCTTTTTTCTCGGTGGTGTCCTGGTACTGCGAGAAATTCGGCAGATCGTCATTGGCCCAGGTCGGCAGAGGCGGCAGGGAGGAGAGGGCAGGCTCGGAACCCGAGTTAGCAGAATCGCCCTGGTCAACACTCGCCTGTGGTGTATAGAAACCGCCCCCGATCGCAAACGCAATCAAGGGAACCATCAGCATGACCGCCCGTTTACCCGCAGACATAAAACCTCTCGTTAAAGTCGATACAACAACAATTATAACAGGTTATACGAGAGCGTCTGCCTCTTGGGTTTTGTCCTGTGCTGCCGCGGTCAGGGCAGGCGTGTGGCAATCACCAGGCCGATCTGGTCCTCATTGCCCTCGGTGGTTCGCAAACGCAGGTAAAACTGGTCCTGGCTGGCGGTGTGGAAGCCCTCCAGCACAAGGTTGCCGGCACTGAACTGCACCTGGCCATCGCCGGCCTGGCTGTTATAGGTCAGGGCAATGTCCGGCAGGTTCTCAAGAGCGGGTTTCGTCACTGTTTCGTTGTCGACCATATGGGTACTGGTCAGCGCGACCGGGGACAGCGTCGCGGCACTGGAGGAATCAATGGTTAGCAGTGCATTGTCAAAATGCCGGAGCCGGTTTGTGTCTGGCGCCAATGCCAGGGCTACACCCTGAAGCCGGAACTGGCCCGTGGCGGGTGCGCTATTGGCGGTTTGCTCGGCCGCAATCAGGATGCCGTCTCCCAGGGGGCTGTCGTCCAGATTGAACGCCATCAGGCTGCCGTCCGGCGTGCTGGCACCGATGCCGATATCCGGCTGCTGGAAATCACCGGAGGCGGTGGTAATGTCCAGGTTCAGCCGGCCGATATCCACATCGCCTTTGCTGAGCCGGGAGGTTCGGTTGCTCAGGGCCCAGGATTCCGTTCGGGTGCCGGTGGGATCAGTGGTGACAGTGCCTGAGCTACCGCGCTGCACCGTTGTAAAGCTCTGGGATTGGCTAACCGTGCCGCCGTTAATCTGCCACTGGCCAACGCCTGCTTCAATGGCCAGGGGTGTTGTTTCATCGCTGAACCGGGTTCCCAGGTACAAGATGTTGTATTCGCGGCCATTCACGGTGTCCGCGTCGAAACCTTCCTTTCGAAGCAGGTTGATTTCAAGAACCGAAAGATACTGGTCTTCCAGAGTCCCCAGCCGCAACAACGAATCCCCATCAGCCTCCAGCTCGATCGCCTTGCCCGCACTGAAATAGCCGCTGATCACCCGGTCCGGGCCCGTGGTTTCATCCACGGGGGCGCTGGTGAAGGCGTCCAGGTAGTAGGGATTGCGAGTCCAACCAATGATTTTCGAACTGCCCCGGCCGGTAATGCTCTGGTACAGGGCCCGGCCGGCCAGCAAACGGGTATCTTCCAGCAGGGTGGCTGCTCCGGGCGAGGATGAGTGGGTGTTCCGATCCCACCGATCCGATCCCCGCACAAAGAACTCGTTCCCGGCCTGATGAATCAGCGCCTCCCGATCATAGGGAATGTCGTTGGCCAGAGAGGTAACGCGGATATTGAACGCATCGAAACTGGTGAGCGTCAGGGCCGGGTAAACATAGCCGGTGCCGTTCTCATCCGTCAGCACCTCTTCCTGTGCGGTACGAACACCCCATTGCCCGACCCACTGATGGAAGGCTCCACAAACGTCTGCCCCAACTCAATGCCCAGGAATACCGAATTGTAGTCCGCGGAACTGGCGCTGATCTTGCCCGAAGGAGGTCTCGTCCAGCACCGCGTAGTCGGCCATGGCGCTGACGTATCGGGCAAAATCTCCCCGATTCTCCAGAACATCCAGGGCACCGCCCAGGCCAACATTGGCGGGAATATCAATTTCAAAGTCGTGCACCTGGTCGGCGAGGGTAGACCATACATACTTGTTCAGGCACAGCTCGCCGCCCTCATCGGCAACGCAGTCCATAATGGTCTGGAACTCGCCTGCCGTGTAGTTGCTGAGGGTATTGCGCACCAGGTACTCGGAGAAGGGTTCACCTTCACATCCCGGTCGGCATCGGCGGCCAGGGCACGCATGCGGGTGTTGCCGTAAGTGGCATCGATGATCACGTCCGGCCCAAGGGCAGGCCGTTGGTGAATTCGATAATGGTGAAGCCTTCGCTGTCGGTGCGCGTGGAAATCGCGGGTTCATCAAGCACCGACAGGGCCTGATTGGTGTAGTAAACACTCACCCTGTCCGGCTGTACGATTCTCAGGTTACGGCCGGGTCGGCTCGCCCTCGCTGGTGACACCACCTGGTACCTCCATGGTTACCCGGA
>Ga0064014_10156_pt1 | contig 24986 bp, 24 predicted proteins | sample CrowatWCoCulture_2_FD_61584 | JGI IMG/M metagenome (GOLD analysis project Ga0064014, IMG submission 61584) | Marine cyanobacteria communities from the University of California, Santa Cruz, USA, analyzing cyanobacterial DNA methylation -... | ecosystem: Host-associated > Microbial > Bacteria >...
ACATTTTAGCTTTGCGGCTACAACCAGTGTTGCAACCAAGTTGAAATGTCACCCGGCTTGCAAAGCAGGAATGTCACCTCAGAGCGCGACGGTAGCAAGGCTTAGCAGCCCGGAGACCTCAAATATCGCAGGGCTGAAAAGCCTTGCGGGATCGGCACGCAACGGTACTTGTCGTGACTTTCCGTCTGAACGCCACTACGATTGAGTATGGCTAAAGCTCGTTACAAGCTTATGATTTTGGTCCTCGGCCGGTACTTGGTTGGATCACCTATACTTTTACAGGGCCTTGGTGGCTGTATCTGATCGCCGTGGCAGTTTTTTTGGCGGGCTTAATGTCCTTTTCCATGGATAGCGGACCAGACCGCTCAGGGTATGACAAACGGGCTGATGATGGTCGCGGTCATGGTGCTGGACATGACGTATCAGGCGGTGGTGATTGCTAAATTTTTGAACCCCGGCTGTGGTTGTTGTCGTAAGCCGTTTGCGGTCACCGCAGAGATCAATCTTTACCAACTTCCATCTCTTTGGCAGCCCGTTTCTGCTCGCTTGCGTTCGTAGTACGCCTCCATCTTTGAAGGTCGTCCTGGCGGACGGCGTCCAGTCTTCTTGTAGCCGTTCTTGGCGCTGACAGGTTTGACCTTGGGTGGCGGTGCAGCCTTCTCCTGTTCTGCCTTGATGTGGGCGAGGACGGCACTTAGTTGCTTGTTCTCGGTTATGGCAGCATGAGTGACACGCTGCTGATGCGGATCGAAGATGCTGCAGGCAAGGGCAACCCCTTTGGTGCGCACCTGGATGCGCCCATCCGGCAACTCGTAGACATCCACGTACTTGCCAACCAAGCCGCGCGTCAGATCATTGACCTCCAGTCGGATGCGCTTGCGGTCGTACTTGAGCGTCAAATCCTTGGTGACATAGCGCTTGTCGCGAAGGCAGAAGACTTCGGCGAGGCGATCCGGTTCAATGTTTAAAGCACGGTGCAGGTTGTCTGGTTTGGCCGGGCCTTTGCGAACTTGGCGTTGTAGCGCTCCATGAAGCCCGCGAGAAATGAGTTGCCGTCTTCCATGTTTGAGATGCCCGCGATGCGCAGCTCTTTCACCAGTCGGTCTTGCAGCGTCCGGTTCGCGCGCTCCACTCGGCCTTTAGCTTGGGAAGAATTGGCGCAGATGATCTCGATGTTCAGTTCGGCCAGAGCGCGGCCGAATTGGGTCATGCCTGTCATATGTTCATTGGGCTTTGGAACACGGAAAACTGTGTGCTTGTCGCTGTAGAACGTGACGGGCCGACCATGTTTGAGCAGATAGCTTTCCAACGCCTCGAAGTAGCTGAAGGTGCTCTCGGAGGTGACGAAACGCAGTTCCATCAGTGTGCTGGTGGCGTCGTCGATGAAGACGAGCAGGGTGCAGGGATCGCCCCGATCCTCGAACCATCGGTGATCCGAGCCATCAATCTGGATCAGTTCGCCGAAGCATTCCCGGCGCAAGCGCGGCTGGTGGAATGTGCGCCGTTGTTTGTGGGACAGCCAGATTCCGTCTTCCTGCATCCACTTGCGGACGGTCTCGCGTGAGACATTGAAGCCATGATGTTCGGCCAGCATCTCTGCTGCCAGTGTCGGGCCAAAGTCTGTGTAGTTCTCCTTGATCACCGACAGCGCATAGTCGCGTTTGGCATGGTGAATGCGATTGTTCGGAGGTTTGCCACGCGCCTTGTGTCGGATCGCCGACGCGCCATCCTGACGATACCGCTTTAACAGTCGGAAAATTTGCCGCCGAGTCAGGTCCAACATGTTGGCCGCGTTGTCGACACTGAGCCGCCCATCATCGACCTGCGCCAGAACCTCCACACGGTTCAACTCGCGCTCGCTCATAACCACCCATCCCATGTCCGCTCACCCTCATTGATTTTTGAGGGCAGAGTGACATTCCTGAATTGCTCATGGGTGACACTTTAGCTTTGCGGCTACAACCAGTAATTCGCATAATCAATATTATGTTAAATATTAGAGATGACGAGGCAGACGCGAGGCTTTGACTAATCCCGAGCCTAGATAAGGATTTCCTCTTAACCCGCTGCAAAGAAACGGGTTTAGCCAATGGCGTGCGACGTGTTTTTGTCACGTTGCAGTTAAGGCGCGCGAACACATCTCGACAATTCGGCGACTTGTTGCTTAATGCTGAGGCACGGAGCCGAATATTATGCCATCTATTCTGGTCCTTAGTGGCCCAAACCTTAATCTGCTCGGGACACGACAGCCCGAAGTCTACGGGACAACACGTCTTGCTGACATCGAAGATGCCTGTCGTGCGCACGGCAAGGCGCTCGGGTTTGACGTGGTTGCCGCACAGTCGAACCACGAAGGCGCATTGGTCGATTCGCTCCACGAAGCGCGGCTTGTTCATAGCGGTGTCGTTTTGAATGCCGGTGCGTATACGCATACCAGCATCGCGTTGCGCGATGCGATTTCCAGTATCGATATTCCGGTGATCGAAGTTCATTTGAGTAACATCCACGCGAGAGAAAGCTTTCGTCATACATCGATGATCGCGGGGGTTGCCGCCGGACAGATCGCGGGGTTCGGAACGGACAGCTACGTGTTGGGTGTCGAAGCAATTGTGAGATTGGTGCGTGCCGGAAACCCTTCTGCTTGACTATATTGAAAGCGCCGTCGCGGCGTCATCGATCGAAGAGCTTTGGGAACTCTTATGTGGTCGGATGGACGACTATGGCTTTGATCGGCTGATTTACGGGTTCACTTATAACAGACGTGACAACCACCTTGGCGATCGTCGGGATATGCTTATCCTGTCCAGCCACCCTGCCCCTTATACGGACCACTATATTGGTGGCGAATTGTTCTTTGACGCGCCTTTGACGCGTTGGGCGCTGACAAATCACGGGCTGCGCTCATGGAGTCTGATTGACACAATTCGCGACGAACTCACGCCAAAACAGCTTGAAATCGTTGCATTTAATCGCAAGCATGATGTGCGTGCAGGAGCAACAATTAGCTTCTTTGAGATTTCGTCCCGCCGCCTCGCAGGAGTCGGGTTGGCGGCGCGCACAGATCTGTCTCAACAGGATGTCGACGAAATTATCGCCGAACATGGCAGAGAGATCTTGGCGATAAACCAAGTTACCGATCTTAAGATGAAAACGCTTCCTTTCGCGGCCGGAAATGGCCCGTTGACCCAGCGGCAGCGCGAGGCGCTGGAATGCGTCGGCGATGGGTTAACGACGGCGGAAACGGCCAAGCGCATGGGGCTGACCTCGGCCACGGTGGAGAAACACTTGAGACTTGCACGCGAAGCCTTGAGCGTCAGCACCACCGCGCAAGCCATTATGAAAGCGTCATTTCAGAACCAAATCTACGTCGTGGATGATGCAACAATTTTTTGACTTTTTGGTCAGGTATGGAATCCCGCACTAGCCTCGCCGATTTTTTTCTGCGAATGTTACGTTGTTCCGTGAGTGGTGGCTTTGGCCAGGGAACATCCCTCCGCAACAGCCCGGGATTATGGGTGCAACAGGAGGGGCCGGGAAACCGGATTGTCGGTCCGAGGGGTTATTGTTCATCTTTCGGGCCGGCGCTTCTGTAAAAACGCGTTGCTTCCTCATCCCCAACGGTCGTGCGCGTAACGGAAAAATAGGGCGAGGTGGTTTTTACTACGTCGCCTTATTTTTTTCGGGGCGTAAGGCCCCTGCAAGCGCGGCAAACCCTAGCGCAAGACAGCCGAAAAATACGAACGATCCCCGGATTGAGGTTGCGTCGGCGATGAACCCCGCCAATGGCGGACCAATCAGGAAACCCCCATATCCAAGCGTCGCGACGGACGCCAGCGCCACACCGGGCGCGACACCCGGTTCGTTCGCCGCGCGGGAAAATGCCAGCGGGACAACCACAGCGTACCCAATCCCCATCAATGCAAACCCAACGAGCCCCATTGCAAATGAAGTCGAAAAAACAGCCGTAAACGCACCAAGCGCGGCAAAGCACCCCGAGATCCGCCCAGCCATAACCGCACCGATCCGCGCTATGATTGCATCTCCAACAAGGCGCGTGATCACCATCGCAATCGCGAATGTGGTGTATCCAAGCGCCGCAGAACCTTCGTCTACGCCCGCGGTCTCAACAAGGAACAGCGCGCTCCAGTCGATCATCCCTCCTTCGCCCACAGAGGCGCAAAACGCGAACAACGCCACCCACAACAAAGCTCCCTTGGGCCAAGCAAAAAGCGGCCCCTTTCCGTCAGTTGATTGTCTGGCAGAAGTCCACGGTATCAGACTGAACCAGAGGCAAATTGAGGTCAAAACACCTGATGCGATGAAAACATGCGCTGTGAACCCCAGACCCAATAGTCCCGCGATATAACCAGTGCCCGCCCCCAGACCCGCGCCCAGGCTAAACATCGCATGAAAGGATGACATTACGGGGCGGCCCATCTCGCGCTCAACCTCGGTCGCCCAGGTATTCATAGCTACATCAATTCCGCCGTGTAGAGCGCCGAAAATAAACAGGAAAACAGCTAATGTTGCGACATTGGGCGCCAGCGGCACCAGGAGTATTAAGGCTCCATAGGCCAAACCGATCCAACGTGACACGCGCGCCGCGCCAAACCGATCTGCCGCCTGCCCTGCTATGGCAAACGCACACAAGCCACCCACTGCGAGCGCCAAGAGAAGAAAACCCAGTTCTGATTTCTCAAGTCCGAAACCCGATGTCACAGATGGGATACGAGACGCCCAAACACCGAAAAGTGCACCAGAGAGAACGAACAAGGCCGACACGGCGCGCCAGGGTGTGCGAATGGATGAGATACGAGGGGCAGTTGTCATACGCCATCCATGGCAAAGAAAAAGCGCGGCCGAAACCGCGCTTTTGTCACTTTATGTTGCGGTTGCTTCAGCCTTGGGCGGCTTTTGCAACTTCGGCTGCAAAGTCTTCTTCTTTTTTCTCGATGCCTTCACCGACTTCGAGACGAACAAAGCCTGTGATGTCGATGCCAGCCTCTTTCGCGGCGGCCGCCACGGTGAGATCCGGGTTCACCACAAACGCCTGTCCCAGAAGCGTGTTCTCGGCGTAGAATTTCTTCATCCGACCTTCGATCATCTTCTCGATGACCTGCTCTGGCTTGCCGCTTTCGCGTGCCTGCTCGGTCAGAACGGCCTTTTCGCGTTCTACCAGAGTCTGATCGAGATCTGCCTCGGACAACGACGCCGGGTTCACGGCCGCGATGTGCATGGCGACTTGGCGCGCGACATCTGCATTGTCGCCGGAGAAGCCGACCAGAACACCGATCTTGCCCAAACCGTCAGCAGCCGCGTTGTGCACGTAGGCCACCACACCGTCCGCGTCGATCGAGGACATGCGACGCACGCTCATGTTCTCGCCAATTGTCGCAACCTTGTCAGTGACGAGGTCTGCGATAGCCTTGCCTTCGATTTCTGCGGCTTTGAGCGCTTCGACGTCGGCAACTGCCACAGCGGCGCCGGCAATTGCACGCACCATGTCTTGGAATTCCGCGTTCTTCGCAACGAAGTCGGTTTCAGAGTTCACTTCGACAGCGACGCCCTTGCCACCGTCAACTTTGACGGCAACGAGGCCTTCTGCGGCCGTACGGCCCGACTTTTTCGCGGCTTTAGCTAGGCCTTTGGTCCGGAGCCAGTCAACTGCGGCCTGCATGTCGCCGTCGGTTTCGGTCAACGCCTTTTTGGCGTCCATCATGCCCGCGCCAGTCGTGTCGCGGAGTTCTTTCACGAGTGCTGCTGTGATAGCCATTTCGGCCTCCTCAGATTCTCAAGTGGTTTGGCGCGAGCCTCAGCCCGCGCCACATGTCAATTCTATGACAAAAGCGATTAGCTTTCTGCGGCTTCTTCTGTGGCTTCTGCGACGGCCTCTTCGGCTGCAGGCTCTTCAGCCTCACCCGCGTCAGCAACCGCTTCTTCAACGGTACCTTCCTCGAATGCGCCAAGGTCGACACCGGCGGCACCAAGTTGCGCCGACATGCCGTCGAGCGCCGCGCGGGCAGCGAGGTCGCAGTAGAGTGCAATTGCGCGTGCGGCGTCGTCGTTGCCTGGAATGATGTAGTCCACACCATCGGGCGAGCAGTTCGTGTCGACAACAGCCACAACCGGGATACCCAGCTTGCGTGCTTCAGCGATGGCGAGGTCTTCTTTGTTCACGTCTACCACGAACAGAAGATCAGGCACGCCGCCCATTTCGCGGATGCCGCCCAGCGAAGCTTGCAGTTTCTGCTGCTCACGTTCGATGCCCAGACGCTCTTTCTTGGTCAGACCTTCAGCGCCTTCTGCCATGGTTTCGTCGATCGCCTTGAGACGGCCAATCGACTGCGACACGGTTTTCCAGTTAGTCAGCGTGCCACCCAGCCAACGGTGGTTCATGTAGTACTGCGCACAACGCTCAGCGGCGTCGGCAATTGGCTTTTGCGCCTGACGCTTCGTGCCCACAAACAAAACGCGTCCGCCTTTGGCAACCGTTTCACGGATTACGTTCAAAGCCGCGTCCAGCATCGGGACGGTCTGCGTCAGATCAAGAATGTGGATGCCGTTGCGTTCACCATAGATGAATTCCTGCATACGCGGATTCCACCGTTGCGTCTGGTGACCAAAGTGCACGCCAGCTTCCAAAAGCTGACGCATCGTAAATTCAGGGAGCGCCATGTCCATTTCCTTTCCGGTTTGCGCCTCGGCAGAGCGATCAGGGATTTCTCCCAACCGGCGGACCTTGCGAGGATTTCTCCCCCGCGGGCCCAAGCCCTGCCTGTGAAGTAGGCGGTCACATAGCCACGCTTTGCCTAAGATGCAAGAGCCCTTGTGGCCAAAGACTGACACGTGCCAAACACGGGATTAGAAATGGCAGGCGGACTATGGCGAAAACCCCAGATATACTCTGCATCGGCTCTGTGCTTTGGGACATCATTGGTCGCACCGATGTCCCGATGAAATTCGGCTATGACGTTCCCGGTTCCATCACCCGAATTCCGGGTGGTGTGGCCTTCAACATCGCGATGACGATCGCGCGGTTCGATCTCATTCCCGCGGTCATCACGGCGATCGGCAATGATACGGACGGGCATACGCTGGTTGACGAGGCTGAGAAACTGGGCGTGATGACCGATTTTGCGCTTCGGTCGGACGACTTGTCTACGGACCGTTATATGGCCGTCGAATCCAACGGTACGCTGGTCGCTGCAATGGCGGATGCGGCGTCGCTTGAAATGGCGGGAGACGCGATCCTTACACCGCTCAGAGACGGGCGATTGGGTAGACCTGAGGCCCCGTGGACAGGTCCAATCGCCGTCGACGGCAATGTGACAACTGCACTTTTGGAGAGCATCGCGCGAGATCCGGCCTTTTCCCACGCTGATCTGCGTGCAGCACCGGCTTCTCCAGGTAAGGCGACACGCCTGAAAGCGCTGTTCGAAGCGCCGGGACTGACACTGTACGTTAATCGTGCGGAAGCTGAGCTGATCTGCGGCGTGCACTTTTCGTCATCCGCCGAAGCAGCTTTGGCCCTCACAGCAGCCGGTGCCGCGCGTGCCGTGGTAACCGACGGGTCCGTGCAAGTCGCCGATGCAAGGGGCGAAGATGTACTGATCGAGGTTCCGGCCGCCGTAGAGGTGCGTCGCGTGACTGGCGCAGGCGACACCTTCATGGCAGCTCATATGGTCGCTGAAACACGCGGCGCCTCGCGCGCTGGCGCCTTGTCGAGGGCACTGGATGCGACGGCCGCTTACATTTCGAGGATTGATTGATATGGCGCAGTTCGACATCTCGTATTCCCCAGAGGTCGCAGACGCACAGGCAAACGGCAGGCCCATCGTTGCCCTTGAGTCGACGATAATCACGCATGGCATGCCCTACCCTCAAAACCTCGAAACCGCGCGTCGGGTCGAAGCGGAAGTACGTGACGCCAGCGCAACGCCAGCCACGATTGCTGTCTTGGACGGCAAGTTGCACGTTGGCTTGACTGACGTCGAGCTTGAGGCGCTGGCAAAGTCCAGGGACGTCGCCAAAATGTCCCGTGCCGATCTTGCGGTCGTGATGGCTCAAGGCCGAACCGGCGCGACAACGGTCGCGGCCACGATGATCGCCGCACATCTGGCAGGCATCAGCGTTTTTGCCACTGGCGGGATAGGTGGCGTGCACAAGGGAGCCGAGCTGAGTTTTGATATATCCGCAGACCTAAGGGAACTCGCGCACACACCGGTAAGCGTCGTGGCGGCCGGGGCAAAGGCCATTCTTGACCTTCCCAAGACGCTTGAGGTTCTTGAGACACTTGGTGTTCCCGTCATTGCCTATGGTCAGGACGACTTTCCCGCATTTTGGTCTCGTAGCAGCGGGTTGGGCGCACCATTGCGGATGGAAACGGCGCAAGAAATCGCGAACGCGCACCGAATGCGCGCCGCGCTTGATCTGCCGGGAGGGCAGCTTGTTGCGAACCCGATCCCGGCGGCCGCTGAGATCGCCGCTGAAGACCTCGCCCCGATTATTGCTCAGGCGCAGGCAGAGGCGGATGCGCAAGGGATCTTGGGAAAGGACGTCACCCCTTTTCTATTGGGACGCATTTTTGACCTGACCGATGGAAAGTCGCTTGAAGCCAATATTGCCCTCGTGCTCAACAACGCGCGACTGGCTGCAGGAATTGCACAAGAACTCAGCAGCAGGTAACTTCCTTTCGGGTGCGGACGCTCGCGTATTGTGAAACGGACCAAGGGTCCCTAGCTTAAGTATTGAGGCGCAAAAGAGTGCACGATGTCAGCACCTGAAGACAGCAAAGACGGCCCCAAGAAACCCCGCTCCTTGTTCGGAGGATTGCGGGCGAGTTTTCTGACGGGCATCGTCGTTATTGCGCCGATCGGCTTTACGATCTGGCTAATCTGGAGCGTCGTCGGTTGGATCGACGGATGGGTCCTGCCCCTTGTGCCCGACCGGTTCGAGCCCGAGCAGTATATCGGGATCAACCTGCGCGGCGTCGGGGTGATTTTTTTCCTCGTATTCACGATCCTCGTGGGCTGGATGGCCAAGGGGCTAATCGGCAGGTCGATGGTGCGATGGGCCGAAGGGATCGTGGACCGTATGCCGGTGGTGCGAACCGTCTATGGCGGCGTCAAACAAATTGCCGAAACGGTTTTTTCACAAGCTGAAACCAGCTTTGACAAGGCATGTCTTGTGCAATACCCGCGCCCTGGACTTTGGGCGATTGCCTTCATCTCAACTCAGGCAAAGGGAGAGATCGACGCCAAGATCCCGGAAGACGGTGATGTGATGTCAGTGTTTCTTCCAACCACGCCCAACCCGACCTCGGGTTTTCTTTTGTTCGTGCCAAAGACGGACGTCATTGAGTTGGATATGACGGTCGAGGACGCCGCAAAACTGGTGATATCGGCCGGGCTTGTCTATCCGCAGAACGGCCAGATCCCACAGGTTAATCCCGACGACCTTTCCGAAAACGTCATTCATTCCGCTCGGTTTTAGCTGTCGTACATCGCGGGAAGATCAAGACTTGATCTCTCATTGAGATCCTCTTTGTGCGCCCCAAGAAACGCGTCCATTGCGGCCCACCCTGCCTCGCGCAGGCGGCTAAGCACCGGAGGGGCCGGCACAGTTTTGGTCGCAACGCTCAATTCCGTCATGAGAGCGTCGTCGGCCACCATGTGAACGTGCACATCCTTCATCGACCCACGTTCAAGCTTTCCGTCTTTTATCAAGCGATGAACGAAACTGATCGCCCGTAACTCACGCAAGAGCGAGGCGTTAAAACTGATCTCGTTGATCCGGTTGAGGATTTGCGGGCCGGTCACAGGCAGTTCGTCACGCACCAGCGGATTGATATTGATGATGAGAACGTCGTCCGGCAACGTCGGTCGATAGAGCGGGAAGAGGGCCGGGTTTCCAGCATATCCACCGTCCCAATACGCCTCCCGTCGCCCTGTTGCGGGGTCGTCTATCTCGACAGCTTTGAACAGGGTCGGAAGACGAGCCGATGCCATGATGGCCTCTTGCGTAATCTCCTCGCCTTGGAAGACTTTGATCTTGCCTGTGCGCACGTTGGTGGCAGAAATGAACAGTCTTGGCTCAAGGTCCGCGCACACAAAATCATAGGCAAACGCGCCCACGATCTGGTTCAACGGGTTTTGATAGAGTGGCCCATAAGAATATGGGCTAACCATACGCTATACGGTATCGCCGACCACATACCCAAGCGACGGTTCAATTGCCTGACTGAGGATTGTGGGATCGGGCCAGAGCATTTGCATCCAATCATTGACCGCGGGATCTTCGATCGCACCCACCTGACGCCAAAGCTTCGACAGCGCGGCTTTTGCACCCTCGCGCCCGTTTTCAAGAAGACCGCCCTTTAAGGCTGCAGCGTTCAATGCACCTGCCGAAGTTCCCGAAATAGCGGCGATCTCGATATCAGGCTCATCAAGCAAACGGTCCAGCGCACCCCATGTGAACGCTCCGTGGGCGCCACCGCCCTGCAGGGCAAGGTTGATCCGCTTTGTCACAGTCAGAGCGCCGTCCAACCGCCATCGACGCTAATCGTCGTGCCTGTGATCTGGGCCGCAGCGTCTGAGGCGAGAAACACACAAGTTCCCCCAAGCTGTTCGACGGTCGCAAATTCCTTGGAGGGTTGCCGCGCCAGCATGACGTTGCGAATAACGTCTTCGCGGCTCATGTTGTATTCCTTCATCGTATCGGGGATTTGCGCCTCGACGAGAGGGGTCAGCACGTATCCCGGACAGACGGCATTCGCGGTAATGGGTTCTTCTGCGGTTTCAAGCGCTACGGTTTTCGTCATTCCCACCACCCCATGCTTGGCCGCGATATAGGCCGCCTTATAGGGCGATGCGGTCAGACCATGCGCTGAGGCGATGTTGATCACCCTGCCCCAACCGCCTTCACGCATCATCGGCAATGCGGCCGCCGTTGTGTGAAAGGCCGAGTTCATGTTGATCGCGATGATCGCGTCCCATTTATCGACCGGGAACTGATCTATCGGCGCGACGTGTTGAATGCCGGCGTTGTTGATCAGAATGTCGCAGGTCCCCGCCCTTTCGACCAAGGCCCGGCATTGATCGCCTTTTGACATGTCCGCCTGAATGTAAGTTGCGGTGACCCCGGTTTCTGCTGCGATCTCGGCGGCAAGCGCATGGTCTTCATCACGGTCGGTGAACGAGTTCAGGACAACATTGGCGCCGGCTTTGGCGAACTCCCGCGCTATTCCCAATCCAATGCCGGAATTAGATCCTGTGATTACGGCGGTTTTTCCGGAAACGGACATTCGTTCCCTCCCTCAATGATGCAGACGCGGCGAGCCTACATGCTGCGAGTGCGAAAACAAACGAGATTTCCGTTTGCGGTTGGAAGGCGGAAAAAAAACGCCCGCACAAGGCGGGCGTTAAGTTATTGAGGCAGGTTTCATACAGGCAAGAAACCTATCGAGCAGTAAGTTGTTTATACGCAAGAGGTTGCCGATGGCCAAGCTAAAAGTTTGAAAACCCACAAAACCCCCTCTACGCTTTGCCCCAACAAACAAACGAGCAGAGGGATTGTCGCCGAAATGAGCAAAGTTTTTTTCCCGCCAATTTTACGTGCATTGGCTGCTGCAGCAGCTTCGATATGCATCGCAGGGACGAGCCTCGCCGAGCCGCAGCATGGCATAGCTATGTATGGTGACCCTGCCCTCCCACCCGATTTTGTGTCTTTGCCTTATGCCAATCCAAATGCACCTAAGGGCGGACGCATCGTACAGGGCGAGGTCGGCAGCTTTGACTCCCTCAATCCTCACATCCTCAAAGGCCGTGTCCCGTGGCAACTTCGCTTCCTCGGGTATGAGAGCCTTCTCGGGCGGAGCTATGACGAGCCCTTCACGCTCTACGGACTTCTGGCCGAATCGGTGGAGACCGGGCCGAATCGTGAATGGGTTGAATTCACACTGCATCCCGACGCGAAATTCTCGGACGGAAGCCCTGTTACTGTCGAAGACGTCCTTTGGTCGTATGAGACGCTCGGCACCGTTGGGCATCCCCGCTATCACGGCTCGTGGGACAAGGTTGCATCAGCCGAGGCCGTCGGTGATCGCACAGTCCGGTTCACATTCAACGTCGATGATCGTGAACTGGCGCTGATCATGGGTCTTCGTCCGATCCTAAAGAAGGCGCAGTGGGACGGCGTCGATTTTGCGGAAAGCGGGTTGGACACAATCCCTATCGCTTCTGCGCCGTATGTCATCGACGACTATGAACCAGGTCGTTTTGTATCTCTAAAACGGAACCCCGATTACTGGGGGAATGAGATCCCTTTCCGGCGCGGCACCCACAATCTTGATGAGATCCGGATGGAGTTTTTCGGGGATGCCACAGTCATGTTCGAAGCGTTCAAGGCAGGTGAACTGACCACAATGCGTGAGACCAACGCTGCAAAGTGGGATCAGCAATACAACTTTCCTGCGATTGAGCGCGGCGATGTTGTTAAATCACTGATCCCCCATGAGCGTCCTTCCGGGATCCGGGGTTTTGTCATGAACACGCGGCGCGCGCCGTTTGATGACTGGCGCGTGCGTGAAGCTATGATGAACGCCTATAATTTTGAGTTCATTCGCGAAACTTTGGACGGCGGCGAAAGCCCTCGCATCACCTCGTACTTCTCGAACTCCGTCTTGGGAATGGAGCCTGGGCCGGCCGAAGGTCGGGTCAAAGAACTGTTGGAGCCGCTTTCGGACGACCTGTTGCCGGGTGCGCTTGAAGGCTATGCGTTACCTGTCTCGGACGGCAGCGCACGCAATCGCGCCGGTACCCGCGCGGCGCTTGATCTGTTGGAGCAGGCAGGATGGACGGTGCAGGACGGGGTCATGAAAGATGCCGACGGCAATCCATTCACGTTTGAAATCGTATTGTCGCAGGGTTCGACCGAAACCAAGCAAATCACGGACATCTTCGTTGAGTCACTGGATCGGTTAGGAATTATGCCCGTCGTCACGACAATCGACAGCGCCCAATACAAAGAGCGTACCACAACCTTTGACTTCGACATGGCATGGTATGCGCGCGGTCTGTCATTGAGCCCCGGAAATGAGCAAATGCTCTACTGGTCCGCAGATGCCGCGGAGACAGAAGGATCCCGTAACTGGATGGGTGCAACCAACCCCGCCGTCGAAACTCTTGTCAATGAAATGCTGAACTCGGCAAGCCGGGACGACTATATCGCTGCCGTCCGCGCTTTGGACCGTGTGCTGATCTCCGGCCGCTACGTCATTCCGACCTGGCACTCGCCGATTAGCCGGATTGCCCATGCCAAGGAACTTCAGTATGCCGCCGGTGCCCTTCCAGCCTATGGCGACTGGATAGGGTTTCAGCCCGATGTCTGGTGGTATGAGGAGTGAGCAGAAAAATGAAAAAGATGATCCTTGCCATTGCACTTATGAGCGCGCTGGCGGCCTGCAACACGGTCGAAGGTATCGGAGAGGATATTTCCGAAGGCGCGCGGGCTGTAGACCGCGCCTTCTAGGGGCTTGATCGGTAAGGAATTAGCGATGCCTCTCGCCCGCCAACTTGCCGCCGAAGCGGTCGGAACGGCGTTCCTGCTGATTGCGGTTGTGGGCTCTGGCATCATGGCGGCTGAGCTATCGCCTGAAAACACGGGCGTCGCGCTTTTGGCCAACGCCATTGCGACGGGCTGCGCACTGTATGTCCTGATCACCATTTTCGGTCCGGTATCCGGTGCGCACTTTAATCCGGCGGTGACGTTGGTCTTTTTTGCGCACGGGGACATACCCGCCTCTCGCGCGCTCGCGTTCATAGCTGTTCAGGTGCCCACCGCGATCCTTGGCGTCTGGTTGGCGCATGTCATGTTCGAATTGCCCGTGCTGCAGACCTCGACCACACTGCGCGACGGCAGCGGCCAATGGTTGGCCGAAATCATCGCGACCTTCGGTCTCGTCGCCGCGATCCTCGGGGGGCTGAGATACCGTCCAGACGCCATTCCGGCACTCGTCGGGCTGTATATCACCGGAGCCTATTGGTTTACGTCTTCCACCAGTTTTGCCAACCCCGCGGTCACGATTGCCCGAGGCTTTACCGACACCTTCGCCGGGATTGCACCAAACGGGATCGCCTGGTTCATCGCAATGCAAGTGCTGGGCGCCTTATTGGCGTTTGTGTTTTCCCGGCAAGTCTTTGCCGAGGATTAGCCTTTTCTTAAGGCCCGCCTATCTACCTTTCTGGACGTCAGAATGAGGAGGCGGGCGATGCCATGGAAACCAATCAACGCGCGATGGAGTGACTATGCTGAAGCATTTGTCGCCCGCTTCCCCGAAACGGACGCTAAGACCGTGGCGCGGCTTCAAGGCGATCTCATAGGTCTGCGCGAATACCTTGCAATTGCGCATGACCTGACACTTTCCGAAGCGGCAGAGGCTGTTGATGCATGGGCGGCAAACCTGGTGACCAAGCGCTCCGAGGCTGCCTGAGCCGTTATGTCATCAACGTAACCCACAAAATGGTCGCGTCGTCCTGACTAACTGAAATCACATTATGGCCCATGGTTGCGTCGTAATAGGCGCTGTCGCCTCGCGCCATTTCGATAGGCTCATAGAATTCGGTGTAGAGCTTTATGACCCCAGTCAACACCAGCAAAAACTCCTCACCATCATGGCGGACCCATCCTTCGAACTCATCAATCGAGCGTGCGCGCACACGTGACCGATAAGGCAACATCGCCTTTTTGGTCAGCGCACCCGCCAACATCTCATGCTCATAGGTGGTTGTTGGATGCGACGTCCCCTCGCCCGCCTTCGTCGTTGCCAGCCGCCCGTTCGCATCTCTCGAATTGGGTGGCGTAAAGAGCTGGGGAACACTGATTTCCAAACCCGTCGCAAGCTTCTTGAGCGCGTCATAGGTGGGCGACATAAGGCCATTCTCGATCTTCGACAGGGTCGAACGAGCGAGGCCCGTTTGTTGTGCCGCCTGTTCCAGCGTCCAGTCGCGGCCCATGCGAATATCGCGAACCCGCTGACCAAGATCGAGCGGAGCGACAACGTCACTTTCGCCACTTTCGCGCGCAAGCCTAATGAGGCTGGGTTCCTGACCATGATCCATAACAGCGCAATACCCACCGCGCCGGCTTTCGGCAATGGGTGCATTTGCGCACACTTGCTTGGCGCTTGCTCTTGTCGCGCGATCAGGTCATTGCTCGTGCTTGTCCAATCCCACAGGTGCGCCATGATCAAGCTCGACATCCTTTCCGACCCGATTTGCCCGTGGTGCATGATTGGCAAGGCCAATCTGGACAAAGCGCTGGCCGAGGTTCCAAACCATCCATTCACCATCGAATGGCACCCGTTTCAACTTAACCCCGATATGCCTGCCGAAGGCATGGATCGCCGCGAATACCTTGAGACAAAGTTCGGCGGCCCGGAAAACGCGGTCTCGGTTTATGGACGCATCGCGGATGCCGCGCGAGAGGCTGGAGTGATTATGGACCTCGATGGGATCACCCGGACGCCCAGCACGCTGAATGCGCATCGGCTTATTCATTGGGGTGGGCTTGAAGGACGGCAAACCGCCGTCGTATCGGCGCTGTTCAAAGCCTATTTTGTCGACGGCAAAGACATTGGAGACCGCGACATCCTCCTCGATGTCGCTGAAAGCGTGGAAATGGACCGGGATGTTGTTGCGCGCCTGTTGGATGGCGACGCCGACGCACAGGACATCCGTGACCGCGACGCCCATGCCCGAGAACGTGGTGTCAGTGGCGTTCCAACCTTTGTGATTGCCAATCAACACGTCGTACCGGGCGCGCAACCCGCCGAGCTTTGGGCGCAAGTGATTTCCGATATCGCGGATCAGGTGAAAGACAGCGCGTGAAACCAAAGGCGCTGGCACTTCCGGAATTCGTTGCGCTTTGCGCGATGTTAACTGCCGTGATTGCATTCTCGATCGATGCAATGTTGCCGACGCTCCCTTCAATCGCGGCTGACCTGTCCCCGGACAACATCAACAACGCACAGCTCGTGCTGACCGCGTTTGTGCTGGGCATGGGGATCGGAACGTTGGTCGCCGGCCCGCTATCCGATGGGATTGGGCGTAAGGTTACAATCACGGGCGGGTTGATCCTTTACATCGCGATGGCGTTCTGGGCGATGCGCGCGCAGTCGCTGGAAGAGCTTCTGATCGCGCGCGTATTACAAGGTATTGGCGCCGCCGGTCCACGCACTGTGACACTGGCCATGATCCGGGATCTCTATGAAGGGCGGCGGATGGCACAGGTCGTGTCTTTCGTGATGACAGTATTTGTCATCTTTCCCAGTTTCGCCCCATCCATTGGCGCCGCGATCATCGCAACCACCGGGACGTGGAGAGGCATCTTCGCGGCGTTTGTGCTTTTTGGTGCGATTGTCTTGGTGTGGTTCAACCTAAGGCAGCCGGAAACCTTGGCACCCGAAAAACGTCAACCACTTTCCGTTCAGGCGCTATGGAGCGCGTTCAGAGAAGTGCTGAGCAACCGCATGGTGCTATTGTACATTGTTGTTATGACTTTGGGCTTCGGGCAGCTCTTTGCCTTCTTATCTTCGCTTCAACAGATCTATGCCGACGTCTATGGCCGAGGTGAGCACTTTCACTTCTATTTCCTTGTCACGGGCCTGCTTGCCTCCGCCGGCACCATTCTCAACGCGTCGCTTGTGGTAAAAATCGGGATGCGCCGCCTTGCGATTGCGGCTTTTGGTGGTCAGGCGGTTTTGTCTTTGGTGCTGCTGCTTGGAACTCTGACTGGGTTGATGCCACAAGCGTTGGACTTCCCCCTGTTCTTCTTCTGGTCGTTCACCCTGTTTGCGATGGCCGGTTTGACGCTTGGCAACCTCAATGCACTTGCCCTCCAACCGCTTGGGCATATTGCCGGAATGGCATCCTCGACGGTTGGGGCCATCTCAACGGTTGCCGCTGTGCCAATCGCCATTGCAACGGGGCTTGCCTTTAATGGGACGACAATCCCGATGATGCTGGCCTGCGTGGTTTGTTCCGGGATTGCGTTCTTCCTGATGCGGCTATCGCGCGACATCGACCCGACACCGAAAACAAGCGTTTCCCCTGCAGATTAGGCGGACGTCTTGGCCCGCACCTTTGCCGCCAGATCGCGGGCGATGGCAAACGCCCCTTTGATCTTGTCGCTGTCTTTTTTCCAATCGCGACGGATGACGATCTTGTTGTCTTTGACCTTGGCCAAACCGCGCTGGTCCTGAATGAACTCAACCAATCCCTCAGGGCTTGCAAACTTGTCATTATGAAACTGGATCGTCGCCCCTTTGGGCCCACCGTCGAGCCGGGCGATACCCGCTTTCTTGCACTCTTCTTTGATCCGAACGATCAGCAAGAGCGTGTTGACCTCACGCGGGAGCTTGCCAAAGCGGTCGATCAACTCGGCAGCAAAGCCCTCAAGCTCGACTTTCGTGTGAAGCCCCGACAAACGGCGGTAGAGGCCGAGACGCACGTCCAGGTCGGGCACATAATCTTCTGGGATGAGAACAGGCACCCCAAGATTGATCTGTGGCGCCCACTGACCATCGGTGTCCGTCAGACCTTCCATCTCGCCAGAGCGGATCTTGGCAATCGCCTCCTCGAGCATGGATTGGTAAAGCTCATAACCCACTTCCCGGATCTGGCCGGACTGCTCTTCACCGACAAGGTTACCTGCTCCGCGAATGTCGAGATCCTGACTGGCCAAAGTGAACCCGGCCCCCAAGCTGTCGAGCGCGCCCAACACACGCAAACGCTTTTCCGCATTGGGTGTCAGCTTCGCGCGGGGCTTTGTCGTCAAATAGGCATAGGCGCGGGTTTTCGAGCGACCTACCCGCCCCCGGATTTGATAGAGCTGCGCCAGACCGAACATGTCTGCGCGATGCACCACCATCGTGTTCGCCGTGGGAATATCGAGCCCGCTTTCCACAATCGTTGTCGCCAAAAGCACATCGTACTTACCTTCATAAAAGGCGTTCATACGGGCATCGAGTTCACCCGCCGCAAGCTGTCCATGCGCAGTGATGAAAGTGATTTCCGGCACTTGCGTTTTCAAAAAATCTTCCATCTCAGGCAGGTCTGCGATGCGGGGCACCACAAAAAAGCTTTGGCCGCCACGATAGTGTTCGCGCAACAAGGCTTCGCGGATCGTGACGGTATCAAACTCGCTGACATACGTTCGGATCGCCAAGCGATCGACAGGCGGCGTGCCAATGATGGAAAGATCGCGCACCCCGGTCAGCGACAGCTGCAAGGTTCTTGGGATTGGCGTCGCTGTGAGCGTGAGCACATGCACGTCCGACCGCATCTCCTTAAGGCGTTCCTTATGCGCGACGCCAAAATGCTGCTCTTCATCGATGATGAGCAAGCCGAGGTTCTGAAACCGAATACCCTTGGCCAAGAGTGCATGGGTGCCGATCACAATATCCACAGTGCCGCGAGACATGGCCTCGCGGGTTTTGGCGGCGTCAGACGCGCTAACAAAACGTGAGAGTTGGCGGACTTCGACCGGGAAGCCACGGAACCGTTCAGCAAAACTCTGATAATGTTGGCGCGCGAGAAGGGTCGTTGGGGCTATGACCGCAACCTGCAAACCGGAGAGCGCCGCCACAAAGGCAGCGCGCATCGCGACTTCGGTCTTACCAAAGCCGACGTCGCCGCAGACAAGGCGATCCATCGGCATGCCTGCCGCCATATCATTAAGGACGTCGCCAATGGCTTTGATCTGATCATCGGTTTCCTGATACGGGAACCTAGCCGAAAACGCCTCCCACATGCCTTGCGGTGGATCGAGGATCGGAGCTTTGCGCAACGCCCGTTCGGCCGCAATGCGGATCAACCGGTCTGCAATCTCGCGAATGCGCTCTTTAAGGCGGGCTTTCTTGGCTTGCCATGCCCCACCACCAAGCTTGTCCAGCAGCCCTTCTTCGTGGCCAAAGCGGCTAAGCAACTCGATGTTTTCGACCGGCAGGTACAGTTTGTCACCGCCAGCGTATTCCAACAGCAAACACTCGTGCGCCGCACCAAGCGCTGTCACGACCTCTAGCCCTTTGTAGCGACCAACGCCGTGATCCACGTGAACGATCAGGTCCCCGGGGCTTAGTGATTGCGTTTCAGTGAGGAAATTCTCCGCCTTGCGCCGTTTTTTGGGCGCACGGATCAGGCGATCGCCCAGGATGTCCTGCTCCGCAATCACAGTAAGACCGCGACCGGTAAACCCGTGCTCGATGCCCCAAACAGCCAGATAAACGCCCCCGGTGCCTTCAGGGACGTCGCCAAAATGGCCAATCAGACCATCTGCCGCCAGCTCTTCATCCTCCAAAAGCGCCTGCATCCGGTCCCGCGCGCCCTCGGAGTAAGAGGCAAGAACGATCTGATCTTGCGTCCGGCGATCGCGGATATGGTTCACCAAAGCACCAAACAGGCTGATGCTCTCTTGCTGCCGCTCAGGGGCGAAATCGCGTCCGATACGCCCCCCGGCGTCCGTCACGCCCGGTCCAGTTGCTTGCGGCAACACGCGCAGCTCCGCAACGCGTCGCCCGCTCAACGCCGTCTCCCAGGCCGCATCGTTCAGGTACAGCCCTTCAGGCGCGGCAGGCTTGTAGATTGTATCGACACGCCCTCTTGCCGACATGGCTTCACGGCGGACGTCGTACTGATCTGCGATTGTATCCCACCGGGACAAGCGCGCGGGCGTGACGTGATCGTCCACGACGATCGGCGCGTCGGGCAAGTAGTCAAACAGAGTCTCAAGGTCTTCGTGGAAGAATGCGAGCCAGTGTTCCATCCCGGCCTGCTTGCGGCCGGCGCTGACGGCCTCATATAGCGGATCGTCGGTTCCGGCTGCTCCAAATTCCAAACGGTAATTCTGACGGAACCGCGTGATCGCGGCATCGTCCAGAACGACTTCGGAGACGGGTGCAAGCTCCACCCGGTCGAGCTTTTCTGACGTGCGCTGGCTGACGGGGTCAAATCGGCGTGCACCATCCAGCACGTCGCCGAAAAAGTCCAACCGAACCGGCCCTGCCTCACCCGGAGGATAGATATCCATGATTCCGCCGCGAATGGCGTAGTCACCGGGTTCCGTCACTGTGGGCGTTTGAACAAAACCCATTCGCACAAGGAAGGCCCGTAAAGCGGCCTCATCCACCCGGTCACCCACACGTGCAGTAAAGGCAGCATCGGCCACAACCTTGCGCGTTGGAACGCGTTGGGTGGCGGCGGTCATAGATGTTAGCAAGACAAAACGCTTTGGCACCGCGCCCTGAACCAAAGCCGCAAGCGTTGCCATGCGGGCTGACGAAACGTCAGGATTGGGTGAGACGCGATCGTATGGAAGGCAATCCCACGCCGGAAACTCCAACACCGGAACGTCAGGCGCGAAGAAGGCCAAAGCCTCCCGCATGGCGACCAACCGCTTGTCGTCGCGCGCGATATGGCACACCGCACCCGTTGGAGCGTCGGCAAGTTCATCCAGCACAAGCCGCGCGTCATAGCCGCCCGGTGCGCCGCTGATCGTGATGTGAGTGGTGTTGGACATGATCGCGGTTGAGGTAACAACACCCCGCCCTGTGTCAATGGCTCATACGGTCAGCCAAGCGCCCCAATCGACATATTTTGGTACATCCCCCAAACGGCCGTAATAAAGATTGAGATGACACCCATAAGTTGGGTCCAAAACCTATGCCGCGCCAAAATTAAGAACAGGCGGTCAGGATCATACTCTGATCGTTGCATCACCCGCGCCGTGCGTATGGACAAAAGCCCCACCAAGGTCATCGGAAACGCCATCATAAAGACAGCTTGCGCAAACTCGACATCGTACCAGAAGCCAAGCACGAGAAGAACGGTCAACGTCCCTGCCGCAAAGGCAGCCAGCCAAATACCTGCAAGCTCCAAAATCGACAGAATTCGGTCGACATTGATGCGCGCCAGCGCTTGGACATCGGCAAGCGTTGATCCGCCGCTCCGTCGGGCGCGTTGGATCATGTCGTGGGGATCCCCATCACCCAGTGGCTGACCGTGGACCACAAAACGGCCAAACCGATCCAATACCAAAGGTTCGAAAACGACCTAAGGTCAATCAGCTCCACAACGGTCTGGTAGAGTTCCACCCGGCACTGCCCCTTTTCATTCTTGCGCGGACACTAATCGCACCGCTTTTCCTTGACCAGCCTTGAGATGGCGGCATTTCCATGTAACCAAAAGGGAAATTCCATGGAATCCAATCTAATATGACCGTTGCCGCTTATCCTTCCGCTCGATTCCGTCGCATGCGCGCCAATGCATCTCGTCGTCGGATGATCCGCGAAAACACGCTGTCATCAAACGATCTGATCTGGCCGCTCTTCGTCATGGACGGGGACAATGCAACGGTCGACGTGCCGTCGATGCCCTGCGTGAAACGCCGAACGGTTGATTTGATTGTCGAAGCTGCTGCTGAAGCAGTGGAGCTTGGGATACCTGCCATTTGCCTGTTTCCCTATACCGATGCGTCGCTCAAGACGGAGACGTGCGAAGAGGCGTGGAACCCCGAGAACCTCACCAACCGCGCGGTACGGGCTATCAAGGCGCAGGTGCCAGACATCACAGTGATGACGGACATCGCGCTCGATCCATACAACATCAATGGTCACGATGGGTTTGTCGTCGATGGGGTTATCCTGAACGATGAAACCGTTGAAGCACTGACCAAGATGGCACTGGCACAGGCCGAAGCTGGCGCAGACATTCTAGGCCCGTCAGACATGATGGACGGGCGCATTGGCGCCATGCGGACGGCTCTCGAAAGCAAAGGTTACACCAACGTCGCGATCATGTCTTATGCCGCCAAGTACTCCAGTGCATTCTACGGTCCATTTCGTGATGCGGTCGGCGCGTCCGGCGCGCTTAAAGGTGACAAGAACACGTACCAGATGGATCCCGCCAATACTGATGAAGCGCTTCGCCTGATCGAACGCGATCTCAACGAAGGCGCGGATATGGTTATGGTGAAGCCCGGCATGCCCTATCTCGACATCTGTCGACGCGTCAAAGACGGCTTTGGGGTTCCGACGTTCGCCTATCAGGTGTCCGGCGAATACGCGATGCTCAAGGCCGCGGCCGCCAATGGATGGCTCGACGGAGAAAAGGTCATGTTGGAAAGCCTAATGGCGTTTCGGCGGGCTGGATGTGACGGCGTCTTGACGTACTTCGCCCCCGAGGCTGCGCGGTACCTTGCCAAGGGCTGAAAGCCGCGCGACAGGTGATGACATCTCTGTGCAAACCCTCTATACTTAGGGGATAAGCGGACCAAGAGCCGCGATATAGAGGCAAAACGAGCAAGGCGATGACACGCATTCTTTCCGCCGCGCCGCGGCGTGGTTTTCTGTTTGGACTGGCGGCTTTGACCGCTTTGGCGGCTTGTGGCAACGGCGTTGGAACGACGCGTGGCCAAGAGATTGACCGGCAGGTGGACCAAACTCTCAATTTCATGTTGTCCGAATATTCGGGAACCGCGGATCTCAAAGACAAGGCTTCAGGATATCTCGTCATACCGGTGATGAGCGAGGCAGCTTTTGGTGTCGGTGTTTCGGGCGGCGAAGGTGCACTCCGCATCCAGGACCAGACTGTGGATTACTATACCGCTGCGTCGGCCAGCTTCGGCTTCCAGATCGGCGCGCAGCAGTATTCACACGTTTTGTTCTTTATGACTGATGAGGCGCTGACGCAGTTCCGCACGAGCGACGGCTGGGAAGCGGGGGGCAACCTTCAATATGCCTTCAACGACCAAGGCCAAACTCTCAACGCGACGACGAACAGCCTGACTTCACCTGTGGTGGTCGCAATCTTTGGTCAGGCCGGCCTATTGGCAGGCGCTAATATCGAAGGCACGAAATACACGCGCGTCATTCGCTAGACGCGCGTTCTTCCAGCTCCAGCCACTCGGTTTCGAGGGTCTGGAGCTTGGATTGCCGCTCCGAAAGCATCTCGGTCGCCTTTTCGGCCTTTTTCGGGTCAGCTGTATAGACGTCCGCATTGGACAGAAAATCGGACAGTTTGGCGATTTCCGCCTCAATACGCGTGATTTCATCGGGCAACGTCTTAAGCCTGTGCCGCTCGGTAAAGCTTAGCGCGTTGCTGGTTGGTTTTGTTGTCGCCTTCTTCTCAGACTTAGGCTTTTGCTGAGCAGGGCTTTTGGGCTTTTCTTGTTCAGGACGCTGAGACTGATAATCTGTCCAGCCGCCGGCATAGACCGTCACACGCCCCCTGCCCTCGAACGCTACGGTTTGCGTTGCGACACGGTCGATGAAGTCCCGGTCATGACTGACAAGTAAAACCGTTCCTGAATAGGTCCCGATAACCTCTTGCAATAGATCGAGAGTTTCAATGTCCAGATCGTTGGTGGGTTCATCGAGAAGGAGCAGATTGGACGGCAACGCCATCAGCTGCGCAAGCAACAAGCGCGCTTTCTCTCCACCTGACAAAGAGCGAACGGGCGCCCGCGCTTGGGTGTCATCAAACAGGAAATCCTGCAAATAGCTGACGACGTGCCGGGGCGTGCCACGAACCATCACTTGATCGGCCGCGCCCGACACGCGTGTCTGCGGCGCTTGCGTCAGGGTTTCCCACAGGGTGGCGTCGGGATCGAGTTGCGCGCGCGCCTGATCAAATACGGCAAGCTCAACATTCGTGCCAAAGGTAACGGTACCCGTGTCTGGTGGGATTTGTTTGGTAAGCACGTCGACCAGAGTGGTCTTACCCACTCCGTTCGGTCCGACAAAAGCGATACGATCGCCCCGCATAACGCGCATTGAGACGTCTTTGAAAATGAGCTTCTCACCGTAACTCTTTGAAATGCTATCGGCTTCGATGACCCGCTTGCCCGAAGCCAAGCCGCCATCTAGCGCGAGTTGCGCCGTACCCTTGCGGTCAATTTGCTCAGCGCGCTCGGCCCGAAGGGCCTGAAGCGCGCGCACACGCCCCTGATTGCGTTTGCGCCGCGCACTGATGCCTTCTACGGCCCAACGTGCCTCAGCCTTGATCTTGCGATTGAGCTTGTGGCGGGCCAAATCTTCTTCTGCGTGGGTTTTCTCCTGCCACGCTTCAAACTCGGAAAATGGTCTTGCCGAACGCCGAAGCACACCACGGTCAAGCCAAAGCGTTTCGCGGGTTACACGCTGCAAAAAAGCGCGGTCGTGGCTGATCACAACATAGGCGCGTCGCTCAGCAGTGAGTGTGTCCTCCAGCCACTGGATCGCTTCAATGTCGAGGTGGTTTGTCGGTTCATCCAAGAGAAGGACATCAGGTTCCTGCGCCATGAGCCGTACAAGTGCCGCACGCCGCCGCTGCCCCCCCGATGCAGCCTCAGGTGACAAGGACAGATCGACCTTCAAACCACCGGCAAACAGATCCAGCTTGTACCGTGCACCATCCGCCACACCGGACTGCGCGAATTCTTCTAGCGTTGAAAACCCCTCCATATCAGGGTCTTGGTCCAGATATCCTATGCTGGTGCCCGCAGGCGACGTGATCTTGCCATCGTCCGGGGTGATAAGTCCGGCAATCACCTTCATAAGGGTCGATTTTCCGGTTCCGTTACGGCCCACAAGCGCAAAACGATTGCCCTCTGCGATAACAAGATTAATGTTATCAAACAGAAGCTTGTCTCCGTATTCTAAAGTAACGTCGGAAAGCTGAATAAGCGGTGCGGGTGCCATACTGTGCCGCTACCGTCCGCAGACTTTGGCGTCAACCAAAACTCTAAGTTGCACCTGCGCGCAAAGCTCTGACCCTTGCCGGAGGAATAGCGTCAATCTCGAGCCCGGTGAACACATGCAACGTGTTCAGGTCACGGTCGACAACTGCGTGGTCGCTGACCCAGCCCCCCATGACAAGATAGGTTCGCAACAATGGCGGCATTGTCAGCATCGCGCGCTTTCTGTCCGGCTTTCGCCTAAGCTTGCGCGCAAATTC
>Ga0064014_10157_pt1 | contig 24882 bp, 26 predicted proteins | sample CrowatWCoCulture_2_FD_61584 | JGI IMG/M metagenome (GOLD analysis project Ga0064014, IMG submission 61584) | Marine cyanobacteria communities from the University of California, Santa Cruz, USA, analyzing cyanobacterial DNA methylation -... | ecosystem: Host-associated > Microbial > Bacteria >...
CGCCAGAACCCGAAGCGATGGAAGAACCAGCAGCGGTTGCCGCCGCTCCGGCAGAAGAAGATCACGGTCTGTTTGATGCCTCGGCCGCGCATGAGCAGGCCGAGAACGTCTTTGCCGATGACGACAGCGACGATCTTCCTCCGCCCGCCTACAACCCGGCAGCCGCGACCGCGGGGCAGCCGTCTCCTGAAACGCTCGTGCGCCTTCAACAGGCTGTGCGCAAAGTGCCGGGTCAGGCGCCGGTCGACACACCCGAGGTTGCTCCCGCTCCCGCCGCAGAGGTCGAGGACGACAAACCCCGGTTCGGGATCAATTCGCTAATCGGCCGCATGACCGGTCAGCAGGGCGAGGCACCCGCGCCACGCGCCACCGCAGCCCCCCGTCAGCAGCCTCCGGTTGTCGCGCCGCGCGGCGAATCTGAGGGTGGCGACGATCAGGATCGCATCGAAATTCCTGCATTCCTGCGCCGTCAGGCAAACTGACGTACCGTCACAAGATCACAGTCAACGGCCGGTTAATCCCGGCCGTTTTTGTTTGTAATCAGCGGCTTAGCTTGTGGAAAACCGGATTGGGGCGGTTTATCGCCGAACGCGTGGGCGCATGTTTCAGACCGTTACAAAGAGTGAGTTGAGCATTTCAGGCCCAAACCCTACCTCGGAGGTGTCGGAGAGGCGTTGGGGGACGCCACGCTGATTGAGGGACGATTAATATGCAGACGACCTTAAAGGCGCCTGTCACATTTGTGGAACCGGACTACACAGCGGTCGCGCTGTACGCATGACGCTCAAGCCAGCGGCAAGCGAGTTTGGTATTTGGTTCAAGCGCACCGACATCACTGATCGTGATCCGCTGGTTCCAGCGCGGTGGGATGCTGTCATCGCCTCACAACTTTGCACCAAGATTGCCAATGATGCCGGGGTCGAAGTTTCGACCATCGAACACATCATGGCGGCTGTCGCCGGGACGGGGTTGCACAACCTCCTGATCGAAATCGACGGGCCAGAAGTGCCGATCCTTGACGGATCTGCTGCGCAGTTCGTGCGCGCCATCCTTAACAAAGGGGTGCGCAAGCAGGCATCGCCCGTGCGCGTTCTGGAAATCCGCAAGACCGTCACCGTCCGCCGGGGCGACGCCATGGCGCAGCTTGCGCCGCATGATGGCCTAGTCATGGATTTTGAGATCGACTTTACCGATGGCGCGATTGGCCATCAGGCAAAATCGCTCGACCTGCACAATGGTCGTTTCGTTCACGAGCTTTGCGACAGCCGCACGTTCTGCCGCAAGTCAGACGTCGACGCGATGCGCGACAACGGTCTCATCCTGGGCGGTACGATGGACAATGCGATCGTCTTTGACGGCGATCAGGTTCTGACACCGGGCGGCCTGCGCCACCAAGACGAACCTGTGCGCCACAAGATGCTGGATGCGCTCGGAGACCTCGCGCTTGCCGGTGCGCCAATCCTTGGCCGGTACACGGGCGTCCGCTCAGGCCACGCGATGACCAACATGCTCCTGCGCAAGCTTTGCACGACGCCGGGCGCGTTTGTGATGCGCGACGCCGGTCCCAAAATCGAAGCACGCTTGCCGGGCGTTGGCCTCAGCCGCACAGATATCGTCGGTCTCACAACCGCCGCGTAATCACGCAACTTAGCATTTTCGCCGCCGAAGCTTCGTGCTAAATCATGCGCAAGGTGGGAAACCCCACCTTTTGCCAAGGGTGTGCGGGATGCCAAAGACCACGTTCAGATCCACGCTCGCAGCGGTCTCGCTGGTGGCACTTGCCGCCTGCGGTCAGGACCCGTTCATCACGCAAAGCGTCCCGCTTGATGGATTCTCGGCGGCCGAAATCTTCCAACGCGGCGAGTTTGAGCTGGTCGATCAGAACCCCGCAGACGCCGCCTTTTTCTTTGGTGAGGTCGAACGCCTGTATCCGTTTTCGGACTATGCCCGGCGGGCTCTGATCATGCAGGCGTTCTCGTATCACCGTGACAAAGACTACGAAAACAGCCGCGCAAGCGCCCAGCGGTATATCGATCTCTATCCGACCGATGACGACGCGGCTTATGCACAGTTTTTGCTCGCGCTCAGCTATTACGATCAGATCGACGATGTCGGGCGGGACCAGGGGCTGACCTTTCAGGCCCTGCAATCTCTGCGCACGGTGATCGAGGTCTATCCCGAAAGCTCGTACGCCCGCTCCGCGATCCTCAAATTCGATCTCGCCTTTGACCATTTGGCTGGGAAAGAGATGGAGATCGGGCGCTATTATCTTCGCCGGGGCCACTACGCTGCCGCGATCAACCGTTTCCGCGTTGTGGTCGAAGATTTCCAGACCACAACCCAGACGCCCGAGGCGCTCTACCGTCTTGTGGAATCCTATCTTGCCCTTGGCCTTACGGAAGAGGCGCAGACGGCCGCTGCGGTTCTGGGCTTCAACTACCAGAACTCCGAATGGTACGCCGAGGCGTTCTCGCTTGTCTCTGGCTCTGGGCTGCGCCCCGAGGCAGAAGGCGACAATTGGCTGAACGAGATTTATCGCCAGACCATCGCTGGCGAATGGCTCTAAGGCGAAACCCAAACCGGAAATGCTGACGTCCCTCGACATCCGCGACATGCTCATCATCGACCGGCTGGAGCTTGCCTTTCAGCCCGGCCTGAATGTGCTCACGGGGGAAACCGGTGCGGGCAAGTCCATCCTGCTCGACAGCCTCGGGTTTGTCCTCGGCTGGCGGGGCCGGGCCGAGCTTGTGCGGCAGGGGGCCGAGCAGGGCGAGGTCACCGCGGTTTTCGAAATCGAACAAGATCACCCCGCAAATGCGGTGTTAGAGGCCGCAGGCTTGTCTAAATCGAACGAATTGATCCTTCGGCGCGTGAACCTTGCCGATGGTCGCAAGACCGCATGGGTCAACGACCGCCGTGTCTCAGGCGATGTGCTACGACAACTGTCTGACACGCTGGTTGAGCTTCACGGCCAACATGACGACCGGGGTCTTCTGAACCCGCGCGGCCACCGCGACCTTCTTGACGCCTTCGCGGGCACCGCAGGGCTGATCGACAAAACCCGCAAGGCCTGGCGTGCACAGTCCGAGGCGCAAGCCGCGCTCGATGCGGCCGAGGCCGACCTGATCGACCTAAAGGCCGAAGAAGACTTCCTGCGCCATGCCGTGGGCGAGTTTGACGGCCTCAACCCCGAACCGGGGGAAGAAGACACGCTCGATACCCGTCGCCGTCTGATGCAGGCGGCGGCCCGCGTGGGGGAGGATCTGGCGCGCGCTGCACAGGCGCTTGGCCTCGACGGGGCAGAGGGCGCGATTTCCGATGCGGCACGTTGGCTCGAAGGGGCCGATGGCGCGCTTGAGGGCGCGCTCACCACTGCGCTTGATGCGCTCGGGCGGACAACGGCGGAACTGGGCGAGGCGCAGGATGGGCTCTCCCGCGTGATTGATGCGCTGGATGTGGACCCAACCGAGCTGGAACAGGTCGAAGAACGCCTCTTCGCGATCCGCGCGCTCGCCCGCAAGCACGGGGTTGCAGCGGATGATCTGGCCGCGTTTGCCGATACACTGCGCACCCGGCTCTCGGTGCTTGATCGCTCGGACGCGCATCTCATTGACCTGACATCGGTCCGTGACGCGGCGCGCGCCGCCTATGCCAAGGCCACCGCCGCGCTCACCAAAGCGCGCACCAAATCCGCCGCCGCGCTCGACAAAGCCATGATGGCCGAACTCAAACCGCTGAAAATGGAGCGCGCGGTCTTTGAAACCGCCGTCACTCCAACCGATCCCGGCCCCTCGGGGCAGGATGCGGTCGCGTTTACTGTCGCCACAAACCCCGGTGCGCCAAAGGGCGCGCTGAACAAGATTGCGTCAGGGGGGGAGTTGTCGCGCTTTCTCCTTGCGCTCAAAGTCTGTCTGACGGGTACGTCCTCTGGCCTAACGCTGATCTTTGACGAAATCGACCGCGGTGTCGGAGGCGCAACAGCCGATGCCGTAGGTCGACGCTTGTCGTCGCTTGCAGACGGGGCACAGGTGCTGGTCGTCACGCACTCGCCACAGGTCGCCGCACTTGGGGCCCATCACTGGCAGGTCGCCAAGCGCGTTGAAAAAGGCATGACCCTGTCCGATGTGGCGCCCCTTCACGACACCGCGCGCGTTGATGAGATCGCGCGCATGCTCTCAGGCGACACCGTCACCGATGCCGCCCGTGCTGCCGCGCGCGCGCTTCTCGAAGCGTCCTGACCGCTTCACATTCCGTTTCAATTCGCGATTGCGCGCATCTGGCACCTTTCCGCGCTGCGGCAACCGTTCTAGAACAACGGGATACCAAGCGGCAAAGCGGGCACCGCTCAGGTGCGTTGGTGAGGCCAGCCCGCGAAAGTGAACCCGTATGAGCGGGCCAAAACGCAACTTCTGGTCTGGCCAGATAGACGATGTTGTCGAGGCGTGTCAGGACGGCTGGCGCGTGCTCAAGCATCAGGGCCCGGGGGAAATCACGTTCTGGTTTATCGCGCTCGCCATCGGCATCACCGCCGGTGCGGCCGCTGTGGGACTTCGTGAGGCAATTTCGTTCCTGCAGGCCACGATCTACAACGTCGATGACGTGCGTCGTCTCCATTCCTTTGCCGCTGCCATCCCGTGGTACTGGGTGCTGATCACCCCAATCGTTGGTGGTCTCGTCGTGGGGTTCATCCTCACGCGCTTCACACCCGACGGTCGCGTGCGCTCGGTGGCCGATGTGATCGAAGGGGCCGCGATGCATGACGGACGGGTCGAGACCAAAGCGGGCCTCGCCTCTGCTGCCGCGTCGCTCATCACGCTGTCCACCGGCGGCTCGACCGGGCGGGAGGGGCCGGTCGTCCACCTCGCAGGCGTCATCTCGACCTTCGTCTCAAAACGCATCAACGCCGATGGCATCACGGGCCGCGACCTTTTGGGCTGCGCCGTTGCTGCCGCTGTCTCGGCCAGTTTCAATGCCCCCATCGCGGGCGCGATCTTTGCGCTAGAGGTCGTGCTGCGCCACTTCGCCGTTCACGCCTTTGCCCCCATCGTCATCGCCTCGGTCGCGGGCACGGTCGTCAGTCGCCTGAACTTCGGCAACGTCACCGAATACGCGCTCCCACCTGAAAGCGCGCTGGCCTTCTACATCGAATTGCCCGCTTTTCTGATGCTCGGGCTGGTCTCAGGCCTCGTCGCCGTGATCCTGATGCGTTCGATCTTTCTCGCCGATGACTACGGCACGCATCTCCAACAGAAATTCCGCATCCCCGCCATGCTGCGCCCGGCCATCGCGGGCGCCATGCTGGGGGCCATCGCGATCTTCTACCCCCACATTATCGGCGTTGGGTATGAGACGACCTCTGCCGCCCTGACGGGGGAGCTGATGCTGCGAGAGGCGGTGATCTTCACCGTGCTCAAGGTCGCCGCCGTCGCCATTACGATGGCGGGGCGCATGGGGGGCGGCGTGTTTTCTCCCGCGCTTATGGTTGGCGCGCTCACGGGCCTTGCCTTCGGTCTTGTCGCGACGGCGACCTTCCCGGACGTCTCGGGCACTGAAAGCCTCTATGCGCTCGCAGGCATGGGTGCGGTCGCGGCTGCGGTGCTCGGTGCACCTATCTCGACGACGCTGATTGTCTTTGAACTCACTGGTGACTGGCAAACCGGCCTTGCCGTGATGGTCGCGGTGTCACTCTCGACCGCGCTCGCCTCGCGGCTTGTGGACCGGTCGTTCTTCCTCACCCAGCTTGAAAAACGCAACATCCACCTCGCCGCCGGACCGCAGGCCTATCTTCTGGCGATGTTCCGGGTGGCCAATGTCGTGCGCAAGCCCGACCACCCACGCGCAGCGACCGAAGACATGATCTGGGAAGCGATCGAAGAGGGGGCCTATATCGACCCCAACGCGACGCTGGAAGACGCGCTTCCGATGTTCGACCGCACAGGCCGCCGCTTTCTCGCCGTGGCGCGCGTGGGGGACAAAGGCGAAGCGCCCGAAATCCTCGGCGCGCTCTTCCACGTTGATGCGCTCAAGGCCTATAACCGCGCGCTCGCCGCCACGGCGGCAGAAGAACACTCCTGATCCACCACTGGACGCGCGCTTGCCTTGCACTACCGTTTCCGGCGCACGCACCAGAGGCTTGCCATGTCCGATCAAGACACCGTCCTGAAGCCCGAGACCAAAGCCAAGGCTGAACGGCCAAAGCTCTGGAAGGTCGTGCTGTTGAACGACGATTTCACCCCGCGCTATTTCGTGGTCAAAGTCTTGGGCGCAATCTTTCGCATGACCGAGGATGAGGCGATGAGCGTCATGATGGCCGCGCACCAGCAAGGTGCGTGCGTCGTTGCCGTTTTCACCAAGGAAATCGCCGAGGAAAAAGCGCGTCAGGCGACAGAGATGGGCCAACGTGAAGGCTATCCGCTGACCTTCACGACCGAACGCGAAGACTGATCCGGCTTCCATTGATCCCAAAATATCCCGGAGCGCGAGGCAGAGCCTCGCATACCCATCCCGTTGCCGGGTCTCAGACCTTCTCGACCGTCACTGTGTCCGAAGGAAAAAACGCCAGATGCCCGGTAATCGCCGCGACACCTTCTTTCGGTGTCTCATAACTCCAGACCGCATCTTTCAGCGTCGTGCTTTTGGTGACGATGGAGAAATAGCGCGCATCCCCTTTCCACAGGCAATGGGAGGTCCGGTCCGACGGCTCCAGAAACGCCATCGCGATGTCTTCGCGGGGGAAATAGATCACAGGGGGATAATCGCCCTCGGTCAGTTCCACCGCATTCGTGCTTTCGCCCAATACGGCCCCACCTGCGCGCACCACCCATGTTCCCGGTGCGATACGGGTTTTGATATGATCTGCCAAAGCTGCCTCCCTTTCGTTCGCGCGAACATAGCCCACCAGATGTGACAGTCCAGTGTCAGAGCGGCGCGCAGGCCGCCTCAAGCCAGACCCGCGCATCATCGCTGACGCGGGATCCGAGCTTTTCCAGGACGTCCGCGTGATAGGCGTTCAGCCACACGCGCTCTGACCGCGAAAGCTCTTCGACATCCACCAAACGCCGGTCAATCGGAGCAAAAGTCACCGTCTCAAAATCAAGCTGCGGCGCACCGTCGCCCATGGGCGCGGCCTCGCGCACGATGACGAGGTTTTCGATCCGAATTCCAAAGGCGCCTTCGCGGTAATAGCCCGGCTCGTTGGACAGCATCATACCCGGCTCCAGCGGTACCTCAGAAATCCGCGATATCCGCTGCGGCCCCTCATGAACGCTCAGGTACACGCCAACCCCGTGCCCGGTCCCATGGCCGTAATCCTGCCCTGCCGACCAGAGAGCGGCCCGCGCCAAAGGGTCAAGATCGCGGCCCGCCAACCCGGCCGGCCAGCGCACGCGACTGATCGCGATCATCCCCTTCAGCACGCGGGTGAAACAGGTGCGTTCCTCGTCTCCCACCTCGCCTATGGCCACCGTGCGCGTGATATCCGTCGTCCCGTCCACATACTGACCACCGGAATCCACAAGCAGCAGTTCGCCCGGGGTTACCGCGCGGTTCGTTTCCTCCGTCACGCGGTAATGCACGATGGCCCCGTTCGGCCCCGCACCGCAGATCGTGTCGAAAGAGATATCCTTGAGCGCATTGGTCGCCCGGCGGAATCCCTCAAGCGCGCGCACTACGTCTATCTCGGTCAGGGTGCCTTTTGGCGCTTCCCGGTCGAGCCAGGCCAGGAATTCGACCATCGCCGCACCATCGCGCAGATGCGCTTCGCGGGTGCCTGCGATCTCTTCCGCTGACTTGCGCGCTTTGGGCAAGATACAAGGGTCCGCGCCCCAAACAGGCTCCTTCAGCGCCATACTCACGGCAAGTGGTGCGCTCTCACGGTCAACGCGAACAGGCCCCTCAAGCGCTTGCAACGCGGGTTCGAACGCCTCCCAATCCTGCAAGGTTATCGCAGGATCTGGCCCAAGCTCTTCGAATTTCGACCGCGTCGAGAACAGATCGAGCCGCCCGTCCGCGTGGAGGATGGCGAAGGCCTGCACGATTGGCACGCGAGGCAGGTCGGCCCGCGAATGTTCAAAAGCCACGAGATAGAGTCGGGCAGAGTGAGCACCGCGGCGACCTGACCGGCCTCCGCGATCGTTGCGGAAATCTCAGCCCGCTTGGTCTCGTCGCCTTTGCCCGCAAGTTCTTTGGGTTGCTTGACCACGGGGCCTGCAGGACGCGCGGGCCGGTCGTCCCAGATCGCATCCACCAGATTGCCCACCGGCACCAGGATCATACCCTTGGCGGCGACGGCTTTGGTGATGCGTTCAATCTCTCCTGCTGTGTGCAGCCACGGGTCAAACCCCACACGCGCGCCGTCCCACAGCGTCTCCGCCAACCATGGACCCGCTTGCGTTGCGGGGTAGCTGACAATGTCAAACACCTCTGCGGTCTGCGAGCGGCCCTGAAGCGTATACCGGCCATCAACGAACAGAGCGGCCTTTTCGCAGGTCACTATCGCAAAGCCCGCCGATCCAGTGAAACCGGTCAGCCACGCCAGACGATCGTCACAGGGCGCCACGTATTCGCCCTGATGGGCATCGGCACGCGGCACCAGATAGGCGTCGAGCATGTCGCCTGTCATCGCGCAGCGAAGCGCGGCCAGTCGCGGGGGGCCTTGTTCGGGGGAGGTTGTCGCCTCAAAGCTCTGAAACATCGCCGCTCACCCCTTTCCAAAATGCGCGCCTTGCGGCGCAAGCGTTTGTTTTTGCGCCGCCTTTCGGCGTCGCGGTGCCTCCGGCGGGAGGTATTTGTCGACCAATGAAGCCGTCAGCTTGCCCGCTTCAGTCCCGTCAGCCGTGCCCGCGCGCGCGGGTCCTGATCAAAGAGGCTCGCCAGTTGTTCTGTCATTGCCCCGGCCAGCTGTTCGACATCCGTGATCGTGACCGCGCGATCGTAATAGCGTGTCACGTCATGGCCAATGCCGATGGCGGTCAGTTCCACCTGCTTGCGGCGTTCGATCATGGCAATCACGTCGCGTAAGTGCTTTTCAAGGTAATTGGCCGGGTTCACCGACAGCGTGCTGTCATCCACCGGCGCGCCGTCTGAAATGACCATCAGCACCTTGCGTGCCTCGGGCCGGCGCTCCATCCGGCGATGCGCCCATTCCAGCGCCTCACCGTCGATGTTTTCTTTCAGCAGGCCCTCTTTCATCATCAGACCCAGATTGTCGCGCGACCGCCGCCACGGGGCATCGGCCCCTTTATAGATGATGTGGCGGAGATCATTCAGACGCCCGGGAAGCTGCGGACGCCCATCCGCCAGCCATCTCTCGCGGGCCTGTCCGCCTTTCCAGGCGCGTGTCGTGAACCCAAGGATCTCAACCTTGACCTGACACCGCTCCAGCGTGCGGGCCAGCACATCGGCGCAGATCGCCGCGATTGAGATCGGGCGTCCGCGCATGGACCCGGAATTGTCGAGAAGCAGCGTTACGACCGTGTCACGGAATTCGGTGTCTTTCTCGATCTTAAAGCTCAGGGGCGTCGTCGGGTTCGCCACCACGCGCGCCAACCGCCCAGCATCAAGGATACCTTCATCGCGGTCGAACTCCCAACTGCGGTTTTGCTGGGCTTGCAAACGGCGTTGAAGCTTGTTGGCCAGCCGCGACACCGCCCCTTTGAGCGGGTCAAGCTGCTGGTCCAGATACGCGCGCAGGCGTTCGAGTTCGGCGGGTTCGGCCAAATCCTCTGCCGCGATTTCCTCATCGAAATCAGCGCAGTAGATGTCATAGTTCGGATCGGCATCGCTGACTGGGGCGGGCGGTGGCGGCTCTAGCGGTGCCTCACCTTCGGGCATCTCCGCCTCTTCGCCAAGCTCGGCATCGGCCAACTCGTCCATCGTGACTTGTGCCTCGGACGGGTCCTGCTCCTGCTCTTGGCTTTGTTCGGGCGAGGCTTCTGTCTGATCCTCGTCCTGATCCTGATCGCCCTGCTGGTCCTGATCGTCCTCGGGCTCATCTGCGCCCTCGGCGGTTTCATCCTCCGCTTCGTCAGTCGCATCGGGATCATCGCCCAGCTGATCGCCGTAGCCCAGATCGTCGATGATCTGTCGGGCAAAGCGGGCAAACTCTGTCTGATCGGTGAGGTTGTTCTCAAGATCGCTCAGGGTGGTGCCGGCCTGATCCTCGATAAAGCCCGACCAAAGATCGAGTACGTTTTGCGCCGCCGGGGGCAGGGGGCGGCCCGTAGCAAGCGAGCGGATCATATACCCGGCAGCCACTGCCAAGGGCGCTTCTGCTGCCTCGCGAATTTCGCCATACCCGCGGCGTTCGGCCTCCGCGCCGATCTTGGCGTCGATATTGCCGCACATCCCGGCATTTCGCGCATGCCAACAGCCTCACACCGGGCAATCTCCATCGCCTGATACAGATCGCGCGCCATCTGACCGGCGGGCGTGTAGCGGGCGGAAATCCCCTCGTCATGGTGCCGGTGGCGCAGCGCCATCGCATCTGCGGCGCCCCGTGCCTGCAGAACCTCGTCCCGCGTCATGCGGCGCGTCACCTGTGGCAGGCGGATCTGATCCTGTGTCTGCCCCGGTGGATCGACGGAATAGCTGACACCCAGATCGGGGTCATCGGCCAAGACACGTGTGGCCTCGGCCAGCGCCTTCTTGAACGGTTCAGCAGGGTTGTCGCTTGTCGTGCTCATCCCTCGTTACATCGGTCGCTCCGGGGGGAAAGGCAAGGGCGAATGTCTGCCCGATTTCATTGGTCGAGAAATACTCAAGCACGCCGCGCCAGCGGCGCGAGCCCGAAAGCGTTTTCAAAGAAGAAGTTGGGAACAGGTCGCCAGATGCACGCGCGCAGAATGTGCCGCACGAAACGCGGCTGACGGGTTGCCGTCTTCGGCCATGCGCAACAACACATGCTGGGCCGCTTTGGCCGAGATTTGCCAACTACGCGCGGTGCCTGCAGGCAGACCCAGCGCCACCGCATCCGGTTCCACCGCGTCCAACAGCGACGTGAAATGCTCGGCCTGGGCTTCGGCCTCTGATCCGGCATAGATCTCGTCGCCGGGAAGTGTGCCGGAATACTGCGCCTGCGCGGCCAACCGACCTGCGCACCCGGCAAAGACCTTGGCCATGTCGATCGGATGCGACGGAAGCGGTGCGGCGGGGGTGCTGCTGAAGACTGCCAGACAGGTCGCCGCGATTATCGTCTTTTTGCAACCCATGGCTCGAGTATATCACACGGGGCCGCTTGGTGCAAAGATTATACGTCAGGGTTCAAAAATTATCACCAAAAGCCGCAACCCGCTCTAACGCATGGCAGTGGATTTCGACCGCATCCAGCACGGGAAAACCGGGATCGTGCCCGGAAAATGCAAGCCCCAGATCGGTGCCCCCCAAAAGAACCGCTTCGGCCCCCTGATCCATCAGGGCGCGACCAGCGTCGAAGAACCGCGCGCGCTCTTCAGGTGTGCAAACGCCGCTACGGGCAAGCTGGAAGTAAAGCGCACAAAGCGCGTCCAGATCGTCGCCGGGGATCAGAACCTCAACCGTCAACCGACCGTAAACGCGAGAGGCCATGACACCGCCCGCGCCCAACACACCGAGCCGTGCAAGCTCACGCTCTGCCAAAGCTGCGTTGAGGGCCTCAAAGATGCTGGCAAGGGGCAGGGGGCTGATCGCGCGGAGTTCATCGAAGCAGAAATGCCCGGTGATCGACGTGATGGCGGCAACCTCCGCCCCTGCGCGTTCCAGCCGCTGCAGCAGCGGGAGATATGTTTCGGCCTGTGCCGCTGCGTCTTGCGCGACGGCGTTGGCGACGAGCGTTTCCATATCCGCCTGCACAACGGTCAGCGCATGCGCGCCGCCGGAAAAGGTCGGGCTCAGCCGTTCGTAATAGGCGACCGTCGCCGCCGGGCCGATCCCGCCGATCAGGCCCAGATGCATGCCTAGCCGAGGCTCATGCTGGCGGCACTTTCGGGGAGTTCCTCGTCAAAGCAGCGCTGATAGAACTCGGCCACCGTCTGCCGCTCAAGCTCGTCACACTTGTTGAGGAAGGTCAGCCGGAACGCATAGCCGATATCGCGGAAGATCTCAGCGTTTTGTGCCCAGTTGATGACCGTCCGCGGGCTCATGACGGTCGACAGATCGCCATTCATGAACGCCGTGCGGGTCAGGTCGGCCACGGTCACCATCTGCGCCACGCTCTTGCGGCCAGCCTCGGTGTTATAATGCGGCGCCTTCGACAAGACGATCATCGTCTCGGCATCGTGGGACAGATAGTTCAGCGTCGCCACAAGGCTCCACCGGTCCATCTGCGCCTGGTTGATCTGCTGAACCCCGTGATAAAGGCCGGTCGTGTCGCCCAGACCCACGGTGTTCGATGTCGCAAACAGGCGGAAATAGGGGTGCGGAGTAATGATCTCGTTCTGGTCGAGCAGCGTCAGCTTGCCGTCATGCTCCAGCACGCGCTGGATCACGAACATCACGTCTGCACGGCCTGCATCATATTCGTCAAAGACGATGGCGACCGGATTGCGCAGGGCCCAGGGCAGGATGCCTTCGTGGAATTCGGTGACCTGCTTGCCATCCTTCAGCTTGATCGCGTCCTTCCCGATCAGGTCAATCCGGCTGATATGGCTGTCGAGGTTGACGCGCACGGTTGGCCATTTCAGGCGCGCCGCGATTTGCTCGATATGGGTCGATTTGCCCGTCCCGTGATAGCCTTGGACCATCACGCGGCGGTTGTGCGAAAAGCCCGCCAGAATGGCGAGTGTCGTCTCGGGGTCGAACTTATAGGTCGGATCGATCTCGGGAACGCGATCAGTGGCTTCCGAAAAGCCCTTTACGATCATGTCGCTGTCGATTCCAAAAACCTCGCGGACTGAGATGTCCTCGCTCGGTTTCAACCCTGATTCCATGTGTCCGTCCGCCATATCTCGCCGTCTTCATGAGGTTTTCGTTTTGCGCAACTCGGCTCTGGTGCAACATATCCCGACCAAGGGCAAGGAAAGGCCATCAAATGTCGATACCAGCTCAGAAAACTTTGTCGCGGCGCGCTGCGATCGTTGGGGCGGCGGCCGCCACTCTGTGGCCGGCGCGCGTGGCGGCGGTCGAGGATTTTCCACAGACCGAAGTTGCGTGGAAACAGCAACTCACAGAGTTCGAGTACAAAGTCATGCGCGAGGGCTATAACGAGACGCGCGGCACCAGCCCGCTGGCCAATGAAACCCGCGCCGGGGTCTACGCCTGCAAAGGCTGTGGTCTTGAAGTGTTTTCAAGCACGCAAAAAATCAATGATGGATCAGGCTGGCCGCGTTTTGCCCAACCGATTTCAGGGCGTGTTTTCACGCGACGCAACGGTCGGTTCTTCGGCATTGGAACCAATGTCGGCTGCACGCGGTGTCAAAGCCATCTTGGTATCGTCGAGAGTGGGACCTATCGAATGAACGGCATTGCGCTGACCTTCACGCCGGGGCAGGGCGCGTAGCGGCGCCTTGACCATCTACTCAGCGGCGATCCCGACAGTGGGATGATCGCTGGGGGCGTCATTCGCCGGGGTCAGCCGAAAGCGCGCCATCATCTGTTCGATGCTGTCAGCCTGCTGCTTTACTTGCGCGGCTGTCTCACGACTTTCATCGGCTAAGATGGCGTTCTTCTGCGTGATCAGATCGATCTGCGTGATCGCACCTGTCGCATCTTCCACGCCAGCGGCCTGTTCGCGCGCGGTGGTTGACAGCTCTTCCATAACGCCAGCCATGCCGCGCACGCCGCTGACGATGTCCTGCAGCGTGGTGCCCGTACGTTCGACCAGATCGACCCCGCGATTGACCTGCTCGGTTGTCTCTTCGATCAACTCTTTGATGTCGTGGCTGGCTTCGCTTGAACGTTGGGCGAGCGCCCTGACCTCGGTCGCCACAACCGCAAAGCCCTTGCCGGCAGACCCTGCGCGCGCGGCTTCGACCGAGGCATTGAGCGCGAGCAGATTGGTCTGAAACGCGATCCCTTCAATTGTGGTCACGATCTCGCCGATGCGCTGCGATGCGTCGCGGATATCGCCCATCGCGTCCACAGCATTGTTGACCACGCCGCCCGCCTCTTCGACCTGCGCGGTGGCGGTGGCGGCGGTTTGCGAGGCGCCTTGCGTGCCTTGGGCACTGGATTTTGCCGAGGCGAGCATTTCTTCCATTACCGCGGCGCTTTCTTCCAGCGATGCGGCCTGTTGTTCGGCGCGTCGCGACAGATCGCCTGACTGGGTCGTCATCGCTTCGGCCTGATGCGACAAGCCGGTGCATTGCGCCGCGATCTCGCGCACAAGATCTGACAGGTTGTCCATGGTTCCGTTTACGCTGCTTTGCAGTTCCGCGAACGTTCCCGAGAATTCGCCCTGCATCCGGTCGGACAGGTCCCCATCGGCCACTTGTTTCATGACGCGCGCAGTCTCGGTCACGCCGGTCTGCACGTTATCGACCAGCAGGTTGATCGCACCGGCCATCTCACCCAGTTCGGGGTCATCGAACGCCGTCTCGATCCGGTGCGAGAAATCGCCCGCGGCGGCCGCGCTGACCACACCGCCAAGGCTGTCGCGCAAACCCACGATCGTCTCGCGGCGCGCCTCTTCCGCTTTGCGCTGGCGTTCGGCCTCAACCTCATTGTCGCGCTGGGCGCGGGCTTCCTCGGCTTTGCGTTGTTCCTCTTCGGCGGCCTTGTTGCGCGCCTCAAGGGCGCGCGTTTCCAGCGCGGTATCGCGGAAGACAACCAATGCGCGCGCGATATCGCCCAGCTCGTTCGGCGCGTCCTGACCGGTGATGTCGACGTCAAGATCGCCGCCCGCCAGCGTTGTCATCGTGGCCACGGATCCGTCGATCCCTTGCGCGATCGACCGGGCGGTGCGGTGTGCGAAGATCGTGCCCGCCACCAGGCTGACCAGCGCCAGACCGGCCAGAACAGCGACCGCGATGCGCCCGGTTTGTACTGCCCGGTCGCGCGTCGCCAACTGGCGCGCGGTCAGCGTATTGATCAGACCCTCAAGCTGCGTTTTCAGATCGTTCGCCCGTGCCTCCATCCGGGTGCGTACCGCATTGCGTTCTCCGATGGCAAACGCGGCCTCGGAAAAGGCGGCGCGGTAGCGGTCGAAGAGCGCGCCCAGACCCTCGATCGCGCCTTTGCGAACCTCGATTTCGGTGCTGTCAGCCGCGGACGCCACAAGTGAGACCGCAGCCGCCAAATGTTTGTCGGCGACTTCAAAGTCTTCCTGCGCGTTCGACAACAGGAACCGTTCGGCGAAAATCCGGCCCAAAAGGTATTCCTGCCGCGCGTCGCCAAGCGCCTGGATGCCGCGTTGATTGCCGTCAAAGATCATCGTCGCCACGGTTTGGTTCAGGTCGCGCCGTGCGGCGGGCCCGGTTTCCATCATGGCGGCAACGGCGTCATTGCGGGTGCTTTGCCATGCGCCAACTTCGGTAAAATCATTTTTATAGGCGACGGCATCTTGCCGGATATCGTTCAGAACAGGATCAAGTTCGGGGTCGCCCGATAGCAGGTCCGAAATCCTGTCAACGGCATCAGACTTTGCGGTAAGATTTTCGTTGAACCGCGTGGCCGCGTCCGAATTGGGATCAAAGCGGAAATCGCTTTTGGCGGCAGCGGCCTGGTACATGCTTTCGGCCGCTTCAACTGACACCCGGACCTTGCGCGCCACCTCGGCCATGTCGGTGATGCTTCGGCTGATGCTCAACGCCGTGAACAAACCCGTCCCCGCAATCAGGACCAACACGCCCAAAAGCGCCATTGTCATCATGCCGATGCGTTTCGAGATGCTCCAATCCGCCATCACGCGATCTCCCACAAATGCGATGAGAGCGCTTTAGCGTCCGTTGTTGACCAGCAGTTTAACGGTGCAGCGATGCCACAAAAAATGTTGGCGCAATTTTAGGCAATCCCCAGCGGGGGTGATTACGCCTGAAAGTTACGGCTGTCCTTGATCTGATCCCAGGCCCAGACGACCTCTTGCAGGCGGTCCTCATCCGTGCGGTCGCCGCCATTCATGTCAGGATGCAGATCCTTGACCAAGCTTTTGTATTGCTTGCGAATTTCGGCCTTTGTCCAGTGATCCTTGGCCTCAAGAATATCAATCGCGCGGCGTTCGGTGGGGGGCAGTTTGCGGGTGCCGGTGATGGACTTGCCGGGGTTACGGGTGGCGTTTTCACCCAGAACCTGATGCGCGTCATCAATCCCCAGCCGCGCCCAAGCGCGCTGTTCTTCGGACTTGCCAAAGGGCTTGGTCTCACGCTCCCAAACGCGGTCCTTGTCGATCTGTGCATCCATTTCCTCTTCGGTCGCGCCGTTGAAGAAATTCCATTTCAGATTGTACTCGCGCACATGGTCTTTGCAGAACCAGTAGAATTCATCGAGCACATCAGGCGATTTGGGCGCCCGATACTGCCCCACTTCCTGACAGCCGGGAAAGTCACACTTGCGCGTCGAGGTCTCGAACGCACCGGACATGCCGCGCCGCCCGCGGGTCTTTTTCTTCTTGGCGCTGGAAACCCGGATATCAAAACCGAAGGGATCGTCATTTGGCATGGGGGCGTAACCTTTCCGACTCGGACGAGAGAGTTTAGTGGTTTGACGCCGGGATTGAAGAGGGATCGGAGAAAAAATGCGGGTTGAAGATGAAATAAGGGGCCGGCTGGAAGAAGCCTTCCAACCGGACACCCTAAGTGTAGTCGATGATAGCGAAGCGCATCGCGGCCACGCTGGCTTCCGAGAAGGGGGTCAGACCCACTTCATCGTTGCAATCCAGAGCCCCCGGTTTGCCCCCATGTCCCGGATTGCACGCCACCGTGCCATTCATGAAGCTCTTGGGCCCGAGCTGATTGCCCGGATTCACGCCCTGGAGCTTAAGATCAGTACTTAGGTCTTTGGATTATTCCGCGGCGATGGCGTTGATCGGCTCACCGATCTCGACCCGGCGCGCGCCGGACTGCACCATCGCGACCAGATCATCGCGACGCACGCGGCGGGCGCGGATCTTGGCGGCTTCGACATCATGGTCGTTGCGGCGTTCCAGGCTGCGCTTCATCTCGCGACGGAAGACAAGCAGGTCACGCTCGGGCAGGGTCCGGCGGAAAGGCCAAACGCCCTTGGTTTCGCTCAGCTTGTCGGCACGAACATATTCCCACCCCTCACGGGCGTGTTCGTTCATCACGTCGGTAATGGTCAATGAAAACGCGTCGTCTTTGCGCGTAAGGCCCTTGAACCGCGTGCTGCGCTTCGGGGCGGGTATAACTTGGTATTCAAAATGCTGCGTCATCGAACTCACTCACTCACTCTTCGCAGCCCCCGGATGACACAATTGCGACAAAGACTGCCCCAATCAAGCCACATTTCGCCTGGGCACCGCAAAACAGCGATGCCAAATCGTCAACAATTGAATTGAACTAGGTTAATGCGCTCAGGTCGAGGCGGGACGCATGTCGTCCGCGTCGGCGGCATCAGGCGGTCCCAGCGCCGGGGCGGGACCCGACCCTTCGAGCACTTGCAGCGGGGGAACAGGGCTGGCCACGGGGCGGGGGGAGATCTCGTCCACCTCTTCCACGTCAAGCGCGCGGCGGAAAATGAGCATGTTCTGAAACACGGTCGTTTTCCCTGTCAGGCCTGAGCGTTCCTCGGACGGGAGCGTATCGGTGCGTAAGTATTCCCAGCCCTCCGCCGCTTTTTCATTGATCAATGTGGCAAGCGCATGAGCGAACCGTTGATCGGTTGTTTTGGCCCCTTTTGCCTTGGCGCCCTTCTTGGGTGCCGGCACAACCGCATACTCAAATTTCGACATCTATCCCTCCCACAATGTGCGCATATTAGGGCCGAATGACCTGAGCCTCAATGCTGTTGAGGTAAGGAAATCCCGCCAGAATCAACCCGCTAGAAACGACCCGCCGAATTCTTCTTTTGTCGCGAAACCCGCAACAATGGGAAGTTATCCACAGGAATGCTGAATATCTGGGCCGAGTGCATTCGATCACGCACACGCATATGGAGAAAAAGGCAGAAATGTGGCGACGAATCTCAAATATGGTTTGTAGTCATCGTTAACGCTAGGTTAATGTTGCGGTGTGTTATGATTGTGTCCAAAGGGGGACTTTATTGATGAAAAAGCTTTTGCTTTTATCCGCGGCCGCCATGATCGTTGGCACGTCGGTGTCGGCTGCAACTCTTAAGCTAGTCGGGGGGGAAAACCAAGTGCCTGATGGCGGTGGTGGATTCAGCCTGCCGTCCAATTTCGATATGATGCTGGATGACGCGTCTGGTGCGGACACTGTTGTTGTGCCGGCTAACCTCGAAGCGCCGATCCGGGTGTTCGACTCTGATGATGAGAACAATTCCAATGGGCTTTTGGTTGAGTCAGATCAGAGTCAAGTTCGCGTCACTCTTACCTATCTTGGATTTGAGGCGGGGAACTCAAATAGTGGGTTCAGCATCGGCGCCTTCGGGGATTCGTTCTTTAACCGTGGTCCCGATGCATCGTTCAGCGGTGAAACGATTTCGTTCAAATTGTCCGTTGCGGCAGGAGGGAGCCTGATACCTGTGACGTTCCAATCGGATGGTCGTTTTACGCCAGGACCTTGTACGATCGCGAACGGCGAGACCAAAGATAATGTGTGCCAACTTGGATTTACGAAGTTGTTTAACGACGATACGGCAACCTACGCCGTGTTTGGCGATGGGTTTGGCGATAACGACTTTGACGACTTAGTGTTGCGCATTGATGTAGCAGAGGTTCCCGTACCTGCAGCAGGATTCCTCCTGCTCGGTGGTCTTGGTGGTCTCGCGGCACTCCGCCGCCGGAAGAGGTCTTAACGTCGACCTTTCCGATAACCCCTCGGATTACGGCGACCTTTGGGTCGCCGTTTTCATTTCTGCAACGATCCCACGGCATTGGCCCGGTCGTTTACTTTACGTCAATTAACTTTGATCGAGATTGGCAAGCCGTGAATTGGGTGATACGGGACACCTAGTTTTACGAGTACCAGAGGGATTGTAATGAGTGTTTTGAAAACAAGCGCGTTTGGCGCCGTAGTGGCTGCCATGCTTGGCGCATCGGCGGCATCCGCCAGCACGGTGGTTTTTACCGAAAGCTTTGAAGAGCCGTCCTTTAAGGGCAAATGGGCTGTTTTTGCCGATGGGATCACCAATTGGAAGACGACCGACGGTCAAGGCATCGAAATCCAGAAGAACGGCACGATCAGAGGTGTGAGCGCGCATCACGGCGCGCAGTATGTCGAATTGGACAGTGACCGCCGCAAAGGTGGCAGTGATGACCCCGCCGAAGGCAGCAATTCGTCCATGACATGGACCGGTGAGCTGGATCCCGGTCGCTATCACCTTGAGTGGTTCTATCTGCCGCGTACGAGCAAAAAAGACGACAACGCCATTTCGGTGTATTTCAGCGGCGACGAAAACGACCTGCATGAGACACTGCTGGGCACGCAAAACGAAACGCGCCCACCGATCGAAGAATGGGTTCGGACGCTGTACATCTTCAATGTTGAAGAGACGGGCGAATATGCCATCACCTTCAAGGCCGGTGGTAAGGAAAACACGCTTGGCGGCTTCGTCGACAGTGTGACGCTGAGCGAGGTGCCTTTGCCTGCTGCTGGCTGGATGCTTGTTGCGGGTCTGGGTGGCACCGCGGCGATGAAGCGCCGCCGCAAAAGCTGAAGCGTACGTAATTGGTAAGCCAGAAGGGGCTGGACATGAAACTTAACACAATCGTTCTTGGCGCAGTTGCAAGCCTTGGGATGAGTGTTGCGGCACAGGCTGCGACGCTGACCTTTGCGGAAACGGTCACGGAACTGACTGGCGCCGAGCGGTCTTGTGCGCTTGATACGCCAGGGTTTGTCGCACCTGATGGAGATCGCGCGAACATCTGTAACGCGCTGGGCGCGCCGGACGGGTCGTTCCCACCGGAGTTCGGCTTTACCTCGACCGGCAACTTTGGCGAGCTGGAGTTCACATTCGGCACTGAGTTCACGGGCCCTGCCTATATCTGGGAAGTGACCGGCGGCAGCACGGCCAACTGGACCGAAAGGCTTGACATCGTGGCTGTGACAGCAGGCGGCGTCGAGGCGGAAATCGTCAGCGTCACCAACCTTGGCGCCGATGCAGGTGGCAACAACAGCCAGTGGAAGATCGACTTCGATTTCGAAGAAGACGGCCCGTTTGCGTTCCTGCGGGTGCGTAACCCATCGGGTCCGGGCGACAAGTTCGACATCGACGCCATCGGCGTGACGGCTGTGCCGCTGCCCGCCACGGGTCTGATGCTGATCGCGGGGCTGGGTGGCATCGCCGCGATGAAGCGTCGCCGCAAGTCGTAAGAGCCACACGCATGCGTTTTTGGACGGCGGCCCATGGGGGTCGCCGTTTTCATTTGGGCATCTGACTGATGTTTCACATCTGAGGGATGGCGGCGCCGCCGGGGAGGGCGGGTCATGCACCACGGGAGGATCTCTCCCGGTCCAATGGGCGGTCTGTTGAACCACCCGGAACGCGAAGATTTGGACGGGGCTGCTTTAAGGCCCCGGTAAACCCGAATGTGACATGGTTGGCGTGTCAGACCGAACCACGGAAGCTTCACGTCACGGTATAGCGTGGTGAAATTCACTTAACGTAAACGGTGCGTGCGCTGGTCATTTGTTCGAGCCGATGCCATATGGCGCGCATATACATCGCAGGACACTCTCATGACCGCCGTTGCCATCGCCCCAGAGCGCATCAAACAGATCAGAACAGCCCGCAAGATCGGGCGTCCGAAACTGGCCAAGCTGACCGGTCTGACCGAGCGCAAACTGGCCGCGCTTGAACAGGCAGGTGATGCGACGCTTGAGGCCAAAGTGCTGTTCAACATGGCCGCGGCGCTGCACGTGCCGGTACCGACCCTGACGGGTGAGTTGGCGATCATTGACGAGGATCTTCAGCCGATCTCTGAGACGCGCTGCACCAACGGCTGCTGCGGCTAGGCTCGGGCCTGTTGCCCGGCACAGTTGGGATGCGCATCGCCCCAGACCGCGCGGGTGTCGCGGGCCACTTTTTCGCGCTGAAGCCGGTCGAGTTCGGCCAGTGCGGCCACAGGATCACCCGTGCGCGCCAAGGCTTTGCGATACGCGCTGTACACAGAACGCGCCCGCCACGGCAACATCGCCTGCGCGGTCCATTCCCGAAGTTCCTTGGGAAGACTGTCATAGTCCTGCATCGGATTGGTCGACCGACGCTTTGATTTCAGCGAGGTTGCGCCTCGGTTCCCAGACATGGTGTGTGACGCTCCCAGCGGTGGATCGCGGAGAGTTATAGTGTAACGAAAAGGGCGTGCAACCCGTTCTATCAATCCCGGACCAAACGCGACCAGAAGAACCGTCCAAAAACGAGTTGTGGCTGGGCGGCGGGCGGATAAGGTTAGTTCAAGTGAGCTAATTCCTTCGAGGGGAACGCGATGCGCAAAAGCACCGGTTGGATGGGGTGCGTGCTTCTGGCTGTCGGATGTTCCGGGTCGTCCTCCGTCGAGAGCGTGGAAGGTCTCGAAACCGAGACACTTGCGGTCTTTAGTGATGGATCTGGCGTTGCCCGGATTACCAACCGGTCGGGTGACGTCGTGGCGACCGGCTATTTCCTTGAAACTTCATTCTCTGAAGATTGCTGAAGTTCCACAAAATTCACGGTGAAATCACTCATTTTCAGTACTCCGCAAGTATAGTCTGACACAGTTTTCAATGGCAAAAGCAATTGGGCCAAAAACGATAAGTAAATAAACGAGAGGAAATACTCTCGTGTGGCTAAAACTATCGGGATCATACAAGCCTATATAACATAGAATAATATGTATGACGCCATATCCCAGCATTCTTATGCAACTTGCTCTCTCACTAGCCAAATCTCTACCCCGTGTTCAACGTGCGTATTTGGTCGGTCGCACTTAACAGCATAGCAGTCGGTTTGTTGACCCTCAATACAAGCAAAAAGGCATTCCATCACCTCACACATTTCTTTAATTTCAACCTCCTCGGGGGTGTAAGGCGACTACAGCGGGCTGCTCTTTCTCTGAGGGAGTGAGCGGCGCCAAGGCCGAACCTTCAGAGCGCGTCGTCCTGTAGTTCTCAGCAACTGCCAACTTTGCCAACAATCGGATTGAGTTAGGCGGTCGAACGGCAACGTTTGATGTCAGCGGCACTGCGTTGGAAGAGAATGGTCGGTTTTCCTCCAATAATGTTGAAGTCCTTGCGTATATCGGGGGGCTGCCCTTTACGCTCGTGGGACCGAGCAGTCTGCAGGGTGACTTCCACGAAAGTGGTGCGCAAAGCATGTCCGGTGTTATCTACGGCGGCAACACGCTGCCTGAGCTGAAGGGTGGTTTCCTTGCAGCCCGCGATCCGTAACTGTCCGTACTACGACCCCAGCTTCTTCGCCACGATCTCATTCACGGCCTTGGGGTTGGCCTTGCCGCCCGTCGCCTTCATCACCTGACCGATGAACCAGCCCGCAAGTTTTTGATTTTGCTTGGCTTTTTCGACCTGTGCGGGGTTGGCGGCGATGACCTCGTCCACGGCGGCTTCGATCGCGCCGGTGTCGGTGACCTGCTTCATACCGCGGGATTCCACGATCTCAGCCGGGTCGCCGCCTTCGGTATAGACGATCTCGAACAGGTCCTTGGCGATCTTGCCTGAGATGTCACCCTTGGTGATCAGGTCGACGATTCCGCCCAGTTGTGCCGGGCTGACCGGCGACGAGGTGATATCGTGGTCTTCTTTCTTGAGCCGTCCGAATAGCTCGTTAATGACCCAGTTCGCGGCGAGCTTACCGTCACGCCCTTCGGCCACGGATTCAAAATAGGCGGCGGCCTCAACCTCTGCCGTAAGCACGCTGGCGTCGTAGTCGGTCAGGCCGAACCCCTCCATGAACCGCGCCTTCTTGGCATCGGGCAATTCGGGCAGTGCAGCGGCGATGTCATCGACCCAAGCCTGTTCGATCTCCAGCGGCAGCAGGTCGGGGTCAGGGAAATAGCGGTAATCATGCGCCTCTTCTTTTGAGCGCATCGACCGCGTCTCACCCTTGTCGGGGTCGTAGAGACGAGTTTCCTGATCGACCGCGCCGCCGGCTTCGACGATGGCGATCTGGCGTTTAGCTTCATATTCAATGGCTTGCTGGATGAAGCGCATGGAGTTCATGTTCTTGATCTCACACCGCGTCCCCAGATGCCCGAAGTCGCCTGTTTCGCGATACTTCTCATAATCGCCGGGACGACAGATCGAGACGTTGACGTCGGCGCGGAGGTTGCCGTTTTGCATGTTGCCGTCGCAGGTGCCCAAATACCGCATGATTTGGCGCAGTTTTGAGATATAGGCCGCCGCCTCTTCCGGCCCGCGGATGTCGGGGCGCGAGACGATCTCCATCAGCGCGACACCGGTTCGGTTGAGGTCCACGAACGACATCGCGGGGTCCATGTCGTGGATCGACTTTCCCGCATCCTGTTCCAAGTGAATACGCTCGATCCGTACGACGCGGCCCACACCCTCGCGCAGTTCCACGATCACTTCGCCTTCGCCGACGATGGGGTGATAGAGCTGGCTGATCTGATATCCCTGAGGAAGGTCGGGGTAGAAGTAATTCTTGCGGTCAAAGGCGGAATTGAGGTGGATTTCGGCCTTGAGCCCCAACCCTGTGCGCACGGCTTGTGCGACGCATTCCTCGTTGATCACCGGCAACATGCCGGGCATGCCGGCATCGACGAAGGCCACGTTGTTGTTGGGCTCGGCGCCGAACTGCGTCGAGGCGCCCGAGAAGAGCTTGGCGTTGGTGGCGACCTGCGCGTGGACTTCCATCCCGATGACGAGTTCCCAGTCTTCCTTCGCGCCAGAGATGACGGTGGGTTTGGGGCTTCGAAAGTCAGGTCGAGCATGGGTCGCGCCTTGTTGAAATGACTGTGACGGGCGAGGTTTAGGTCAAGCCGGACACGGGGGCAAGCGGTCCTGCGCCAGATCGCCTCTTGTCAGCGCGCAACTGACCGTGTTTGTCTGATGCGCGAGGGGCACAAGAGCAGGGAGGCACGGCGCCCGTGTCAAAATATGTGCTTTGGGCCGGAGCGGCGGCGCTGACGATACTCTCCGCGTGCGACGAGGGTGCAGATGAGGCACCGGTTGAGGAGGCGAGCGCGCCGCCCGTCGCGAAATGGGATTTCAAACCGGAAGGTGAGACGTGGACCGAAGCGACCTTGGCTGCTCTGGGGTCACATGGGGCGGCTCTGACCGATGTTGTGCCATCCGACATTGCGCAGTGGTGCCCGGCCTACCCGCAAGCGGAGGAGGAACAGCGCGCCGCGTTCTGGACCGGCCTGATCTCTGCACTTGCGGAACATGAAAGCACCTGGCGGCAAACGGCTGTGGGCGGCGATGGGCGCTGGTTCGGACTGGTCCAGATTTCGCCTGCCACTGCCCGTGGCTATGGCTGCGACGCGCGCTCTGGCGAGGCGTTGAAAGACGGGTCCGCGAACTTAAGCTGTGCCATCCGCATCTGGGCCGAAACCGTGCCGCGGGACGGTGTCGTCTCGGCCGGAGGTGGCGGCATTGCCGCCGATTGGGGCCCAATGGTTCAAACCCGCAAACGCGAAGACATGCGCGCCTGGGTCCGACAGCAGGACTATTGTTTGGTGGAAGAATGATGCGAGACGCTGTCTCGCGCTCTGGGATATTTTTGGATCAATGGAGATGGCGGCCCTGCTTCCATTGATCCTCAAATATCCCGGGGGTGAGGCGCGCATGCGCCGAGGGGGCAGCGCCCCCTGACCGATCAATAGCTTGGCCCGACCTTGCGTCCGAAGCGCAGTTTGCGGGTGTTTTCCACGATCGAGACCGT
>Ga0064014_10158_pt1 | contig 24697 bp, 16 predicted proteins | sample CrowatWCoCulture_2_FD_61584 | JGI IMG/M metagenome (GOLD analysis project Ga0064014, IMG submission 61584) | Marine cyanobacteria communities from the University of California, Santa Cruz, USA, analyzing cyanobacterial DNA methylation -... | ecosystem: Host-associated > Microbial > Bacteria >...
CAACTAAGATTATGGATACATTCCTGGGCTTATGTTCTCATAAATGCTTTTCGTCAACACTGTTTAAAAAAAACTTCATTGGCTAAAGCAACTGTGGGAAGAATACGTCTAAATCTTCTTAAGTTGGGAGCCAGAATAAAGATTAGTTGTAGAAGAATTATTATCGCTATAGCTAGTGCTTGTCCTTATCAAGATATTTTGTCTATTGCTAACAAAAGAATTAAAACTATTCCTAATACTGGATAAGTAGAATAAGTTGTTTTTTAAAAAAGATATCTATCATAAGTTGTTGACTGACTGATACTTTCATTTAGTCTTATTTATCGTGGAGAAAATCAAAAGTTAATATAATTATTCCCTCTTAAACTCAATTTTTGGATAATCAAAGTCAATTTTTTTATTCATCTATATTCAAAATTTCTATTAGTCCTAAAAATTATCATTTTTCATCTCTGGATTGGGCTTTCAAATTAATTTGTGAGAAATCCGGGGTCACCCCCGTCACTCAGTTAAGCCAAATTTTGATACACTCAATTGAAAACTGCTGTCAAACCCCCTGTGTAATTTTGTACTCTTTTATTCTTGGCTTTCTCTTAGGGATGATGATTCTAATTTGGAGCCGTTATCACCTAAAAGCTCAATTAAAGAACGTTTTAACCTTCTGTCCTGATACACAAGATTTATTGGGAGCTTTACCAGTAATAACTCTAATTAAGAGGGAAATTGGCTATATTAAAGAACAATACCACAAACAACAATAAGAATTAGCATTAAAACAGGAGATTTTAGAGATCGCCCCCATTGCTTATTTACGGGTAGATCAAGAAAATCAGTTACTATGGTGTAATCAACAAGCTCAGCACTTATTGCAAATTGATCGCTGGCAACCTGGACAAGTTCGTTTATTACTGGAGTTAGTTCGTTCCTATGAATTGGATCAACTAATCGAACAAACTCGGCAAACTCAAAGTCTTCAAGTGAATGAGTGGACATTCTACCCCACCAATTACGTACCAGAAGGACATCAAAACCAGAATTACCCAAAAAATAACCTAAATAGCACTTCTGTAGCTTTAAAAGGCTTTGCTTATCCCTTACCTCAAGGACAAGTTGTTGTCTATCTTCATAACCAACAACCCCTAGTGGAGTTATCCCGTTCTCGTGATCGTGCTTTATCCGATCTCACCCATGAGTTACGCACTCCTTTAACATCAATTTCCCTGATTTCTGAGTGGTTAGAAAGACGTTTAGCAGATCCCGAAGGCCGTCGAGCAAAGCAAATGGGACAAGAAACCCAGCGTCTGATTAATTTAGTTGAAGATTGGTTAGAATTGAGTCAAATACAAGACAATCCTTACCAAAATTTACGCTTAGAACTATTAGAATTAAACGATATACTATTGGTAGCCTGGGAAGTAGTAGAACCCCTTGCCCAAGAAAAACAAATCAATTTAAGGATTTCTGGAGCAAAAACATTACAATTTAGCGGCGATCGCTCTCGTTTAATTCAAGTTTTTATTAATCTTCTTGATAATAGTATTAAACATAGTCCTAATAACAGTGAAATTCTTGTCAATCTCCGAGATAATCAAGATGAGCAAACCAGAGAAATTAGTATTCTCGATCAAGGAACAGGTTTTTTAGATAAGGATCTACCCCATATTTTTAATCGTTTATATCGTGGGGATACCTCTCGCACCCGACAAGGAGTAGATGATCAATCTGTCAGATCAGGAAGCGGTTTAGGACTAGCGATTGTCCAAGAAATTATCGAAGCTCACGGGGGAACAATCACAGCTAAAAATCATCCTGATACAGGAGGGGCTTGGATAGAAATTATGTTAACCAAAACCCCTTAAAGTGTTAGTGATTTCTTAACTTCTTGCTGTTAAAGTATATAATCTGACAATAAATTTATGTTGCAAATTGTTGTAACTTGCAGAGAAAAAAGACTATGGTAGATATAGGTCTAAATTAAATTTTTAATCAAGTAGTATTAGGTATAGGTTAAAAATAGTGTTGTGAATGTCTCTTACCCAGAAAATTATCCAGAAAATACGTATTTTCAACGTTGTTTGAAACGACTCGAACAAGAAGTTTTGCGCATGGGAACCTTAGTAGAAGAATCTTTCCGACTCAGTCATCAAGCTTTGTTTGAAAGAGATATTGATGCTGCCCACAAAATTGCTATTCTCGATAAAAAAATTGACCGTTACTATCGTAAAATCGAACTAGACTGTGCGACATTAATGACCCTACAATCTCCTGTTGCTCAAGATTTACGTCTTCTGAGTGCTTTTATGCAATTAGTCAGAGATTTAGAGCGGATTGGAGATTATGCCAAAGATTTAGGGGAAATTTCCGTTAAATTATTTGCCTACGAACCCCACGATTGTATGGACGATATTGCCATGATGTCTAATCATGCTCAAATGATGTTGGCTACCAGTTTAGTGGCTTTGGCAGACTTAGATGCCGGTGCCGGCCAACGGGTGAAAAAGTTAGACGATACCGTGGATGATGCTTACGAGGAACTCTATCATCATTTAGCTTATCAGCACAGTATTCCAGGGGTAATTGAGCCATTTTTACTCCTTGCTCTGATGATTCGTCATCTAGAAAGAATGGCTGATCACGCTACTAATATTGCTCAGCGTGTCTCCTATATTGTTACCGGCCATCGGGGGTGAGTGGGGAGTGTGGAGCAGGGGGAGCAGGGGGAGTGTGAGCATCCTGCTCACTAACGTTAATGCGGATAGAGAAAGGATAGAGAAAAATTCAGGAAAATAATAATAAAAGATGATGATTTGACAATCTTCTCTTAACTAACCATTAGATTAGTATTAATAGCCGAAATTGTTCCCAAAACATCAATTAGGCTTATCCCGCATTTCTCACAAACTGATCAGTAATCAGCTAGAGGTTAGATGTGGCTTATTTTTCAAGCGATCGCTTAAAATGGCACACTGTTATTTTTTACTCGCCCCTCAAATCAAGGTTAAACTCAGACTACATAATGGTTTGAAGTTTAGCGATCGCAGAATTTGTGAGAAATGCGGGTTATTAGTTTTAGGCGTGAGGAACGTAAAAATGCGGAAATTATTCTCCCAATGTCTCAAAATGACATCCGGTGTAGCAGTCTTATCGATGATCGCTGCTCAAAGTGCGATCGCTGTTCCCGATGAAAGCCAACTAAACCAACCTCAAGGGGAGATCATTTCCCCTGAAGAAGCTTTAGGGGTATTACAAAATCGTCCAACCCTCAACACTCCTTTAAACCGAGACACCAGTAAACAGTTTCGGGATAACACCAGTGGGGATGGAATGTCCCAAGTTACCAATATTTCTGAGTTAAGAGACGTTTCCCCCACAGACTGGGCCTACGAAGCTTTAAGGAGTTTAGTAGAGCGTTATGGTTGTATTGTGGGCTATCCCGATCGCACCTTCCGAGGCAACCGCGCTACGTCTCGTTGGGAGTTTGCTGCCGGTTTAAACGCTTGTTTAAACACCATCGAACGGTTATTACAGGAAAATGTCGCCGTTTTACGGGAAGATATCGAAAAATTAAAGCGGTTGGCCCAAGAATTTGAACAAGAGTTAATGGCCCTAAAATCACGGGTGGATAACTTAGAATCACGGGTTGCTTTCCTCGAAGATCATCAGTTTTCTACCACCACTAAACTAGGAGGGGAAGTCTTGTTTACCTTCTCCTCTGCATCTGGAGAACGGGCGATCGATTCTCGCCAACGAGATGATATTTTTAACTTTGGGGTAGATGGACGCGACGAAACCCGACGCATCGATGATAATGCAACATTGGGTTTTAGAACTCGACTTAATTTGGACACCAGTTTCACAGGAAAAGACCGTTTAAGAACCCGGATCGAAACAGGAAATATCGTCAACTATAGTCGTGCTACAGGAACAGTTATGGCACGATTAGGACACGATATATTTAGAGATGCTGATGTTCGCATTGGAGACGTATACTATAGGTTCACCGTAGATAACTTAACCGCTTGGGTTGGGTCTAACTCCCTCGATATTGACGATATCTTCCATGTAGGAAATGACTTTTTATACAGTTCTGGCAGTGGTGCCTTATCAAGGTTTCTTCGTTATAACCCCTTAGTGTTCCGTGGTCCCGAAGGTATGGGGGGCGGTTTTAAATATAAATTATGGGACGATCTCTTTGAGGTTCGAGGCTTATACTTAGCAGAAAACGGTAATAGTCCAGATTTAGGACAAGGGATGTTTAATGGTAACTATAGCACTGGTGGTCAATTAGTGCTTAATCCGGCAGATAACTTAGGTTTTAGCTTTACCTATCTTCTTTCCTATTTTGCAGGAACCGCTGATCCTCAAGGAGACAGTCGCCCTAACACCTCTTCTAGTAATGGTAGCCGTGTGGCTAGTGATCCTTTCTTAGGCGCTCCTACCCTACGGGATAGTTACGCTATTCAAGGGGACTGGCGCATTAATCAGACGTTCAACTTGACAGCTTGGGGCGGTTATGCTCTAGCCCGCGCTCAAGGAAAAGACAAAGATGGAGTCGATCGCAGTGGTTTTGGGGCGGATCTATGGACCTGGAGTGCTGCTTTATCGGCTGTTGATGTCTTCAAAGAGGGAGCCATTTTATCAGTTGCCGGGGGTCAATTTGTCACAGCAGAGCGTGTAGACGCTTTTACAGGCGATCGCAGAATACCTGACAAGGATACTCCTTACATCATCGAAGCACAATATAAATACCCCCTCAGTGATAATATCTTGTTAACCCCTGGTTTCTATGTGGTCATCAACCCGGAAGGAGATGAAGATAACAATAGTATCTGGGTGGGTGCCCTGCGGACGACATTTAAGTTCTAATAATACTTGAAGAAGTAGTCAGACCCCTGCTCCCTGCTCCCTACTCCCTCCTTTACTCCTTCTTATCCAAGAGTTAACTACTCGTTAAAAACAACACTCTAGAATGTAGTCTGACTTAAGGTGTGAGGAATTTGAAAATGCGGAAATTATTTTCCCAATGTCTGAAAATGACATCTGGTGTGGCAGCTTTGTTCATGATTGCGGCCCAAAGTGCGATCGCTGCCCCAGATGAAAGCCAACTTAACCAACCCCAAGGAGAGACCATTTCCCCCGAAGAAGCATTAGGGGTTCTACAAAATCGTCCAACTCTGAAAACTCCCTTAAACCGAGACACCAGTAAACAGTTTCGGGATACCGGCAGTGGAATGTCCCAAGTAACCAGTATTTCTGAGTTAAGAGACGTTTCCCCTACAGATTGGGCCTACGAAGCTTTAAGAAGTTTAGTTGAGCGTTACGGTTGTATTGTGGGTTATCCAGACCGAACCTTCCGAGGCAACCGCGCCACCTCTCGTTGGGAGTTTGCGGCAGGTTTAAACGCTTGTTTAAACACAATAGAAAGGTTATTACAGGAAAATGTTGCCGTTTTACGGGAAGACATCGAAAAATTAAAACGGTTGGCCCAAGAATTTGAACAAGAATTAATGGCCCTAAAAGCGCGGGTGGATAACTTAGAGTCACGGGTATCTTTCTTAGAAGATCACCAGTTTTCTACCACCACCAAATTAAAAGGGGAAGTCCTGTTCACGTTTTCCTCTGCATCTGGAGAACGGGCGATCGATTCTCGTCAACGGGATGCTATCTTTAACTTTGGGGCAGACGGACGCAGAGCAACCCGAAGACCTGATGATAATGCCACTTTAGCCTTCCGGACTCGACTCAATTTTGACAGTAGTTTCTACGGAAAAGACCGTTTAAGGGTTCGTGTTCAAACTGGAACCATTCCCCGATGGGATCGGGCAACGGGAACCACCATGGCCCGTTTAGGACACGATGCGTCTGATGATGCTGATGTGGAATTAAATGATGTTTACTATCGCTTCCCCATCGGTAAGTTCCGTGGTTGGGTAGGAACCAATGCCTTAGATATTGACAACATTTTTGATGTAGGTAACCCATTCTTAGCTAGTTCTGGAAGCGGTGCTTTGTCCCGTTTCATCCGTCGTAACCCCTTACTATTCCGTGGACCGGAAGGGATCGGTGCTGGTGCGGAATACAAGTTCTGGGACGATGTTTTTGTAGTCAGGGGTCTTTACCTAGCAGATAACGGAAATAGCCCCGACTTAGGGGAAGGTTTATTTAACGGTTCCTATAGTACAGGGGGTCAGTTAAGTATTTATCCCACTGATAGTTTAGACATCAGTTTTACCTATCTGTTTTCCCACTTCACTGCGGATGATGTTAATACTTCCTCTAGTAATGGTAGCCGTGTGGCTAGTGATCCCTTCTTTGACGCACCCACTAATCGAGATAGTTACGGTATAACAGGAGATTGGCGTATTAATGATACGTTCCATTTACACGCTACTGGTGCCTATGCTTTAGCCCGCGCTCAAGGTTTTGCTAACCCGGCTAATGGAGAAGATCGCCGTGGTTTAGGGGCTGATTTATGGACTTGGGCAGCTATTTTGTCGGCGGTGGATATCTTTAAGGAAGGTGCTGTACTTTCTGTTGGTGGTGGACAATACGTTACTGCTGAACGGGTTGAGACGCTTCCTGGAGACTTACAGTCCATCGATGAGGATACCCCTTACATTATCGAAGCTCAGTATAAGTTTCCTCTTACTGATGGTATCTTGTTAACTCCCGGTTTCTATGTGGTTATTAACCCTGAAGGGAATGAAGATAACAATAGCATCTGGGTAGGGGCTTTACGGACTACCTTTAAGTTCTGATTAGCACTCCGTTCCGACACTATCTTAAATGTCGCAAGAGGACTCCCGTTAACCTCCTACGTCGGTGTAACGGGAGTCCTCTTAGGTCTAGATAAATTCTTAGCTACAAGCGATGGTGAACTTGTGGATAGACCTCGCTTCTTAAACCAGCTACAACGCAAGCGGAAGTTGCTGCAACGTAGATTAAGGAATAAGTTGAAAGGCTCTAACAATCGACACAAGTTAAACCAAAGAATAGCTAGATTACATCAACAGATTTCTGATACTCGTAAAGACTGGCATTTTAAGTTAGCTCATCATCTCTGTGACCAAGGTTGACAACTAGTGCAGCTTGGCGAAAGTAATCCACCAGATTTTTACAGAAACTTTCGTGACTAGCCACGACAATGTGTTTCAATGAAACTAACGGAAGAATCTCGAAGTTGATGTCCATGATAAAAGCATTGCCAATTAACCTCTCCAACCTACAGAAAACAGTACTCCAACAAATAGTGAGAGGGACAACAAACCCCTATCGCCTTGTTAGACGAGCCAAGCTAATCTTAGCCGCAGCATCAGGAGAGAGCAATAGTTCGATTAGTCGAAGATTAGAATTAGACCGAGTACAAGTGCGTCAGTGGCGATCGCGATGGTTTGAGGAGAGAGAAAAACTGAGTGCCGCCGAAGAACAACAGGTAACGGAGAAAGCATTAATGGTCTTGATCAAAGGAATTTTAAGCGATCGCCCAAGACCTGGAACAACAAAATCCTTTACGGTCGAACAAGTAGTCCAGATTGTAGCGATCGCTTGTGAAGAATGTGAAAAATCAGACAGACCAGTGAGCCATTGGACACCTTCAGAGTTGGCGGATGAAGCCATAAAAAGAGGAATTGTCGAAAAGATTTCCCCCCGTAGTGTGGGGCGTTTTTTAAAAAGAAGCGACATTACAACCACATCTCGTTCGTTACTGGTTAAATGCCAAAATTGATGATCCCTTAAAATTTAAAAAGCAAGTCAAATATATCTGTGAACTTCATCAAGAAGCTAAAACTTTGTTAGAACAAGGAATTCATTTAATTAGTACAGATGAAATGACAGAGATTCAAGCTCTTGAGAGATTATTTCCGAACAAAAGAATCAAGCCTAAACAAGTAGAAAAAATCGAATTTGAATATGAAAGACACGGAACTTTAAGCTTAATTGCGAACTGGGATGTGGCAAGAGGAAAAGTTGTTAGTCCCTCTATTGGACCGACAAGAACAGAACAAGATTTTTCTGAACATATCCAGAGAACGATTAAGATTGATGAAAAAGCAGAATGGATTTTTATTGTAGATAAACTCAACACTCATAAATCGGAAAGCTTAGTCAAATTAGTAGCAGAAAGCTGTGGAATTACTATTGATTTGGGGAGAAAAGGAAAGGAGGGGATTTTGCAATCTATGGACAGCAGAGCAGATTTTTTATCAGATGAATCTCATCGAATTCGCTTTGTTTATATTCCCAAACATACATCGTGGCTTAATCAAATTGAGTGTTGGTTTTCGATCTTAGTCCGGCGTTTACTCAAAAGAATTACTGTTCGTTCAACTGAAGAACTATCCCAAAAAATTCTCAATTTTATTGATTACTTTAATCAACATTTTGCTAAGCCGTTCGTTTGGAAATTTAAGGGCTTTAAAGATCATAAGTGACTGGTGGATTATTTTTGCTAAGCTGCACTAGCTACATAATAGCTAACATATACTCACATAAGCTACCAATTAACCTGGTGTTTGTACCACTAAGAAAAGCAGTTGAAATTCTAGGGTTGCACCCTAACACATTGAGAAAATATGCCGACCAAGGGAAGATTAGAATCATCAAAAACGAAGCAGGGCAACGTCTCTATGACGTTCAGTCCTACATCGACGGTGCAGCTAGAGCTTCCATTATTTGCTACTGTCGAGTCTCAAGTTCAAAACAAAGAGACGACCTTGAACGACAAGTCAGTTTCATGCGCTCAGTCTACCCAGAGGTGGCTAAATTCTTAACTGACAACTTTGATGTGATTCTATTACCTACTTTTGAAGTATCAGAAATGGTAGTCAAAAATAGCAGAAAAATTAGGTCAAAGTCAGTTAGACAGATGCTTAATTGGTCTCACTATCGTTTTAAAGAGTTTCTTAAGCACAAGGCTTTTGAAACTGGCAAGCGGGTGATAGATTGCTGTGAAGCATATACATCTAAAACTGTTAGCTGGACTGGTGAATTAGTGCAAAATTTAGGTGGGAAAAAAGTAATTAAATCTCAGTTTGAGAATAAAGCAATGGATAGGGATCTAAATGGCGCACGGGGAATTTTTCTTCGTGCTTTGGTAGATACACCCTCACTCACTAGAAGAAATCTCATTGATGAATTAGAACGAGTCATTCAATCTCTAACTGAAAGCTACTTAGATATCTATATTGGAACCGAAACTGAATGAAGCTATTTAATATTTAAAATCCCCTAAAAAGATGGAAAGAGAGTTTTTAAAATCACCTTAATTCTCTATTTTAGCTCTGGAGATATGTTTAGCTTAAAATTTACGCTAACAATTGTTTTTTATCCAAAGTCCAATTCAAGCCTCGCCTCAAAAATTTTTTGCTTTGAAGTAGCAAAATCCTTAAAGTTTTGCTAAGTTATCGCAATAGCTATTGAGCAAATTTCTAGTTTGTGAACTTGATTGTTAACCTAGACAATTGAGATTATCTCTTAGGTGTGAGGAACGTAAAAATGCAGAAATTATTTTTCCAGTGTCTGAAAATGACATCTGGTTTAGCAGCTTTGTCCATGATCGCTGCTCAAAGTGCGATCGCTGCCCCAGATGAAAGTCAACTGAATCAACCCCAAGGGGAAACCATTTCCCCGGAAGAAGCTTTAGGGGTTCTACAAAATCGTCCAACTATCAAAACTCCCTTAAACCGAGACACCAGTAAACAGTTTCGGGATGCTGGCAGTGGAATGTCCCAAGTAACCAGTATTTCTGAGTTAAGAGACGTTTCCCCCACAGACTGGGCCTACGAAGCTTTAAGGAGTTTAGTAGAGCGTTACGGTTGTATTGTGGGTTATCCAGACCGAACTTTCCGAGGCAACCGCGCCACCTCTCGTTGGGAGTTTGCGGCAGGTTTAAACGCCTGTTTAAACACAATAGAAAGGTTATTACAGGAAAATGTTGCCGTTTTACGGGAAGACATCGAAAAATTAAAGCGGTTGGCCCAAGAATTTGAACAAGAATTAATGGCCTTGAAAGCACGGGTGGATAATCTAGAATCACGGACTGCTTTCCTGGAAGATCACCAGTTTTCTACCACCACTAAATTAAGAGGGGAAGTCATATTTACCACCTCCTCTGCCTCTGGGGAAAGGGCGATCGATTCTCGTCAACGGGATGATATTTTTAACTTTGGAGCCGACGGACGCAGAGCAACCCGACGTATCGATGACAATGCAACCTTATCTTTTCGGACTCGACTCAATTTTCAAAGCAGTTTCTACGGAAAAGATTTATTAAGGGTTCGTCTTCAATCTGGAACCATTACCCGATGGGATCGGGCAACCGGAACCACCATGGCCCGTTTAGGACACGATGCCTCGACAAATGCTGATATGCGATTGGATGACGTTTGGTATCGCTTCCCTATGGGTAATTTCCGTGGGTTTGTCGGAACCAGTTCCTTGAGTATTGACAACGTTTTTGATGTAGGGAACGCCGTGTTAAAAAGTGGCGGAACTGGTACTTTATCTCGTTTCATGCGTCGTAACCCCTTACTATTCCGTGGACCTGAAGGAATCGGTGCTGCTGGTGAATACAAGTTCTGGGACAACAAATTGGTTGTCAGGGGTCTGTATCTAGCAGATCAGGGTGTGGGAAATAGCCCCGACTTAGGAGAAGGTTTATTTAACGGTGACTACAGCGCAGGGGGTCAGCTAAGTATCTATCCCGCTGATAATTTAGACTTCAGTTTTACCTATCTCTTTTCCCACTACACAGAGGATGATGTTAATACTTCCTCTAGTAATGGTAGTCGTGTAGCTAGTGATCCCTTCTTTGGTGCGCCCACTAATCGAGATAGTTACGGTATCACAGGGGACTGGCGTATTAACGATACGTTCCATTTATACGGTACCGGTGCCTATGCCTTAGCCCGCGCTCAGGGTTTTGCTAACCCGGCCAATGGAGAAGATCGCCGTGGTTTAGGGGCTGATTTATGGACTTGGGCAGCTATTTTGTCTGCTGTGGATATCTTTAAGGAAGGTGCTGTATTTTCTGTTGGTGGTGGACAATACGTTACTGCTGAACGGGTTGAAACCCTTCCTGGAGATTTACAGTCTATTGACAAAGATACTCCTTATATCATCGAGGCTCAGTATAAGTATCCTCTTGCAGATGGTATCTTATTAACTCCCGGTTTCTACACTGTGATCAACCCTGAAGGGGATGAAGATAACAATACTATTTGGGTAGGGGTTTTACGGACTACCTTTACGTTCTGATTAGCACTCCGTTCCGACACTATCTTAAATGTCGCAAGAGGACTCCCGTTAACCTCCTACGTCGGTGTAACGGGAGTCCTCTTAGGTCTAGATAAATTCTTAGCTACAAGCGATGGTGAACTTGTGGATAGACCTCGCTTCTTAAACCAGCTACAACGCAAGCGGAAGTTGCTGCAACGTAGATTAAGGAATAAGTTGAAAGGCTCTAACAATCGACACAAGTTAAACCAAAGAATAGCTAGATTACATCAACAGATTTCTGATACTCGTAAAGACTGGCATTTTAAGTTAGCTCATCATCTCTGTGACCAAGGTTGACAACTAGCTACATAATAGCTAACATATACTCACATAAGCTACCAATTAACCTGGTGTTTGTACCACTAAGAAAAGCAGTTGAAATTCTAGGGTTGCACCCTAACACATTGAGAAAATATGCCGACCAAGGGAAGATTAAAATCATCAAAAACGAAGCAGGGCAACGTCTCTATGACGTTCAGTCCTACATCGACGGTGCAGCTAGAGCTTCCATTATTTGCTACTGTCGAGTCTCAAGTTCAAAACAAAGAGACGACCTTGAACGACAAGTCAGTTTCATGCGCTCAGTCTACCCAGAGGTGGCTAAATTCTTAACTGACAACTTTGATGTGATTCTATTACCTACTTTTGAAGTATCAGAAATGGTAGTCAAAAATAGCAGAAAAATTAGGTCAAAGTCAGTTAGACAGATGCTTAATTGGTCTCACTATCGTTTTAAAGAGTTTCTTAAGCACAAGGCTTTTGAAACTGGCAAGCGGGTGATAGATTGCTGTGAAGCATATACATCTAAAACTGTTAGCTGGACTGGTGAATTAGTGCAAAATTTAGGTGGGAAAAAAGTAATTAAATCTCAGTTTGAGAATAAAGCAATGGATAGGGATCTAAATGGCGCACGGGGAATTTTTCTTCGTGCTTTGGTAGATACACCCTCACTCACTAGAAGAAATCTCATTGATGAATTAGAACGAGTCATTCAATCTCTAACTGAAAGCTACTTAGATATCTATATTGGAACCGAAACTGAATGAAGCTATTTAATATTTAAAATCCCCTAAAAAGATGGAAAGAGAGTTTTTAAAATCACCTTAATTCTCTATTTTAGCTCTGGAGATATGTTTAGCTTAAAATTTACGCTAACAATTGTTTTTTATCCAAAGTCCAATTCAAGCCTCGCCTCAAAAATCTCACGGGGTGACAAGCCCGTTAAAACCCTGATTGAAAGAGGGTTTCAGCCGTGGCGATCGCTCTATAAATTGTCAAAAACTAGAGGGCTTATTGAGAATAAACAATAATGATAATCATTCTTGCCGTGTGTGTGGGGGGGGAGGAGGGTTACACCGTCCTCCCCCGTCCTCCCCCCCACAGGGTTGATGCTCAAAATCAACCCCTTGGGCAATATTAGTTTTTATTAAATAATAAAAATTGGTTTATTTTGGATAGTTGCATCTAAAATAAATCATCTTCCACTGGTTATTTTATGTTAAGATAAAATAGGGGAATTAAGCCGTCTTATCTATTATGGACATGGCTTGTAACCCTTTTTTATAATTGTTGAGTTTCTGGGGATTATTGCTCATCATAATTGAAATAAAATCAGAGCAAAATTCCCAAGCGTGAATCCAAAGAGAGCCATAAAGTCCTATCCAAAAATTACTATGTCTTCGGTCACGTCTTGATTTTTCAGTTAGACGAGCAATATATTTTCCTTGATTGGTTTGTCGAAATGTTTTGCCTTTTAAAGAAGTAGCAGTGTAAGCGATCGCTATTAATAAAATCAAGGAATTTAGTCGTTTATTATTGGCTTTACTTCCCTCCAAATTATAACCCCTGTCTTACAATCCTTGAACATAGCTTCAATACCTGCCCTGGCTCGATAGACTTTCAAGACCTCTGATAAACTGTCTAAGTTGGTAACCCAGATTCCGCACTTCAAAATGTAGTATAAAAAAATACATAGTTTTAAAAAGTCCGAAAATCATACCTGGGCAAGAATATTTCTCTTTTCATTAAATTTTTAGGAAAAATAATCAAATTAAGAAGATTTATACTTATTGAAAACTTAGCAAGACTCAGCACAAACGAAGGAGAGTTTCCTCTTCTCATTTGATATCATTAGACTCTTATTCTTTTATTATTTTTGCTTTATTCAATTCAATTTATAGATAATATCTTTGACAAGATGCAGGTAATAAACTCAATATAAAACGCATTTCTTCTGTTAAATTGACAATTTGTTTAACTCCGTTTAAAATCACATAATGAATACCTTGAAAACATTGAAATATCCACCTCAAAGTCGGACGCAATGTTACTTTCCCTACTTGATTATTTATTCCTTTTTTGACTCTTTTTAAACAATTTCTTAATTCTCTTTGCCCCAAGTTATAAATCAACAAACACAAAGACATTAAAAATAACATTGTTTCTATTCTTTCTGGTTTTTCAACGAAGAAACTATCAGTAAAAAATAAGGGATCTTTCAAAAATCGAAATCCTCTTTCCGTAGATTGCTGGTTTTTATAAGTTATCAGAATTTCACTAGCTTCTAATTTATTTTCCTCTACTAAGTTAGTTGCTAAAATAATTTTTCCTGCTTCTTCAGTCTTTCTACTTATCTCTTCATCTTTTTTGATGATCAGACTAATCATTTTATAAATCTTTTCCTTTTTTTTCGAGTAAGTTTCAATCAGTTCAACTTCTTTTATTTCCAACAATCTCAATTTTTTATTAATAGCTTTTAATTTATATCGAGCAGCTTGAGGATGTTCAAATTCTTCAGATTGTATTTCTTTAAGAAATTTTTGGGATTTCTTCTCTTCTTGGGAAAGTTGTTTTTCTAGTTTTTCCAAATCACTTTTCTGTCTTTTTTCACTCAAGACTATTAACCAAGTTTGCTTGATTCCACCATAAGTAACAATTTCTTCTTTCCAGGTATAACTTTCTAAATTTAGGTCACTTCTTTTTTCTTTATCTTCATCTTTTACTTCTTCCACCTCTATATTTTGCACTAATTCTTTTGCTTTTTTTATGGTCATTGGAACTCTCGTTATCCATTTTAAATGTTGGATTAGTTGGAGATTTTCTTGACCATATAAAGCACTATCACAAACCATGATACTATCAAACTTTATTTGCTTTTTGAATTCTACTAAAACTTTTCCAAATACAGCTTTATCAGATTCATTTCCATCTCCTACTCTCACAAATAATGGAATATCTCCATCTTGGCTTGTTATTAAATCCAAGACACATTGTTTTAAGTCTGGTCTATGATCCCGAGAATATCCTTTCTTAATAGAAATTGGTCTTTCTTTAATAATTTTTTCTTCTTCCTGTTTCTCTTTATCTTCTTCCCTTTTATATTCTCCATCTAAATGAAATGATGTGGAATCTAAATGGGAGTATTTAAGGTCTATTTTAAATTTTTTAATTACTTCTAAAACTACTTCAATAAAAATATCATTTAGTCCATATTTATATAATTCATCCATTACTCTCCCAATTTTATCATCATTAAGGTAATCAGGTTTAATTCTTTCTCCTAACAATTTCTCAATGGCTTTATCTTGAAAAAACTGACTGAATAAATATAGAGGTCTTGAAACAAATCCTAGTCCATTGATTAAAATAGACTTAACTACTGTACCTGCTGAGATTTTTTCTCTAACATCTATTCCTAATTTATTATTAATTATTTTGACTATTCCTATTTCATCAATTAAACCAGCTACTATCCCTAAATGGTCTAAATTTTTAACTTGTATTTCTTCTAAATAAGACATTTTTCGCTCTTTTTTTACAGAGGAAACAACTTAAGCAATTATCCCACTTTTTTGTCTTCAAGAGCTTAAGCAATTATACTTAATTATTAACCCCAGGCTTGTAGTATTTAATGCTACTTTTTGAAGTGCGGAATCTGGGTTGGTAAGAATAAACCAAGGCTCTTTTCCTGTTTGCCCTTGTATTTTCTTTTCCAATATGCTCCCACATTAAAGTTTCCAAACCCTTTATTTTTAGTGACTGAAACCCCAGTTAAAAACATCTTCATCCCAGGTTTCATTCCTAACTGCGAAAAAGTTTGATAATCTTCATCATCTTTTTTCTGGTTTGTACCTTGTTTCTGACGAAAAGCGAAGAATAACTTTTGTTTTTTACTTTTTTGTTTCAACCAATAAGCTAATTTAACACTGTGGAATTCTCGGTCTCCAAGAATGACTAACTCATAGTTTTTTAGAAGACAAAGAACAGGTTGAATTAATGCCTGTTGTTCAGATAATCTGCTGGCTCCTCTTTTCCCTAAAAGTGTCCAATAGATGGGTAAAGCCAGCTTTTTCCAGATAACAGCAACCATGAAAACATTTTTATCTTTTCATTGGGTTCGGTCAATTGTTATAATCAGACGAGAGCCAGTCTTAAATTCTTTACAAATAATAGCTTTAATCACAGGAAACCAGAATCTGGGAATGGCTAAAGCTGACAAAACTAGGAATCTCTGGATATGTTTACGACGACTTTGATAAAGGATTGGTAAAGGAAAACAAGCTGCTAACCTTTCTATTCTAACCTGTTTATGTACTGTCAGCAACCACAGTAAAATTCTAAAAGCCTCGAACTGTGTTTGTGTTAAATGTTTGGTAAAATGAGATTCATAAACTGCTAAAAAGCTCATGATTTAAGTTATAAAACGATTAAGGACAATCTGATTATTATTAGCATAAAATCGGATTGTTTTCTCTCTTTTAGGAGTTGACGCTCGCGCATCAAAACAGTTTGGGGGGGCAGGGCAATCGCATTTAATTTTTGAAAAGCTGACTGCATAAGAGGTTTCGCGATTGCCGTTCATTTGTACTGAAACTCTAAAATCTTTACTGGATCACGCATCTCAGATTTTAATGCGATTGCCCTGTTTGGGGGGGGAAGACGTGGCAAATGCCACGTCTTCCCCCCCCATTTGCAAACAATTATCATTATCGTTCATTCTCAATAAGCTCTCTGGTTGCCGACAATTGTTTAGGGTCGGGTAACAGAGAAAAACCGCTCTGGACTTACTTTTCAACCTACTTGTCACCCCGTGAGCTCAAAAATTTTTTGCTTTGAAGTAGCAAAACTTTAAGGATTTTGCTAAATTATCTCAATAGCTATTGAGTAAATTTCTAGTTAGTGAACTTGATTGTAACCTAGACAATTGAGATTATCTCTTAGGTGTGAGGAACGTAAAAATGCGGAAATTATTTTTCCAATGTCTGAAAATGACATCTGGTTTAGCAGCTTTGTCCATGATCGCTGCTCAAAGTGCGATCGCTGCCCCAGATGAAAGTCAACTGAATCAACCCCAAGGGGAAACCATTTCCCCCGAAGAAGCATTAGGGGTTCTACAAAATCGTCCAACTCTGAAAACTCCCTTAAACCGAGACACCAGTAAACAGTTTCGGGATACCGGCAGTGGAATGTCCCAAGTAACCAGTATTTCTGAGTTAAGAGACGTTTCCCCTACAGACTGGGCCTACGAAGCTTTAAGAAGTTTAGTTGAGCGTTACGGTTGTATTGTGGGTTATCCAGACCGAACCTTCCGAGGCAACCGCGCCACCTCTCGTTGGGAGTTTGCGGCAGGTTTAAACGCCTGTTTAAACACCATCGAACGGTTATTACAGGAAAATGTTGCCGTTTTACGGGAAGACATCGAAAAATTAAAGCGGTTGGCCCAGGAATTTGAACAAGAATTAATGGCCCTAAAAGCGCGGGTGGATAACTTAGAGTCACGGGTATCTTTCTTAGAAGATCACCAGTTTTCTACCACCACCAAATTAAAAGGGGAAGTCCTGTTCACGTTTTCCTCTGCATCTGGAGAACGGGCGATCGATTCTCGTCAACGGGATGCTATCTTTAACTTTGGGGCAGACGGACGCAGAGCAACCCGACGCATCGATGATAATGCCACTTTCGCCTTCCGGACTCGACTCAATTTTGACAGTAGTTTCTACGGAAAAGACCGTTTAAGGGTTCGTGTTCAAACTGGAACCATTCCCCGATGGGATCGGGCAACGGGAACCACCATGGCCCGTTTAGGACACGATGCGTCTAATGATGCTGATGTGGAATTAAATGATGTTTACTATCGCTTCCCCATCGGTAAGTTCCGTGGTTGGGTAGGAACCAATGCCTTAGATATTGACAACATTTTTGATGTAGGTAACCCATTCTTAGCTAGTTCTGGAAGCGGTGCTTTGTCCCGTTTCATCCGTCGTAACCCCTTACTATTCCGTGGACCGGAAGGGATCGGTGCTGGTGCGGAATACAAGTTCTGGGACGATGTTTTTGTAGTCAGGGGTCTTTACCTAGCAGATAACGGAAATAGCCCCGACTTAGGGGAAGGTTTATTTAACGGTTCCTATAGTACAGGGGGTCAGTTAAGTATTTATCCCACTGATAGTTTAGACATCAGTTTTACCTATGTGTTTTCCCACTTCACTGAGGATGATGTTAATACTTCCTCTAGTAATGGTAGCCGTGTGGCTAGTGATCCCTTCTTTGACGTAGCCACTAATCGAGATAGTTACGGTATAACAGGAGATTGGCGTATTAATGATACGTTCCATTTATACGCTACTGGTGCCTATGCTTTAGCCCGCGCTCAAGGTGTTGCTAACCCGGCTAATGGAGAAGATCGCCGTGGTTTAGGGGCTGATTTATGGACTTGGACAGCTATTTTGTCTGCTGTGGATATCTTTAAGGAAGGTGCTGTATTTTCTGTTGGTGGTGGACAATACGTTACTGCTGAACGGGTTGAAACCCTTCCTGGAGATTTACAGTCTATTGACAGAGATACTCCTTATATCATCGAGGCTCAGTATAAGTATCCTCTTGCAGATGGTATCTTATTAACCCCTGGTTTCTACACTGTGATCAACCCTGAAGGGGATGAAGATAACAATACTATTTGGGTTGGGGTTTTACGGACTACCTTTAAGTTCTAATTTAATTTCAAAAAATTAGAGTTAAGAACGTAGAAGTAATAGTTGATTTTACCTTCTACGTTTTTTTATTAAGAGAATTGAATAAATAAATAGGTAGATAGTATGCAAGTCATTTTAGTTTCTACTATTCAAAAGTTAAAATCTTGAATTTCCCTAGTTTGTAGTTAGTCCTAATAGATGATAAAGATAGTCCTCATGATGGCTAAAGCCTTCACTACGAACTTTTCTATTGAGGTGATAACTGATAACTGCCTTCTCAGGGAACTTTTGGCAATGAGTCAACGTCAGCAACATCATTGACCTCTATTTTAGATTATATTTTCTATGACGAAAAGCCGATAATCTTAGGTTAGTTATCATAAACTAAGTTAAGGTTAAACATTCAACTCACTGACTTCCGATAAAATAAGTTGACAAACCCTTAAATTGTGCTTAGTATTTTACGGATGCCATCATTAGCCTTAAACCAAGAATTAATTGATTCTGTCAACCAAGGCGAAACTATAAAAAAGTGATTAATTAGTATCTTATGAAAGTCCTGATTGCTGATTTCGATTTATTTAGTAAGGTTGGCGGTGGTCAAACCTTTTATCGCAGTAATCAAAAGTTCTAGAGTATTTCAAAGGAATTGAAACCTTATTACAAGCTTATCGTTCTTTAGATTGGATGCCTAAATTATCTCGATTTCCCCCGTTAAGCAGAGTTCTACAAACTCGGAAGTTAGCCAAACAAATCGAACAAGAACATTTAGCAACCTGGGATGAAGAAAAAAGCTTAGGATTAAAGCCAGATTATCGTATTTTTAACGATAATTGTCACGAACAACACGCATTTTTATGGTTAACTAAATTGGAGAAAACTGAATCATGAAACAACTGAAAGAATGGTTAAAAGCAAAACTAAGTAAAGGTTTAGCCCCAAAAATTGATCAACAATTAGGACTCAATCAGAAACTAGAAGAAGTACGAATGTATGGTATTTCTCCCTGGTATCAGGGCAACTTCTGGGAACCTCCTGTACAATTAGCCTTGAGAGACTTATGCCGTCCTGGTGATGTAGTTTTTGATGTGGGTGCTAACTTTGGAGGTTTAAGCACCGTTATGTCTCGAATGGTGGGACCTAAAGGGGTGGTTTGTTCCTTTGAAGCTAGTCCCCGTATTGTTGATAAATGTCAGCGTAATATTGTCCTTAGTGGGTGTAGTAATGTGCAGTTATTTCATGCGGCAGTCTATTACAAATCCTACAGTAAAGTTCCCATTTATTTAGGCAGTCATCTCAACGATAGCATCTACGCAGAACAATCAACAGGAACTCAAGGTTATGAGGTTTCAACTATTGCTCTAGATGATTTTGTTGAACATATCAAATTAGTTCCTAATCTAGTTAAAATGGACATCGAAGGGGCAGAATTTGATGCCGTTAAAGGAATGTCCAAAACCATCGAATCGGCCAAGCCCCATTTAATTTTAGAAACCCAGCCAGAAGATACTCGTTGTTTAGATTTCTTATTAGAGAAAGGGTATATTTCTATTGATTTGAATACCTATCAAACCATCGAAAATGCCCAAGATTATCCCCCAGGAGTCGCTATCCGCAACAATCTTTATATCCATCAAGAACGTTTATCAGAAGTACCTTACAATCCCCCTTTTAGCTTCCGAAAAGGAACCACCCTAGATGCTTCTAATTTTTATAGCAAAGAAAACGGTTCTATTGGGTTAAAAACACCTTTAATTTTGGATAAAGGACGCTACTTAATCGATGTTGTTTTTACGGCACAGGGAACCGATAATGACTTAACTTGTGGGGTTAAAGTAGGGGATAAACCTATTTTTCGTTACCACGCTTATAGTAATTTATTGGCTTCTAGTTATCGTGATTGGGTGATTCATCTTTCTGAGACATCAAAAATAGACCTTTATTTCGACTTTCTTCATGAAACCTTTGACGATACTTTGTCAGTCCAAGGAGCAAGAATTATTGAGATTAGCGACTTCAAAAACTTGCCCACTAATCTTTATATATAGTCTTTGATTCTAGCACTAAGTATAAACTTTAAGCTGGATTAGAAATTAATTCTAATCCAGAGTATATAACCTAAAATTTCAAAATTATGTTTATTCCTCTGATTAGTTTCGTGTTCGGCATCATCATTTTAACTACATCATCCCTGGTATATGTTGGTGTGCCAGCCCTCAAAAATATTCTGTTTATTTTTGGACTAAGAGAACAAAAAATAACACTTCTTGGTTTAGTCTTAATTTCCCTAGCATTAATGTTGGGAATAGTTGGTTATTTCGGATATATTGACGGCTCACTATTACGAAAAATTAGAGCTTTTTTAGGAATAGGAGGACTACTGAGTATAACATTTCCTATTTTACAAAATAACAAAAACACTAACCATTTTCTATCCAAGATAGTTTCTCAGTTAACCCTGAAAATATTGTTAACAGTCGGTTCTATTACTATACTATTTTCTATTTTTCAGATTAGCTTTTTTGATGGTAACTATGGGGGAGATGCCTATATGTATCATCTTCCTTTTGCTGCTAGGATTTGGGGTATTATCTCCCCCGAACAATATACTTTTGAATACATTTTAGAACATCGTCTCAAGGGATTTCCCCTATTAGCCAACTTTTTACAAGGACTTTTTTGGAAAATATTTCAAAGACCAGAAGCAACCAATTTACTCGCTTTTTTTAGTCTAATTACTATCATCTCTTATCTAAAGTTTTATCTAAAAATACCCTTTTATTTGGCTACTCTCTCCTTGTTAGCTGTGCCGATGGTTCATATGCACGCAGCTAGAAGTTATATTGACTTACCGGGGAATGTTTGTGTTTCTATTTTAATTTTGACAACTTATCTACTGTATGTTAATAAGATTTCCTTAAATAACAAAACGTTTCTCCTTATTATCGCTTCAGCAGCAGGAGCGGCACATATTAAATTTCAATTAATTCCTGTGGTTTGTTTAATTTTGCTGACAGTTTTGCCACAAGTAATTTTGAAATACGGTCAAACAGAAAATGAAAAAATTAATAGTCCTCGTGCAATTAAGAGTTTCTTGTTATGTTTATTAGCAAGTTTATTGATTTTTGCGACTCCAATCAAAAATATCATTGTTTATCAAAATCCATTTTATCCCGTTAAAGTTGAGATTGCTGGCATAGTTCTCAATCATAACGAAGCTGCTCCTAATTTCATGCACGAAAATATAAGAAAGCTTCCTCCACATCTACGCTGGGGAAGGTCGGTATTGGAAATTAATGCTTTTGATGATAGAAGACCTTGGCCTTGGACTTTAGGTATGGACTTTATTTCGTGGGATGAAGAAAGATTTGGTATCGGTGGTTATTTTGGCGGTTATGTCCTAGTTAACCTCTGTTTATTTATTTATTTGTGCATCAGAAACTTCAATGCTCAGGCTAAAGTCGCTATGATTTTAATGTTGATTATGACAGCATTAACACCATTGATGCCTCAAGCTTATGAACTTCGATACTATATGTATTGGATGATAGTTTTTGTTTCTCTAAATTGTTATTTACTGTGTCATAATCTAGACTTATTACCCGATAAACGAATTCTTAAACCACAATATTTTGCCTTAGTTGCAGCAGCTTTTATGTTTATTTTTATGGAGAAAACAAATTACTTTTTTAGCAAGCCTTCCTTTTCTCCCTTATCAGATTATATCGAGCCTAATGTGTCTCAAGAAGTGCTGGCAAAGATAGAAGATGGTGAGTCTGTTTGCTTAGTTGGTAAAGTACCTCATACTTTTTTCTATAGTTCTTATTTCCATCCTCCTCGCAATTATTCTCTTCAAGGAGAGTTTGATATAAGTCCTGAATATGTTGCGGAGAAATGTCAAGGGAGAAAAATTTTAAAATAATAGGTAGTTTACTGATTTTTTCTGTTTTCTTAGCCAAAAATCTTAAATTGTAAAATGTTAACTAAATTTAAAAATACTTCCCTCTATTTGCCAGCTATCTTAATTACCGCTTTACTATTAAGAGTAGTATTTCTAGGAAGCATACCCAGTGGTTTGTTTACCGATGAAGTATCCAATGCTTACGATGCTTATTCAATTCTTCATACTTTACGGGATCAATATGGAGAGTTTTTACCGTGGTATTTTAAATCAGCTAATGATTACCGTGAAGGACTTTATATGTACCTCATAGTTCCCTTCATTAAACTATTTGGATTAACCACTTTTGGAGCAAGAATTACTTCCGCTGTGATTGGAACCTTAACAGTTTTCATAGTGTACCATCTTGCTAAAGAAATTTTTAATCAAAAAATAGGTCTCTTATCTGCTCTATTTTTAGCAATATTACCCTGGCATATACATTTTAGTCGTGTCACGTTTCGAGCGATTTTGGTTCCCTGTTTATTTTGTTTAAGTCTTTTATTATTTTTCAAGAGTTTTAAGCAGCCCAAATGGTTAGTTGCTTCAAGTTTACTATTTTGTATTAGTATCTATACGTACAATTCTTCTAGAGTTTTTATTCCTTTATTCTTACTGGGATTAGGTGCTATATATTGGGAACATCTTTGGAAAAATCGATATTATACAACGTGGGCTTTAATTGCTTTTTCTATTCTATTTATTCCTCAAATTATTTATCAATTATCTCCCGAAGGAATGGCTAGAGCTAATACAGTAGGAATTCAAACAGATTTTAATAAAATTGTTAGTGATTATTTTTCCTATTTTAGTTTAGATTTCTTGTTTTTTGAAGGTGATCCCAGTCCTCGTCATAAGATTAATAATATGGCCGGACTTTACTCATTTCAAATACCCTTAATTTTGGCAGGTTTACTACTCCTGATTAAAGAGAAAACCTATCATAAATGGATCTTATATATATGGTTAGTATTATACCCCATTCCTGCTGCTTTTATTTCTCCAGAGAGTGCGGTTAGGACTTTAGTAGTTACTCCATTATTTGCGATTATTTCTGGTTATGCTGTTGGTAAAATAACTGACTTTTCTCAAGGTATATGGAAAAAGGCTGCCATATTTTTGCTCATGGGAGTTATGTTCGCTAATTTAGTTATTTATTCTCAGCGATATGTCTTTGAATATCCCCGTTGGCATACAGATGTTTGGTTATCAACTTTAGGAGAAACCATCAGCTATGCTGAAAAAACTTCTTATGAATGTATTGTTTATAGTGATCATGTTTATGGAACTTATGCTTATATCATGATCCCATTTTTTGCCCAAATGCCTCCCAGTCAATATCAACAATATGGGGTAGATGTTGTTCAAAATAAATTAGATATGGGAAGATGGAAAATTAAAGACTTGGAGAAATTAGAAACTCTTAATACTAGCTGTCTTTATCTTCTTTATGGGGAGTCCGATAGAGATAACCCTAAAGGAGAGGATGGAGAAATTATCGAGAATAAGGGTTATCAAGAAAAATTTATTCATTCTTTCAAAGACCTTAATGATGTTGAACGTTATCGTTTAGTTGAAATTGAGAAAAAGACTTAAATCATAATTTGTTCTTTCACCCATTCCCTAACAGCTTTGCGGAAAGTACGTCTTCCTAACTCACGGTATGATTCAATTAATCTGGGAATTTCTTTAATGTTAAGAGCAGGAAAAATAAAACTCTTTTCTGTTTCGATATAAGTTTCTTTTTCTAATTGATAAATTTTTAGTTTGCCAGAATCATAACACCATATTTCAGAAACGCCTAAACGAGCATAAATTGGCAAGCGATCTAAAGATTTACTGGTTAAATCAATTTCTAAAGCTAAATCTGGGGGAGGATCTTGATTTAAGTCAAAGGTTAATTTCCCTCTAATTAAGGGTTCGTTTTGGAAGTAGAAACAGTTATCCGGTTCAACTCCTGCTTGTTTAATTTCTTGTTTCCATGTGCTTGATCCTAAACATTCAAAGTCTAAGTCTAATATGTCAGCAGCATCCTTAATTGTAGCGCTGATTCTTTCTTTAAAATATTCATGTTCGGGTAAAGGGGTCATAATTTCTAATGTTCCTTGATCATAAGCTATTCTAGCGGAACGGTTATTTCCTAAGTCTTTTAATAAGTTATTAAATTGTTGCCAACCAATATGATATAAAACAACTCGATCAGCTTTTGGGTTAGTAGGTTTGTCAGTGGTTAGCATGATTTTTTGATGTTATACACAGGTGGAGTGGTTTTAATAGTATTAAACCCCTACAACAAATCATTCATAAATTCTCATCCTCGTAGGGGCATAATACTATTATGCCCAAACTCTGTATTAAATTAAAACTGTTACGGTTCAATCAATTTTTTAGATTCTTGACGGCGATATTGAGCTTTTAATTGTCTTAATCTTAAAGGGGGATAAAGTAACATTCCTGTTAAGGGTAAACCAGAAGCAAGTAAACCTGTAATTAGGGTTTGCTGAATAAA
>Ga0064014_10159_pt1 | contig 24516 bp, 34 predicted proteins | sample CrowatWCoCulture_2_FD_61584 | JGI IMG/M metagenome (GOLD analysis project Ga0064014, IMG submission 61584) | Marine cyanobacteria communities from the University of California, Santa Cruz, USA, analyzing cyanobacterial DNA methylation -... | ecosystem: Host-associated > Microbial > Bacteria >...
CCTTCTGCGCAACCGACACGCCGGTTAACGGCAGATCAAAACGTGCCGCCAGATAGCCCATGGGAATTACTCCGTCCACCTTGGTTTCACTCGGGCTAAAGCGGCCGTTTGTGTCCTGAACAACCAATTCGCCGGACAAATCGCGGGCGGTAATGCCGAGATCCAAATTCACCCAGTTATCCAAAACCTCGTAATAAAGGGTCAGGTCCAGCTGGTCGAGATCGAAGTCAGATTGAACCTCAACGCTGCCCGGAATTCCGACGAATTCGGAAGTACCCAGACGGCCACGACCACTTTGCTCGATTACGGTGTAGTTCAGGCGAACATTGGGCAATAAAGGCACCGGATGCTCCAGATACAGCGACGCATTGGCATTGGCATCGGAGTCACTATCGAGATTCAGATCATTTTCGACGTCGACCACATCACCACTGTTGGCAGCCTGACCGGACAAGTCAGAATCCCAGTAACTCACGCTGGCACGCAGACCAACGACGTCCGCCTGGGACAAAGGCGCCACCAGAATCAATGAACCACCTACAGCAAGCATCAGTTTACGCATGACACACCTTTCGAATTTGTTATAAATTTCAATCAGTCGAACTGGATTCCCAAACGGCGTCCGACTTCCTCGTACGTTTCGATAACCTCGCCCAGCCCCTGGCGGAAACGATCCTTATCCATTTTCTTGCGGGTTTCCTTGTCCCAGATCCGGCAACCGTCCGGACTGAACTCGTCACCCAGCACAATCTTGCCTTCACTGCGGCCGAACTCCAGCTTGTAGTCCACCAACAGCATGCCTGCCTGGTCAAACAGGGCCTTGAGTACGTCGTTCACCCGGTAGGTCAGCGCTTTCATCTGGTCCAGCTCTTCGGCTGCCGCCCAGCCGAAGCTCACGGCCAGGGATTCGTTGACCATGGGATCGTGGAGAGCGTCGTTCTTCAGGAACAGTTCGTAGGTTGGCGGATTCAGCTCCTGTCCTTCTTCCACCCCAAGACGGCGGCAGAGGCTGCCGGCAGAAACGTTGCGAACCACGCACTCGACCGGAATCATGTCCAGTTTTTTAACCAGCGACTCAGTGGAAGACAGCAACCCCTTCAAAATGGGTCGGTACACCCGCCGCTTCCAGCTTCTCCATAATGAACGCATTGAACTTGTTGTTCACCATGCCCTTGCGGTTGAGCTGTTCCTTCTTCTCGCCGTCAAAGGCGGATGTGTCGTCACGGAACTCCAGCACAAAGCGATCGGGGTTGTCTGTCCGGTAGACGGATTTTGCCTTGCCGGCATATAGTTCTTCGCGTTTTTCCATTGGGGGTCTCCGAAAAGCGGCCGCCCTGGGCGGCCTCTTCCTGAATCAGTATAGGTAATCGAACAGTTGCGCGAGCAGATCCGGCGTCGTGCGGCTGCCCGTGTAACCCGGAACGTCTTCGGCAGAGATGACGATTGCATCGCTCTGCTGGCTAAGGTTAACCGTGTGAGTATGCTGGGGTGCTTCCTTGTCGCTGAACCAGCTGAACCAGCCCGGATCCCGCTCGTCTTCGGTGCGGAAGTCGACATGGAACCAGCCTTCGCTGCGGTTGAGATCAACAACAGGAATACCCGAGTCTGTCAGCGCCCGGCTCACTTCCGCCCAGGAACGCCCGTAATCAAGCTCCATGCGGATCGCGACCGCCTCATCATTTTCCGAAATCAGGCGAACAAGCGGTTCGCTGACCATTCCGGATGCGGCGCGGGAAAAGGACTTGGTTTCCTCGCGGGCCCTGAGAAAATCGCTCAGGTCAGACAACAGGCGCCTCTGCAGCTCCAGCGCCTGCTCCGAGGGATCGGTCACTTCCGCCCAGGGAATCAGTTCCTCTGGCTGCTCCGGAACTTCCAGCCTGCGCACCTGAACTTCGGTGGTCTTGCGGCGAACGCCTGGCGCCATACGCACCTGAAGAACCACTTTCTGCTCGCCGGCAGACGGATTATCGGAAAGCTCCACGAGATCCCGTGCACGCTTGCTGAAGTTGGCAAGCTCTGTCTGAAGGATACCCAGTTGGGGGCTATCGAAACCGACACCCAGACCACGCTCGGACAGATAGCTGTTCACGGCCGGCCAGATTCTTCCCGGCACGTCGTTGACCAGCAGCCAGAGCCGGCCATCCAGCTCTTCGATCACATAGTTTTCATCCAGGATGTCCGAGGTCATGTCCGGCGGACGCGGTATATCGGACGGATACATCTTGCTGGCATCGGCCGGCTGGACATCGCGGATGGGCATGGTCTGGCTGAAACGGGAATCGTCGGCAGTGGCCGGCAGTTCCAGTGGCTGCCCTTCCGTGGCATTCACATAATGCTCGGAACGGTCATCAATCAGACCGCATCCCGAAGCTGCTGCCAGAAGCAGCAGCCCGGACACAACAACAATAGGCTTCAACATCAAGGTACTACCGGTTCCTTTTAGAACCTGCATCAGGTTACTCCGGGGATGGGATGATTTAAGCAAACTCAGAGTACACCTGAGGACTTGAGGGCATCTTCCACTTCGCTATGGAACTTTTCGCTGAGCGGTGTCAGCGGCAAGCGGATGCCTTCTCCAATCATACCCATGCGATGGAGCGCCCACTTAACCGGAATCGGGTTCGCCTCAAGGAACAGCTTCCGGTTCAGCGGCATCAGCAGCTCGTTAAGACGCTCGGTCTCCTCGCGGTTGCCGGCAACGGCCGCTTCGCACAGCTGCGACATTCCCCTGGGAGCAACATTGGCTGTGACCGAGACGTTACCCTTGGCACCGGCCAGCATCAGCTCTGCCGCCGTGGCGTCATCACCGGAGTACACAGCCAGACGGCCATTCAATGCTTCGATCAGTTCGGCGCCCCGGGGAATATTACCGGTGGCGTCCTTGATACCCACGATGTTCGGGATATCGGCGAGCCGGAGCACGGTCTCGTTCAGCATGTCGCAGGCGGTTCGACCGGGCACGTTGTAAAGCATCTGGCTCATGCCGGGGACGGCTTCGGCGATGGCCTTGAAATGCTGGTACAGGCCTTCCTGGGTCGGCTTGTTGTAGTAGGGGACAACGAGCAGGCAGGCATCGGCACCAAGCTTGTGGGCTTCCGCAGTCAGTTCAATGGCCTCACGGGTACTGTTACCGCCCGTGCCCGCAATAACCGGGATGCGACCATCAACGCGTTTAATGATATGGCCAATCGTCTGGCAATGCTCTTTCGGGTCGAGCGTTGCGGATTCGCCGGTGGTGCCCACAGCAACAATGCCGTGCGTGCCGTTTTCAAGATGAAAGTCTACCAGCTTGTCCAGATCCTCCCAGTGAATGTCACCGTTTGGATGCATGGGCGTGACCAGTGCGACAAGGCTACCCGTAATCATAAAAGCTCCGTCCGAATAAAACCGATATGGTAATGTTGGGCACGAACTGACACAAGGGAATTAAAGGAGATGTCATGCCATCCGTCGAGTTAAACAAACCCGTTCCGGATTTTGAAGCCGCCGCCACCGGAGACCAGACCGTCCGGCTGGATGACCTGAAGGGTCAGAATGTTGTGATTTACTTCTATCCAAAAGACAACACGCCCGGCTGTACCACCGAAGGCCAGGACTTCCGCGACCGGATGAAGCAGTTTGAAGAGCTGGATACGGTCATACTCGGGGTATCCAGGGATGGCCTGAAAGCCCATGAGAATTTCCGGGCCAAGCATGAATTTCCCTTCCACCTTATTTCAGACAAGGACGAAGCCCTTTGTAACCTCTTTGACGTGATCAAGCTGAAAAAGCTCTACGGCAAGGAATACATGGGCGTCGATCGCAGCACCTTCCTGATCGACAAGGACGGGGTGCTGAGAGCGGAATGGCGTGGTGTGAAAGTCAAAGGCCACGCGGACGAGGTCCTGGAGGCTGTAAAGGCGCTTTAAGCGCCTTTCAGGCGTCGCTGGTTTCGGTCAGCGGCGCAGACTCCTTCACCGGCCAGGCGGCAAACACAGCCTTGAGCATGGTCGCCAGCGGAATGGCAAAGAAAACACCCACAAGCCCCAGATGCCCCCGAAGAACAGCACCGCGACGATAATCGCGACCGGGTGAAGGTTGTTCACCTCCGAGAAAAGGACCGGGACCAGGACGTTGCCATCCAGTGCCTGGATAACACCGTACACCACCATCACCCAGATGAACTGGCTGCCCCAGCCAAAAGCGAACAGTGCAATCACTGCAACGGGAATGGTGACGACAGCGGCGCCAATGTAGGGAATAACCACGCTCAGGCCAACCAGCAGTGAGAGCAGTGCCGCATAGGGCATGCCCAACAGCTTGAAGGAAATATAAGTGGCACCGCCAACGATGAGAATCTCAACCGCCTTGCCGCGGACATAATTGGCGCACTGAAGGTTCACCTCATGCCAGATCTGCAGCATCATCGGGCGCTGGGGTGGCAGCATCCTGGCTATGGAGCTGAGAAGAACCTCCCGATCCTTGAGGAAGAAAAACACCAGAATGGGTACCAGCACCATATAGATCAGCAAAGCCACAAGATCTGGAATGCTGGACAGGGAAAAAGACACCAGCCACTGGGTCATATACCCCACTTCGGTACTGACCTGGCTGTAGACCGTAGTGACGGCTTCTCCCGAGATCAGATGCGGGTATTGCTGCGGCAGAAGCTCCAGATAGGATTGCAGCTCGCGAATGATTCGCGGCGCCTCACCGGCCAGGTTACTCAGCTGGGTCCAGATCAGCGGCAAAAGCCCAAACAGGAAACCGATGAGCACACCGAGGAACACCAGGAACACCCCGATGATCGACACTGTCTCCGGCACACCCAGCTTGTTGAGCCTCGTCACCAGGCCCTGCAGAATAAAGGCGACGATCAGAGACGCAATGGCCGGTGCGAGCATGGCACCGAACCAGATAACGAAGATGGTCCCCGTTACCAGTATCAGGAACAGGATGACCGCTTCTTCATCCGAGAAGTATTTGTGTGCGAGACCGCGTAGTGTCCTGATCATTTACAGCTCCGAAACTTTATCCGCCGCACTTTATCACAAACCGGTACTGCCCGGCGGCTTCGGAACTGCTCATCAGCTTGTGATCGGACAGCTCAAGGAACGCCGGGATGTCGCGGGCCGAACCCGAATCCGTGGCAATTACCTCCAGTTCCTCACCGGGCGCCATGCTGTTCAGTTCCAGCTTCGTTTTCAGCAGCGGCATCGGGCAGCGCAACCCGGAGGCATCAAGCGTTCGATCAACCATACTAGCGATACACCATCACAAAATAATAAGCGGATTTAACAAGCGGGCATTATGCCGACAGTGATAATGTATTGCATCACAATCCTCTTCAAGCAGGGGATCCGAACTTTTTCTCGTAAACCGCTGTCAAACGGCGAATCAGACCACAGGCACCCGGCACTACATGATTGTTAACCAACCTCGCCCCCGCACGCTCCCGGCACTGGCCATCACCGCCCTGCTGGCACTGTTGCTTGTCTCCTTGCCGACTCATGCCCAGGAAAGCAGGCTACCGAGCATTGGCGGCGCTGGTGGAGGCCTGATTGCGGGCCAACAGGAATCGGATATCGGGCAGCAGGTTATGGTGTCGATCCGACGTTCAGCACCGAGGATCAGTGACCCGCTGGTCTATGATTACCTGAGCGCCATCACCTATCGTCTCGTGCCCTCGGCGCCACTCCAGAACCGGGACCTGACCCTTGCGCTGATCGACAGCCCAGCTATCAATGCGTTTGCCGTGCCCGGTGGCATCGTTGGTGTTAACGGCGGCCTGTTCCTTAATGCCGCCACCGAGCAACAATTTGCCTCGGTCCTGGCCCACGAGCTTGCCCATCTTAGCCAGCGGCATTTTGCCCGGCGCATGGAACAGCAGGAAACGAGCGCGCCCCTCACACTGGCGGGCATGATCGCCGGCATCGTGCTGTCCGCGGTCACCCAGTCGGACATTGGGTTCGCCGCCATTGCCGGTACCCAGGCCCTGGCAGCCCAGAATATGCTCGCCTACAGCCGTGCCCATGAGCAGGAAGCCGACCGGGTCGGGCTCGACATTCTGGCCAGCGCCGGAATGGACCCCCGCGGCATGCCGGAAATGTTTGAAATCATGATGCGCCAGAACCGAATGCAGGGAAATCGCCTGCCCGAGTACCTGTCCACACACCCGTTGACCCAGAGCCGCGTGGCCGACACCCGCAGCCGTGCTGAACAGTACCCGGACGAAAACATCCGGGACGGCCAGGAGTATCACCTGATGCGCAGCCGGTTGCAGGTGCACTACGCGCCCTCACCCGACGTTGCCGTGGAGACCTTCGAGGCCTACCTCGATCGACCTGACGTCCAGAGAAACGACGCTATCCGGTACGGCTTGTCCGTGGCCTATCTCGAAGACAGGCAATACGACAAGGCAGTGAACATACTGAACGATCTGCTGGCGAAGAATCCGGGCCGGATTACCTTCCAGGTGACCCTGGCGGAAGTCAGGCTGGCACAAAATCGCATGGACGAGGCACGGGCCATCCTGAAGGACGCGCTGGCGAGGAACCCGGGGAACTATCCGATCACCTACACCCTGGCCCGCACCGAAATAGCCGACGGCAATGGCGCCGCAGCGGCGGAATACCTCAAACAACTGACACGGCAGTTGCCAGGTCAGGAACACCTCTGGCTGAAACTCGCCGAGGCAGAGGGTATGGCAAGGAACATTGTCGGCGTGCATCGTGCCCGTGCAGAATACGATGTCCTGATGGGCGACCTGGAATCGGCCCAGCGTCAGCTCAGGCAGGCGCAGGAGAAGTTGCCGGCGGGTGCGCCGCAGCGGCAGATTGTGACCGAGCGGCTGGCGGAAATCACCAACCGCCTGCACGCCCGGGCCAACAGCTGATCAGGCGTTGCCAGCAGCCTTGAGATTCATATTGGCGGTGAAGTCCAGCATGCGCTGAAGAGGCTGCAGTGCTTTCTCTCTCAGTTCCGGATCCACAAGCACTTCCTGGTCGCCCCGCTCCAGCACCTGCAACAGATTCTGCAGGCCGTTCATGGCCATCCAGGGGCAATGGGCGCAGCTACGGCAGGTAGCTCCATTGCCTGCAGTGGGCGCTTCAATCAGCGTTTTGTTCGGAGCCAGCTGCTGCATCTTGTAGAAGATGCCGTTGTCAGTGGCAACGATGAACTTTTCGTTGGGCAAGGTCTGGACAGCGTGAATCAGCTGTGAGGTTGAACCCACAACATCCGCCATCTCGACCACGGCATCCGGTGATTCCGGGTGGACCAGTACCGCCGCGTCCGGATACAGGGCCTTCAGATCCTCCAGCCCGCGGGATTTAAACTCTTCATGGACAATGCAGGAACCGTCCCAGAGCAGCATATCCGCGCCTGTAGTTTTCTGGACGTAGTGCCCCAGATGCTTGTCCGGCGCCCAGAGGATTTTCTCGCCGCGGGCGTCCAGATCTTCAACAATGGCCTGGGCACAGCTTGAGGTGACGACCCAGTCTGCCCTCGCTTTCACCGCAGCGGAGGTATTGGCATACACCACAACCGTACGGTCTGAGTGCTGGTCGCAAAACTCGGCGAACTCGTCTGCAGGACAACCCACATCGAGGGAGCAGGTTGCCTCAAGCGTTGGCATCAGAACACGCTTTTCCGGGTTCAGGATCTTCGCGGTTTCACCCATGAACCTTACGCCCGCCACCACGACCGTGGAAGCCGGATGCTGGTTGCCAAACCGGGCCATCTCCAGGGAATCCGCAACACAGCCGCCGGTTTCTTCGGCAAGGCGCTGAATATCGGGGTCGGTGTAGTAATGGGCCACAAGCACCGCATCCTGACCCTTCAGGGCCGATTTGATGCGAGCCTCCAGCTCGGACTTTTCGTCCTCGCTGAGCGGCTTTGGCTCGGCGGCATGGGCCAGGTGTTCTTGAACAAGGATACGGTCTTCGGCGTATGTCATTACTGCGTCTCTGTATTGCGTGAACCGGGGCATTATAGCATTCACGCCCCGGCCTTAATGTTTCTGAAACAGTGCTATCACAAACTTGTGATTGCTTTTTCTGTTACCTGTTTACCTAGGTAGGAACGTATACGCAAAAAAAAAGAGCCCGGAGGCCCTTTTTTCACAAAAACCCGAAGGTTCCTGTTATTTGGTGGGTCGTGAAGGATTCGAACCTTCGACCAATTGGTTAAAAGCCAACTGCTCTACCAACTGAGCTAACGACCCTGAACTGCTACTGAAGCCGAGGCTTCAATCCATACCGAATGACTCAGCCCACCCGGTATTTTGTGTTTGGTGGGTCGTGAAGGATTCGAACCTTCGACCAATTGGTTAAAAGCCAACTGCTCTACCAACTGAGCTAACGACCCAAACGAGGCGCATATAGTAATGATTTTTGGCCGTTGATCAACCCCTTTTTCTCAGGTTTCTCAACATTTTTGCCGCGTCCGGCAATCAGCTGTTCTGGGACTCCAGAAACTTCCTGGCCAGGTCGGCAGCGCTGCTGGAGGGGTAATCCTCAATCACGGCTTGCATGCTGCGTCGGGCCTGTTTCTCTTCACCCAGCCGATCATGGGTCACACCCAGCTTGTAGACAGCATCCGGTGCCTTGCGGTGATCAGCAAAACGAGTAGCAACAATGGTGAATGCCTGCTTTGCCTGTTCCAGCTGCGGTTTGACCAAATACACCTCACCCAGCCAGTAATAGGCGTTAACCGTCAGATCACCCTCCGGATATTTATCGATGAACTCGTATATCCGGCTGATCGCCTCATCGTATTTTTCTGGTTACGGATCAGGTCCTGAATCTGTTCGTAGGCCTTTCGCTCCTCAGCACTCGGCTGACGATATTCCCTAGCCTCCGGAGCGGGTCCGGACGCTGTGGAACCCGGACTGGTGCTGGCTTCCGGTGCCGGCTGCGATGCAACCTTTTCCGACAGGTCCAGAATACGCTGGTCCAGATCGATATAGCGGTCACGCCCCTGTTGCTGCAGGCGGTTAATCAGGTGTCTCTGCTCCTCGACTTCGCCCTGGAGCCGCCTGACTTCACCCTGAAGCTGCTGGATCATGTAGAACAGCTCAGCCGTCGCCTGGCTACTATTGGCGTTGCGCTGACTGTCCTGAGCTGATTGCGCCAGGGCAACTCCCGCCTGCCCGAGGGCAAGCGGAAGCACCACTGTCGCCATGAGGATTTTTCTCATGGTCCTTCCTGTGTGATTACTCAAATACGAGTTCCACACGACGGTTCTGGGCCCACGCACTTTCACTGGAGCCCATCACTGCCGGCTTCTCTTCGCCATAGCTTACGGTTTCGAGCTGGCCACGTGAAGCGCCATTGACGATCAGGAACCGCTGTACCGCGTTGGCACGACGTTCGCCCAGAGCCAGGTTGTATTCCTTGGTGCCGCGCTCATCGGCGTGACCTTCAATACGCACGTTCTGACCCGGGTTATTGGCGAGGAACCGAGCGTGGGCCACCAGCACGTCGCGGGCCTCCTGCTTGATTTCTGCCGTGTCAAAATCAAAGTAGAAGGTGGTGACTTCGCGCAGGGCCTGCTGCTCGGCCTGTTCGCGCGCAGCCATGCGCTCTTCTTCGGTCATGGCTGACGAAGAAACGCCATCCTGGTCATCACCGCCATAAACAGTGGAGCCACCTTCCTGGTCGACCGCAGCAACATCGGAGCCGTACTCACCGCCTTCCTCTGAGGTACCACCGGTGGAGCTACAGCCAGCGACCAGACCGACAGACAGCAACAGTGCGAATGCTTTTGATTGAGCCGAAAAATTCATAGTTCTTTCCTTTCAGTTGATTGGCTTATTTACGTGATTAATTGCTGACGCCGGAAAAGCCCGGCAATCAACGTACCAAAGGCCCCCAGGCGGGGTCCCGGACATCGCCTTCGGATGCCGGCAGGCTGTAGGCTGCCCCACCATCCGCGGAAATAACCGTGAGCACGTTGGTGCCGTTCTGCCGGGTAGCGTAGATCAGCATCCGGCCGTTGGGCGCAACACTGGGAGACTCATCAGACTCCGTCCGGGTAAGGATGGACTCCTCTCCGGTTTTCAGTTCGGTACGGGCGATGTGGAATGCCCGATCCCGCTGGTGAACGTAATACACATACTCTCCGTCATTGTCGGGCCTCGGCCGGGCGTTGTAACGGCTACCGAAGGTAATACGACGGGGCTCAGCCCCTGGTGTTTCCATATGGTAGATCTGGGGCCCGCCTGAGCGATCCGAAGTGAAGAAAATTCCCTCGCCACTGGCGTCATAGGTCGGTTCGGTATCGATGGCCCAGTGGCTGGTGAGTTTGGTCAGTTGCCGATTGTCCAGGTTCATCCGGTAGATTTCGGCGTTGCCATCCTTTGAAAGGGTCATCAGCAGCGACCTGCCGTCGTCGGACCAGGCCGGCGCGGAGTTCAGCCCCGGAAAATCGGCCACCTTGCTACGCTTCCCGGTCGCAAGTTCATGAACAAAAATAACCGGCTTTCCAGTTTCGAACGAGACATAGGCCAGCTTCTCACCATCCGGTGACCAGGCCGGAGACAAAATGGGCTCCTGGCTTTCCAGGCGTATCCTGGCTCGCTTGCCATCGACATCACTGACCTGAAGCCGGTAACGGGGCTTGCCATTGGCGGTATCCAACGTCACGTAAGCCAACTTGGTTGAAAAAGCGCCGGGCACGCCAGTGATCGCCTCATAGACCTTGTCGCTTATGTGGTGCGCAAGAGAGCGCATGTTGGAAGCAGGTGCAGCCGCTGTCTCGCCAAGAATCCTTTCTTCGCGGTTTACATCGAACAGCTCATACCGCGCCTGGACACGATCACCGCTGCGGGTGAGCGCACCAACCAGGACGTAGCGCTGGCCGAGCAGACGCCAGTCGCGGAAATACACTTCTTCACGCCTGGATGGCAGACTCAGCATTTTCTCCGGAGGCAGGGTACGAAACTCCCCTGTCATGGTCAGATCGGCCTGAACAATACTGCCGACCTTGTCCCCAGCCGGCATTTGGCCAGACTCGGCGAAGGGCACCACCGCGACAGGAATGGCAGAATCCGCACCCTCGGTGATCCGGATCAACAGCTCAGCGCGGGCTCCTGACACCACAAAGAAGATCAGGGCAATGGCGGTGAGCAACGCTCTGGACGGTTCATACCAAATCCGATGTGTCATGGTGTTATCCGTATCCTTATCTCAACCGGCGTGGGTTGAATTCAATCGTAAACTGTCGGAAATACCGCTCAAAGGTATCCCGATCATTGGGTATCGGGTAACGGCTCAGTGAGCGCACCGCTCCCAGAGCGGAATTATCAAACGCAGTGTTGCCACTGCTGCTGACCAGACGTACACCGGAAAGCTCGCCGGTTGGCAACAGGGTAATCTGGAGCCGCGCGGTCATGTTTTCCGTGGCCGACGATGGCGGATACCACGCCTGGCTCAATCGCTCCCGGATCAGTGCCTGGTACTTCTCGCTCTCCGACAGCATCTGAGCTTCCCGGGCCTTCGCGGCAGCGGCCTCCTGCCGGCGACGGGCTTCCTCTTCCCGAGCCCGCTGGGCCGCCTCGGCCTGGGCCTCGAGCTGCTGCTCCCGAAGCTTTCGCTCTGCCTCTTCACGCTTGCGCTCAGCTTCCTGGCGGGCCAACTCTTCCTGGCGCTTGCGCTCCGCATCTTCACGCTTGCGCTGTTCTTCCTGTCTGCGCTTCTCTTCTTCGGCCTTTCGTCTGGCCTCTTCCTGACGGCGCTTCTGTTCCTCGGCTTTCTGTCGAGCACGCTCCTTGGCTTCCGCTTCCGCCTTTTTACGAGCCGCTTCGTCTTCACGGGCTTTCTGAGCTTCCCGTTCCTTCGCCGCGGCTTCCTGGCGTTCCTGCTCTTTCTGCTGCTGAAGTCGTTTCTGTTCTTCCTGGCGCTTCTGCTCGGCAATGCGACGGGCTTCTTCCTCTTGCCTCTGACGCTCTGCTTCTTCCTGCCGGCGCTGATCTTCGGCACGGCGCTCTTCATCACGCTTCTGCTGATCGACGGGGTCCACCACCGGGCTTGGCTCTGGCTCCTGCTGGGTAATCAACCGTGCCGATATGCTTCTGGGAGAAGGCTCCTCAACAGGACTGGTCCATGACCAGCCCGCCAGCGCGATCCCCAGAATCAGCAGGTGCAGCGTTACCGAAAGCGCCACCGGTGATTTCCAGGGTGGCACTCCGGTTGTGGTTACTTCGCGCTGGTGATCTCTCACAACACTCCTGCCCGCACTGGTCTCAATTGTCGTTCCGGGGTGATTCGGTAATCAGACCAATACTACTGGCCCCGGCACCCTGGAGTTCCGCCATAAGACGTACGACCCTGCCGTATTCAACATGTTCATCACCCCGAACGAGAATCTCGCTGGACGTTCTCTGGGACAGTATCTTGGCAATTTGTTCCCGAACCTCACCCAGAGACATCGGGTCACTGCCCTCATCACCAATCTCGACGTAGTACGCACCGTTCGCATCCACGGACACAATAATGGACTCAACATCCTTGTCGGCCTGGATCGGATCCGAGGTCGTCTGGGGCAGATCCACCTTGACCCCCTGGGTCAGCATCGGTGCCGTGACCATGAAAATAATCAGCAGCACCAGCATGACATCAATGTACGGAACCACGTTGATCTCCGACATTGGCTTGCGCCGGTTCTCCGGCATCATTCCCATGCCTTTCATAAAGCAGTGCTCCTAAACCGCTCCCTGCCCCTGAATTCCGCGATCATCATGCCGCACCCTTTTCGCTCTGATGCACGCGACGGTGAAGAATGCTGGAAAACTCATCGGCAAAGGTTTCATAGTTCTTCAGCAGCGCATCGGACATAGCCGAGAAACGGTTATAGGCGATAACGGCCGGTATTGCGGCGAACAGGCCCATGGCGGTGGCAATCAGGGCTTCTGATATGCCGGGCGCTACCGTGGCCAGGGTTGCCTGCTGAACCTGGGCCAGGCCGCGGAACGAGTTCATGATCCCCCAGACAGTACCAAACAGACCGATGTACGGGCTGGTGGAGCCGACCGTGGCCAGAAACGGCAGACTGGCCTCAAGTCGCTCGTGCTCCCGGGAGAAGGCCACTCGCATTGCCCGCTGGGTACCTTCCATGACCGCATCGGCGTCCCGGCTTTGCTGACGCAACCGGGAAAATTCCTTGAAACCGGCCCGGAACAGGGATTCCATGCCGGAAAACGGCGTCGGATTGGCATTCACCTCCCGGTACAGCTGGCCCAGATCCATACCGGACCAGAAACGCTCTTCAAACGCCAGCTGCGCCCGCTTGGCTTTGCGGAATACCTGCAAACGCTGGAATATCAGCGCCCAGGACATGATCGACGCCAGGGCCAGCAAAAGCATGACCAGCTGTACCAAGACGCCGGCATTTGCAATGAGGTACCAGACTGAAAGTTCTGAATCCACTTCTTACTCCTGGCTCGTTCTGTTTATCGTTTCAGTGGGCTGCTGGACATTCCTGGCCAGCAAATCCTGCATGTTCTCCGGCAAACGTCGGGGGCGGCCGGTATCGAGCGCAACACACGCGACCCGCACATTGCTATCACTCAAAAGCTTGCGGTCGGCGGCCCGCAGGACACGCTGCCGAAAGTCCATCCATACCCGGCCAAAGGCCACCGGTTCGGCAGTGACAAGCAGCTCATCATCCAGCTTTGCGGCTACCGCGTAATGAATGTCCAGGCGCTGCACGACATAACTGATGTTGTCTGCCAGCCCCGCCCTGAGGCTAACTCCGCAACTGCGCACCCATTCGGTTCGGGCCCGCTCCATGTAATGGAGATATTTGGCGTGAAATACGATGCCGCCGGCGTCGGTGTCTTCGATATAGACCCGAACTGGCAGCTCGAAACTGGCTTCTGGCGCCTGTTCAACCAAAAAGATCGTCCTCCCTGCCCGACTTCGGCGCAATGACGCCGAAGTGCTGATAGGCATTGGAGGTCACCATCCGCCCCCTCGGGGTACGGACCATGTAACCCTGCTGGATCAGGAAGGGCTCAAGCACATCCTCGATAGTACCGCGCTCCTCACTGATTGCTGCCGCAAGACTCTCGACACCCACGGGCCCACCGTCGAACTTTTCGATCATGGCCAGCAGCAGACGACGGTCCATATGGTCGAAACCCTGGTTGTCCACTTTCAACATGTTCAGGGCCTGGTCGGCTATGTCGGAAGTGATCCTTCCGTCGGCGCGGACCTCCGCAAAATCCCGCACACGGCGCAACAGCCGGTTGGCGATCCGTGGCGTGCCCCTTGACCGACGGGCAATTTCAAACGCGCCTGCCTCATCAACGGCAACCGACGACAGACGCGCAGAACGGAGAATGATGCTTGTGAGGTCTTCGGTGTTGTAGAACTCCAGCCGCTGCACGATACCGAAGCGGTCCCGCAAGGGCGATGTCAGCAATCCCGCGCGGGTGGTGGCCCCTACAAGAGTGAACGGCGGCAGGTCCAGCTTGATGGAACGGGCCGCCGGGCCCTCACCAATCATGATGTCGAGCTGGTAATCTTCCATCGCCGGATAGAGGACTTCCTCGACGGCGGCGCTGAGACGGTGAATCTCGTCGATGAAGAGAACGTCACCTTCTTCAAGGTTGGTCAGCATGGCTGCCAGGTCCCCGGCTTTTTCAAGCACCGGACCGGAGGTGGTCTTGATGGACACGCCCATCTCGTTGGCGATGATATTGGCCAGGGTTGTCTTGCCCAGACCGGGCGGCCCAAAAATCAGAACGTGGTCCAGCGCCTCCTGACGGCCACGGGCGGCGGATATGAAAATATCCATCTGCTCACGGACCGTAGGCTGGCCAACGTATTCAGCCAGCAGGGTCGGGCGAATCGCCCTGTCCTGCACTTCCTCGTATTCACCGGCCCGGGCCGAGATCAACCGGTCGGATTCGATCATGGCATCACCCATAGTGTGGGAATCAACATCGTGCCTCACGTTTGCCCGCTATTCCAGCGCAGCCCCAATTGTACAAAGGGGTTTGCAGGTGTCACGTTACGCTCTCTACAGGTTCGCGACAGGTCTTCGCGATCACGCCGGTATCATGTTTCGCAGGGCCAGACGGATGAGGGTTTCGCTGGTCATGCCCTCCTCAGCCACTTTGCTGATGGCCTTGGCGGCCTCCTGGGGCTTGTAACCCAGCGCGATCAGTGCGGCTTCCGCTTCCTCGGCCGCTGCCGGCCCGCCGGATGGACCCTGCCCGCCCATTTGACCCAGTCCTGTCGTCTCAGGCGACGTTGGTACGAATTGCCCTTCAAGTTGCCCTATCCGGTCCGTCATTTCAATAAGAAGCCGTTCTGCGGTTTTCTTGCCAACACCAGGGAGTTTGACCAGTGAGGCGGAGTCGCGGTTCTCGACACAGCGAATGAATTGCTGGGCGTCCAGACCAGAAAGAATGCCGACCGCCAGTTTCGGGCCAACACCGTTAACCTTGATCAGCAGGCGGAACAGGTCCCGGTCCAGGCTGGAAGCGAAGCCATACAGGCTGTGGGCATCTTCTCGAACGGCAAAATGGGTATGCAGGGTCACTTCATCGCCGGTTTCCGGCAGATGAAAGAAGGTGGTGTAAGGAATGTCGACTTCGTACCCCAGCCCGGCGCATTCCACCAGCGCCTGGCCCGGAGCCTTTTCAACCAGAATACCTCGGATACGACCAATCAAACTGAGTCTCCTGTCGCTCCTGGGAGCGGTTTATTGTTGTCGCACGCGACCGCTTCTGACCTTTCCGGCGCCACTGGCAACCCGCAGAATACTCTGGTTCATGTGGGCATGGCACATGGCAATTGCCAGCGCATCGGCCGCATCGGCCTGGGGCTTGCGTGAAAGCGAGAGCAACACCTGAACCATGTGCTGCACCTGGGATTTGTCGGCGCCACCCTTGCCGACCACGGCCTGCTTAACCTGCCGGGCCGAGTACTCATGAACCGCCAGCCCACTGTTGGCGGCACTGACAATCGCCGCGCCACGGGCCTGGCCAAGTTTCAGGGCAGAGTCTGGATTGCGGGCCATGAACACCTGCTCAATGGCAAATTCTTCCGGCCGGTATTCTCCGATCAGAGTGGCAAGGCTCTGGAAGATGGTCTGGAGGCGCTCCGCCATGGGCTTCTCTCCCACCCGGATGCAGCCGCTATCGATATACTCGATGTGTCGACCATCGGCCCGAATGACGCCGTAACCGGTAATTCGTGATCCCGGATCAACGCCCAGAATTATCGCCACATCAATGCCCCTGACTGGTCAAAGCGATTCCATGATCTCGCCGGAGATATCCGCGTTGTGGTAGACATTCTGAACATCGTCCAGATCCTCGAGCATATCGATGAGCTTGAGGATGGTTTCTGCGCCGGCGCTGAGCACGGCTTTCACCAGACGATCCACTTCCCACTCGGGACCGTAGCCTTCGTAGGCCAGCTCACGAATGATTTTGGTGAAGACCTTGCCCCGCCTGGCATCCTCTACCGCCTTGCGGTGCTTGATGTTGGCCCACTTACTGTGACCCGCCATACAGCTCCTCCCTTAAATCACTGACTTACTCGTTGCCCTCGCCGGCTTCAGCCTTGTTGCCTTCGACCGGCTTTGACGGCTTGCGCAGGCGGATATGCAGCTCTCGCAGCTGCTTCTCGTCCACTTCGCCGGGCGCCTGGGTCATCAGGCAGGTGGCACTCTGGGTTTTCGGGAATGCGATTACGTCACGGATGGACATGGCGCCGGTCATCAGCATGACCAGACGATCCAGCCCGAATGCCAGACCACCGTGAGGCGGGCAACCGTACTTCAGGGCGTCCAGCAGGAAGCCGAACTTGGCGCGGGCTTCTTCCTCTTCAATACCCAGAACACGGAACACCGTAGACTGCATTTTTTCGCTATGGATACGAATAGAACCGCCGCCCAGCTCGGTACCGTTAAGCACCATGTCATAGGCACGGGAAAGCGCCGTCGCCGGATTGGCGGCAAACTCTTCCGGGCTGCAGGCCGGAGCGGTGAACGGATGGTGAATCGCTGTCAGGGAGCCATCCGGCAGTTCTTCAAACATCGGGAAATCAACCACCCACAGCGGCGCCCATTCACTGGTCAGCATATCCAGGTCGTGACCAACCTTGATTCGCAACGCACCCAGTGCCTCGTTCACCACCGTGGTCTTGTCAGCGCCGAAGAAAACGATGTCGCCATCTTCTGCACCAACCCGCTCCATGATTCCCTGAACGACTTCTTCGCCCAGGAACTTGATGATCGGAGACTGCAGGCCTTCGACACCCTTGGACAGGTCATTAACCTTGATGTAGGCGAGACCTTTGGCACCGTAGATACCGACAAATTTGGTGTAGTCATCAATCTGTTTACGGCTCAGGTCGCCACCTTTCGGCACCCTGAGGGCGGCCACACGGCCTTTGGGGTCTTTGGCCGGACCCGCGAAAACCTTGAAGTCGACGCTTTCGACCAGATCCGCCACATCAACCAGTTCCAGAGGGATGCGAAGGTCCGGCTTGTCACTGCCGTAACGCTGCATGGCCTCGAAATGCGGCATACGGGGGAATTCTGGCAGTTCAACATCCAGTACGTCCTTGAACAGGGACCGAATCATGTCCTCGTTCAGGCCCATCAGGATCTCTTCGTCTACGAAAGAGGCCTCGATATCCACCTGGGTGAATTCCGGCTGACGGTCTGCCCGAAGGTCTTCATCCCGGAAACACTTGGCAATCTGGTAGTAGCGATCGACGCCGGACACCATCAGCATTTGTTTGAATAGCTGGGGCGACTGCGGAAGCGCGAAGAAGGAGCCTTCGTGGGTACGGCTCGGCACCAGGTAATCCCGCGCACCTTCCGGTGTGGCACGGGTAAGGATGGGGGTTTCCACATCCATGAAACCGTTGCTGTCCAGGTAGTTACGGATGTAGCTGGTCACACGGGAACGGAAACGCAGGCGGTTGATCATTTCCGGACGACGCAGGTCCACAAAACGGTAGCGCAGGCGCACGTCCTCGCCCACGTCGACATGCTCATCCAGCGGGAACGGAGGCGTTGCGCGGCGTTCAGGATGCTCAGTTCCTTACCCAGAAGCTCAACCTGCCCGGTCGGCATGTTGTTGTTCTCGGTGCCGGCAGGACGGCGACGCACCCGGCCGGTTACCTTGATCACGAACTCGCTGCGGACTTTTTCCGCGAGCGCGAAGCTCTCAGGGGTATCAGGGTCGACAACCACCTGAGACATTCCATCCCGATCCCGCAGATCCAGGAAGATAACCCCACCGTGGTCACGGCGACGGTGGACCCATCCGCAAAGTGTGACTTCCTGATCGATGTGGGATTCGTTAATCCCACCGCAATAATGACTGCGCATACCGGTTCCCGTTACGTTTAATGTGTTCGAAATTAGTGCTTGTAAGTGCCCGCTCAAAAAATGAAGCGACCATAGCGGAAAAGCCGCCCATTATAAACACAATGGCGGTGAAAATCAGGCGTACCGGCACGCAAATCAACCGGTCGGATGACTGCAGGTTTGCAGCCGGCTAGAATGCTTCTTTTTTACCAGCAGATGGAGTCTGAACTTGGCCACCAGAGCGGAGCAGAAACTCAAAACCCGGCGGGCACTGATGGATGCGGCGCTTCGCAACTGAGTGCCGACCGGGGCTTTGGCAGCCTGAGCTTGCGGGAAGTTGCCCGGGAAGCGGGAATCGCCCCCACGTCTTTCTACCGGCACTTTGCGGAGCTCGATGAACTCGGGCTGGCTCTGGTGGATGAAGGCGGCGTTGCATTGAGGCAACTGATGCGTCAGGCACGCAAGCGGATTGCCCGGGACGGTGGCAGCGCCATTTCAACGTCCGTGGAAACCTTCATGGAGTACCTCGGCAACAACGCGAATCTGTTCCGGCTGATGCTGCGGGAACGAACCGGGTATCCAAACCCTTCCGGACAGCGGTGAAGGCCGAGATCGATCATTTTGTCACCGAACTGGCGGATGACCTTCGCCGGATTGCGGAAGAGCAGAACAAGCCGCTCTCAGAAGCGAGGCTGGTGGCCGAATCCATGGTGACGCTGGTCTTCAATCAGGGGGCCGAAGCGCTTGATGCAACGCCGGCAGAACGCGAAGAGCTCAAAGCCAAGCTGAAGACCGAGCTCCGGATGATTCTGGTCGGCTCCCAGGCTCTGGCAAAGCGCCAGTAGCCTGCACTGGGTTTAAACGCCCGCTTTCAGTTCCGCCAGCACTGGCGCCAGTCGTTGCCGAACCTGCTCCAGTTCCTCATCGGAATACGGTACCGGCGCCTGCTTGCCCCAGATCGGGCCCGGCCAGGCCGGATCGCCCTCAAACCGCACGATGTGATGAAGATGCAGCTGGGGCACCATGTTGCCTAGGGCGGCGACGTTCATCTTGTCGCCGCTGAAAACGTCCATCATGGCTTCACTGAGCGCCGAGGACTCTCGGACCAGCTGGTGCTGCTGATCCGCCGACAACTGGTATATTTCCCGGATCCCGGCAACCGCCGGCACCAGGAGCACCCACGGCCAGGTACTGTCGTTCATCAGCCGGATTTCACACAGCGAGGTGCTTCCAAGGCCAATCGTGTCGGCCTCCAGTCGCTCATGTAACCGGAAAACCACCGGCTCACTCATGACCCCCTCCCGTTATCCGCATATCACTCCGAGTGGAACTGGGTGCGGCCACGGCCAATGGCGTAGTAAATGAGGCCGTAGCGATCCAGCATTTCCGGTTCATAGAGGTTGCGGCCATCAAAGACCACCGGCTCACGAATAGTCGCGGCAATGGATTCGAAGTCCGGCGAACGGAATTCTTTCCACTCGGTGCAGATAGCGAGCACGTCCGCCCCTTTGAGAGCCTGCTCTTTCGTGCCGCACAGGGCCAAGCCATCCTGGTCACCGTAGAGTCGCTGGGTTTCTTCCATGGCCTCCGGGTCGAAAGCCTGGACCCTGGCGCCGGCTTTCCAGAGATCTTCCATCAGGGTACGGGAGGAAGCTTCGCGCATGTCATCGGTGTTGGGTTTGAACGCCAGCCCCCAGATGGCAACAACCTTGCCATTCAGATCGCCCCCGAAATAATGACTGATCTTGTCGAACAGCACGTGCTTCTGGGCGTAGTTCACACCTTCAACGGCATTGAGCAGCCGCGCGTCGTAGCCACAGTCACTGGCGGTTCGGGCCAGGGCCTGAACATCCTTCGGGAAACAGGACCCGCCATAACCGCAACCCGGGTAGATGAAGTGATAACCAATCCGTGGGTCGGAACCAATGCCCCGGCGCACAGCTTCAATATCGGCACCCAGCCGCTCTGCCAGGTTTGCAATCTCATTCATGAAGCTGATCTTGGTGGCCAGCATGGAGTTGGCCGCATACTTGGTGAGCTCCGCGGACCGCAGGTCCATAAAGATCATGCGGTCGTGATTGCGGTTGAACGGGTAGTAGACTTCCCGCAGCAACTCCGCCGCCCGCTCGCTGTCGGTGCCCACAATAATACGGTCCGGCTTCATAAAATCGTTGATGGCCGCGCCTTCCTTGAGGAACTCCGGGTTGGACACCACATCAAACTCCAGTTCCAGACCACGACGGTCCAGCTGGGCGCGAACCGCCGCTTTTACTTTGTCGCCGGTGCCGACCGGAACGGTGGACTTGTCGACCACCACCTTGTAGTCCTCCATGTGCTCGCCGATGGAGCGCGCAACCGCGGTCACATACTGGAGGTCGGCAGAGCCGTCTTCGTCCGGGGGCGTGCCCACGGCAATAAACTGCAAGGTCCCGTGGCGAACCGCTTCTTCTGTATCGGTTGTGAAGGAAAGGCGACCCGCTTCAACGGTGTGCTTTACGATACTCTCCAGGCCAGGTTCGTAAATGGGAATCTGACCGTTTTTCAGCTTCTCGATCTTGCCCTGGTCAACGTCCATACACAGAACGTTATGGCCCACATCCGCCAGGCATGCGCCGGTTACGAGGCCCACATAGCCTGTTCCAAAAATCGTTATTTTCATCCTTTAAATCCCGATACAAATACAGAAAAGTTATTGGGTGTCGTCTGCTTTTTTCTTCTGCCAGATCGCTTCCCACGCCAGAGCCGTGCCGACAATGGTATCCAGGTTGTCATAGTCCGGCTGCCAGCCCAGGGTCTGGCGAATCAGGGTGTTGTCTGCCATGAGCGCTGCCGGGTCACCGGCACGGCGGCCGGTTTCGGTAACCGGAAAATCAACGCCGGATTGCGCCTTGACGACGTCAATCACTTCCCGAACCGTGAAGCCGCGACCATAACCACAGTTCATGACCCTGGAATGACCACCGTCTGCCATATAGTCCAGCGCCATCACATGGGCCTTGGCCAGATCTTCCACGTGGATGTAGTCGCGAATGCAGGTGCCGTCCCGGGTATCATAATCGGTGCCGAACACGCTCATACCCTCACGCTGACCGGTCACGCATTCGCAGGCCACCTTGATCAGATGGGTGGCTTCCGGAGTGGCCTGGCCAAGCAGCCCTTCCGGGTTGGCGCCCGCCACATTGAAATAACGGAGAATCACGTAGTTGAGGCTGGAGGCTGCGGCCAGATCCATGATCATCCGTTCGCTCATCATCTTGGAAGCGCCATACGGATTGATCGGGGCCAGCGGCAGATCCTCGGTGAGCACCGTCTGCTCGGGCATACCATAAACGGCCGCCGTGGAGGAAAACACCATGAACGGCACTTCGTGCTTTTCGACCGCTTTCAGCAGGTTCAGGGTATTGCGGGTGTTGTTGCCGTAGTACTTCAGGGGGTTGGCGACGGATTCCGGCACCACAATGTTGGCCGCGAAATGCAGAACCGCCTCAAACCGGTGACGGGAGAACAGATCCTCAACGGCCGCCTCATCGGCCAGATCCCCCACCACCAGTTCGCCGGCGGTCACCGCCCAGCGGTAGCCTGTGGAGAGATTATCGAAAACCACGATATCGTGGCCGGCCTGGCCCAGCTGACGAACTACATGACTGCCAATATACCCGGCTCCGCCGGTAACGAGGACTTTCATAGGCGAGAACTACTCCTTCCCTGAAGGTTGTTTGCGAAGACGCCGGATCTCTGCCCGCCGCCGACTGAAAAACTCAGTGATCACCTGGCTGCACTGTTCCGACAGCACACCGCCAACGGCCGTCACGTCCCAGTTCAGATGGGGCTCTTCCAGCGTACGGCGTGCAGATTCTATCGCGCCCGCCTTGGGCTCGCTCGCACCGTACACAAGCCGACTGATGCGACCATGAACGATGGCACCCACGCACATGGTACAGGGCTCCAGAGTAACGTAAAGCGTGGCATCAGGCAGCCGGTAATTGCCCACCCGGGCGCCGGCATCGCGCAGGCGCGGATTTCGGCATGGGCCGTGGGATCGCAACCGGAAATCGGCGCGTTAAAACCAGCGCCGATCTCCTTGCCATCCAGAACCACCACAGCACCAACAGGCACTTCGCCTTTGGCGGCAGCTTCACCCGCCAGCTGCAGTGCACGGTTCATCCAGTGCTCGTCTTCCGCTGTCACCTCAGACATCGGACCCGGTCACCCGCCGATTATTCCCACTCAATCGTTGCCGGCGGCTTGGACGAAACGTCGTACGTCACCCGCGAAACGCCGGTGATCTCGTTGATAATCCGGTTGGAGACGGTTTCAAGGAGATCGTAAGGCAGGTGCGCCCAGCGGGCAGTCATGAAATCAATGGTTTCAACTGCACGGAGGGCCACCACGTATTCATAGCGGCGGGCATCCCCTACCACGCCTACCGACTTGACCGGCAGGAATACCGCAAAGGCCTGGCTGGTCTTGTGGTAGAAATCCGCGCGATGAAGCTCTTCCAGGAAGATGGCATCGGCCTTGCGCAGGATATCGGCGTATTCCTTTTTCACTTCGCCAAGAATACGCACGCCCAGGCCCGGCCCAGGGAACGGGTGGCGGTACACCATGTCGTACGGCAAGCCGAGCTCGAGACCGATCCGGCGCACCTCATCCTTGAACAGCTCGCGCAGGGGCTCCACCAACTTCATTTTCATGGTTTCAGGCAGGCCGCCTACATTGTGGTGGGACTTGATCACGTGCGCCTTACCGGTCTTGGAAGCGGCAGACTCGATCACGTCGGGATAAATCGTGCCCTGGGCCAGCCAGTTAACGTCCCGGATGTTGGCCGCTTCGTCGTCAAACACGTCGATGAAGGTGTTACCAATGATCTTGCGCTTCTGCTCGGATCACTGACGCCCTTGAGCTTCGACAGGAACAGGTCTTCGGCATCAACCCGAATCACCTTTACGCCCATGTTGCTGGCGAACATGTCCATCACCTGATCTCCTTCGTGCAGACGCAGCAGACCATTGTCCACGAACACGCAGGTTAGCTGGTCACCGATCGCGCGGTGAAGCAATGCCGCTGTTACCGACGAGTCCACACCGCCGGACAAGCCAAGCAATACCTTGTCAGTGCCGACCTGTTCACGAATCTGCCGAACTGCATCGTCCACGATCTTGGCCGGTGTCCACAGCGCTTCGCAATTACAGATATTCAGGATGAAGTGCTCAAGAATCCGCTTGCCCTGCAGGGTGTGGGTAACCTCGGGGTGGAACTGAACACCGTACAGATTCCGGCTGAGATCCTGCATTGCGGAAATCGGCGCACTCTCGGTGGAGGCCAGCAGCTCAAAGCCCTCGGGCATCGCCACCACTTTGTCACCGTGGCTCATCCACACGTCCAGCAACGACTCCCCGGCCGGGGTCAGATGGTCAGTGATATCGGCCAGCAGCGGGCCCTTGGCTCGCACTTTAACCTGGGCATAGCCGAACTCACGCTTCTCGGAGCTGGCCACGCGGCCGCCAAGCTGTTCAGCCATGGTCTGCATGCCGTAACAAATACCGAGTATCGGAATACCGCGTTCAAACAGCCCTTCCGGTGCCCGGGACCGCCCAGCTGAGTTACCGACTCCGGACCGCCCGCAAGAATAATCCCTTTGGGATTGAATTCATCAAGTTCTTCATCGGTGATATCGAACGCCTTGATCTCACAATAGACGCCGATCTCCCGCACACGGCGGGCAATCAGCTGCGTGTACTGGGAACCGAAATCGAGAATCAGGATGCGGTGGTCGTGAATGTTCTGGGCCATGGAGTCCTCGGAGCTGAATAAACAACGCGGCCCGTAGTGGGCCGCGTGTGGTAAGGCAGTTATTAACCGACGCGGTAGTTCGGCGCTTCTTTGGTAATGGTCACATCGTGTACGTGACTCTCACGCATGCCAGCGTTGGTGATGCGCACAAATTCCGGTTTGGTACGCATTTCTTCCATGGTCGCGCTGCCGGTGTAACCCATCGAAGCACGCAGGCCGCCAATCAGCTGGTGCACGATGTTGCGCATCGGGCCTTGCAGGCAACGCGACCTTCAATACCTTCCGGAACCAGTTTCTCGATACCTTTGCTGGCGTCCTGGAAGTAACGGTCGCTGGAGCCCTGACCCATGGCGCCGATGGAACCCATACCCCGATAGGCCTTGTAACTGCGGCCCTGGAACAGCTCAA
>Ga0064014_10160_pt1 | contig 24121 bp, 20 predicted proteins | sample CrowatWCoCulture_2_FD_61584 | JGI IMG/M metagenome (GOLD analysis project Ga0064014, IMG submission 61584) | Marine cyanobacteria communities from the University of California, Santa Cruz, USA, analyzing cyanobacterial DNA methylation -... | ecosystem: Host-associated > Microbial > Bacteria >...
CCAATGGCCGGGGTGGCTGGGTCGAGCGTCCTCGCTCGCTGACCCTCGAAGAAGGCGCAGGCTAGGGAGCGGCTGGATGAAAGTTGAAAGAAACATGCACGTACAAAAAAGTTTAGGGTCGAGGCTAGCGATGTTCAGAAAACTCAATGTATACGTCAGCGTGATTGCTTTTGGGTTGTTCTCCGGCCTGGCCAACGCGGTCACGCTGGAAGACGTGTCGTTTTCGTCGCTACCGGGCGAACGGCTTGAAGTGACACTGGAATTCGATGGGCCGCCGCCGGAACCCACCGGTTACACCATTGAGCGCCCTGCTCGCATCGCTGTCGACCTGAGGGACACGATCAGCGGTCTGGACAGTCGCAGCATTCCTCTGGGGTCTGGTAACGCCCAGAGTATGACGGTGGTGGAAACCAGGGACCGAACGCGGCTGATCTTCAACCTCGTTGAGCTGGTTCCTTACGACACGGTTCGCAGTGGCGATTCACTGGTTATGACTATTGGTGGCGAGGCTGGGGGCGAGGCTCAGGGTGCCGTGGCTGGCGCGCCTGCTTCGTCCTCCCAGAGTAGCCCGGGAGCATCGGGTTCTTCTTCGGCCAACGCCCTTGGCGGTGTGGATTTCCGCCGTGGCAAAGAGGGGGAAGGCCGGGTTCTTGTCGATCTGGGCAGCTCCGGCACGCCAGTGGACTTGTCGGAACGGGCTGGCAAAATCCGGCTGACCATGGATGGCATTACCGTTCCTGCCAATCTGCGTCGCCGGCTGGACGTTACTGATTTTGCAACGCCGGTTACCCGCATCGATACCTTTGTTGAAGATGGCAATGCGGTGGTCGAGATCAGCCCGGCAGGGAATTACGATTATATTGCCTATCAGTCCGGCAGCCAGTTCACGGTCAGTGTGGAAAAGCTTACTGAACAGGAGGCAGAGTCACGCCGTGAAGAGAAGTTCCCGTATACCGGCGAGAAGCTCTCCCTGAACTTTCAGGACATTGAGGTTCGTTCGGTTCTCCAGCTGATTGCGGATTTCACAGGCCTGAACCTGGTCGCCAGTGACACGGTGGGTGGCAGCATCACGCTTCGTTTGCAAAATGTTCCCTGGGACCAGGCTCTGGATCTGATTCTGAAGACCAAGGGCTCGACAAGCGGCAGATCGGTAACGTGTTGCTGGTGGCTCCGGCAGATGAGATTGCTGCCCGGGAAAAGCTGGAGCTGGAAACCAATAAACAGATTGCAGAGCTGGCGCCGGTACGGCTGGATATTGTTCAGGTCAACTACGCCAAGGCTGCCGACATTGTTGCCCTGATCAAGGAAGATGAGGAGCTGATTTCAGACCGCGGATTTGTCTCCTCGGATGTTCGCACCAACACCATCAGTATTCGTGAGACTGCGCAAAAGCTCGAGGAAATCCGTCGGCTTGTCTCCACATGGGATGTGCCGGTGCGGCAGGTATCCATCGAGGCGCGAATTGTCCGGGCCCAGACCAATGTGGCTGAAGATCTCGGTATTCGCTGGGGTGGTGCCGCTTACGATGTGAGTGGCGATAATGTATTCACTGTCGGAGGCTCGCAGCAGTCCTTGCAGGAGGCGCGTGATGCTGCAGCCGGAAACAGCAGTACAATCACCTTCCCGGGTGCGCTGGCGGTCGATCTCGGTGTGAGCGGTGAAGGCACTTCCTCGTTTGCCATTGGCTGGGGCAGCGATGACTTCCTGGTTGACCTGGAGCTGTCTGCGCTGGAGAGCGACGGCCAGGCCGAAGTGGTTTCACAGCCTCGTGTTGTGACCGCGGATCGCCAGACAGCGTCTATCAAATCCGGTGAGGAAATTCCTTATCAGCGAGCGTCTTCCAGCGGTGCGACAGCGGTCTCGTTCAAGGAAGCCGTGCTTTCTCTCGAGGTGACGCCGCAAATCACCCCGGATGACAAGATTATTATGGATCTGGTGGTCAACCAGGACTCCCGTGGTGAAGTTACCGCCGGTATTCCTTCGATCAATACCAACCAGGTGACCACTCAGGTTCTGGTTGGCAACGGTGAGACGGTGGTGCTGGGTGGTATCTTCCAGTCGCAAGTTGCGACCCAAACTACGAAGACCCCGTTCCTTGGGGATATTCCCTACCTGGGTCGTCTTTTCAAGCGTACCGAGAAAATTGATGAGCGCAGTGAGCTGTTAATTTTCATAACGCCCAAGATCATCAAGAGCGATCTTGTCCGGTAACCGGGATCCCGAAAAAAAGCCGCCGCCGCCTGGAACCGGCGGCTTTTTTGTGCCTGAATTCCCCACAGGCCGGGTACGGAGCTTATGCAAGTACCGGCCCTGTGATATTCTCACCCGCCTGATCAAAACTGAGCGGAAGTTATGTCTTTGCCAAAACGCGTTGTCCTCGTTGGCCCCATGGGGGCCGGGAAAAGCACGATTGGTCGGATGCTCGCCAAGGAGCTGGGCTATCGTTTTCTCGATTCGGATCGCATCATTGAACAGCGTTGCGGGGCGAACATACCGTGGATTTTTGATGTTGAAGGTGAGGATGGATTCCGTCAGCGGGAAACTGCGATGCTTGACGAATTGTCGAATGAAAACAACACCGTGCTCGCCACTGGGGGTGGCGCGGTGATGCGGCCTGAGAACCACCCCCTGCTTAAAAAGGATGCGATGGTGATCTACCTGAAAACGTCGATTGAGCAGCAGGTAGAGCGCACGCGGAAAGACCGTAACCGACCATTACTGCAGAACGATGATCCGGAAGCCGTCCTGAGAAATCTTTTCTCGATCCGGGATCCGCTGTATACAGGCCTGGCCGACATCATCATGTACACAGATCGCAAAAGCCCCAGGCTTGTGGTTCGGCAGCTGGTTAACCGGCTGAATCCGAGAACTCCACGTCACAAAAGGCAGATCCGGAAGGAAGGTCGTAATCATGTCTAACCTGCTTCGTGAACTTTCGGTTGAGCTGGGGGATCGCAGCTACCCCATTTTTATTGGCGAGGACCTTCTTGGCACCTGGGATCTGTCGCGTTTTGTTGGCGGCTCCCAGGTCATGATTGTGACCAATGAAACCGTCGCGCCCCTGTATCTCGAGAGTGCGAAAGGCTGCTTTCCCGGGAAGCGTATTGATACAGTCGTTCTACCCGATGGCGAAAAATTCAAGGACTGGCAGACTCTGAACCGGATCTTTGATGGTCTGCTGGAGCAGCGGCATACCCGGAAAACCACGTTGGTCGCACTTGGAGGAGGGGTTGTCGGCGACATGGCAGGCTTCGCCGCGGCTTGCTATCAACGGGGAGTTCCGTTTATCCAGATACCGACCACGCTATTGTCACAAGTGGACTCCTCCGTAGGTGGCAAAACGGGAATCAATCACCCGTTGGGTAAGAACATGATCGGTGCTTTCCACCAGCCACAGGCCGTTCTGATTGATACCGGAAGCCTGCAGACCTTGCCTCCAAGGGAAGTGTCGGCCGGCCTGGCTGAGGTGATCAAGTACGGGCTCATCCGGGATCTGGATTTTCTTGCCTGGCTTGAAGACAAGGTGGGCGCTCTTGTTGCCCTCGATCCCGATGCGCTTGCAGAAGCCATCTACCGGTCCTGTGCCTGCAAGGCGGAGGTTGTTGCGCTGGATGAGCGCGAAGGTGGTCTGAGGGCGATACTGAATCTTGGTCACACCTTTGGCCATGCCATAGAGACCTTTGCAGGCTATGGCAACTGGCTCCACGGAGAGGCGGTTGGAACGGGCATGATCATGGCGGCGGAGCTTTCTGCCCTCGAAAGTATGATTTCCCGGGCCGACTGCGACCGGATAACCCGTCTTATTCTGAGTGCCGGGTTGCCCGGCAAACCTCCAGTCGGGATGACGGCGGACGATTTCATGAGTCTGATGGCGGTAGACAAAAAGAATGTCGACGGGCAACTCAGGCTTGTTTTGCTCCGCTCAGTTGGTGATGCCGTTGTAACCTCCGAGGCTGGCCCGGAAAACCTGGCATTGACCTTTGCCCGCTTCTGCAGCCTGGAATGAAGTCAGGCTAATGGCTTCGATGATTTCGCGTGGCTTGCGGTAAAGGAATAGCAGACAAGGAAGACCCGTGACCGAGGAAAGCTTGAACAGTCTTGATGGCGGCGGCCTGTTTCCCAGGCTGCAGCAACGGTATGGTCTGCGCGCCAACCCTTTGGAAATGGAGACGCCGTTTTTTCCGGATGCCATGCGTCATCATGCGCTGGAAGCCTTGCGCCACCTCTGTGGGTTCGGCGACATGGCGCTTTTACTCACCGGTGCCGCAGGGTCCGGCAAGAGCCGAATACTGGCGGAGCTGGTGCGAAGCGAGTCATCCCGAGTCGACTTTCACCGGATTCCCGCTTCAGCGTTAACCAGTGCCCAGGCCCTTGCCAGAGACCTGAAAACGGTTGCGCGGTCGGGAATGGGGTCGGATGGGAATCCCCGGGATCTTATTTACCGTTTCTTCAAATGGTCCGAATCCCGGGTTCGCAAAGGCCAGCGGATGGTGTTGTTGATTGACGATGCCGACCGGGCGCCGGTGGAATTACTCAGGCTCATTCTTTCTGCCTATCTGGCGTCGGAGCGCGGGTCTTCAGCGGTTCCTGTTTTCTCGGGAAGCGATAATCTGGTCGAGATGTTAGCACTTGATGATGCTTCTACATCCGTTCACCAGATTCATCTGCGCCCGCTGACGAAAGACGAAGTCGCTGCCTATCTTGAGCCGAGAGTTCATGCGGCCGGCGGGAAGGCCAGTGAGCTGCTGGGTCCCGTACGGGTGTCGAAAATTCACGCTCTGAGCCAGGGCAGCTTTGCGAGACTCAAGCGGGTAACGCCCGGGGTCTGGCTGGATATGGTAGCCACATCGCCTGCGATGCGTTCTCAGGGGCTGCCCTGGAAGCGCATCGGCTGGCCGGCGCTGGCCCTGTTACTGCTCGCGGGCTCGTGGTGGTTTGTTTCCCGTCAGTACGATGAGTCGATGGCTGAGGAGTCAGTGAAGGTGCCTGAGCCAGTCCGCAAGAGCATCACCATCGGCCCTCAAACCGAGGCTGTTGAGCCTCCATCGGAGGAGCCTCTCCCGGAGACTGAAACCCTGTTGACAGAGGTTGCAACAGAGCCGGAAGCTGCTCAGCCAGAGCCAGAGCCAGAGCCAGAGCCAGAGCCAGAGCCAGAGCCAGAGCCAGAGCCAGAGCCAGAGCCAGAGCCAGAGCCAGAGCCAGCATTTACACCTGAAAACCCGGAGTATTTTGTACCGCTTGAGCAGGTGAGGGCCCGCGAAGGGTGGACGATTCAGCTCGTGGCCGGCAACCTGGAGCAAACGGCACTTAACATCATAGAGCGCCACTCACAGCTTGGTGAGATTGTTTACACCCTTGGCGAAAGACAGGGTCAGCCCTGGTTTATGGTATTCTATGGTGAGTTCCCCACCCGAGAGGCGGCGAATGAGGCTGTATCCAATTTACCCCAGGAACTGGTTTCCCGGTCGCCGTGGGTTCGATCAATCGACAGTTTGCAGTAGCGCCTTGTCTGGCGCTAACTCGTTGTTCCATAACCTGTCAGTTGGTAATTCCGTTTTCGGCTTCCCACAATAACTCAACTCCGATTTGAGTACGTATTTCTACGTGTGTAAAATAGCCAGCCCCCATTTTCAGTGTCAAAGAGTGGTTGTATGGCTGCGTGCCAAGTAACTCTTTGATTGAAAAGTATTTCTACGCGAGAGAACGCTTATGATGACAGGTTTGTATCATCCCGACGAATTCAGGGACAACTGCGGGTTCGGCCTGATTGCCCATATGAAGGGCGACGCCAGCCACAAGTTGTTGCAAACTGCCATCGAGTCTCTGACCTGCATGACCCACCGGGGTGGTATCGCTGCAGACGGAAAGACCGGCGATGGTTGTGGCCTGCTGATCCAGAGCCCGGACGGCTTCCTGAAGAAAGCCGCCAAGTCAGCTTTTGGCAAGGAGCCAGGTGACCTTTTTGCCGTGGGTCAGGTATTCCTGAACCCGGATGAAGCCAAGGCCGCCGCTGGTCGGGACGCACTTGAAAAGCGGCTGACCGAACAGGGTCTGGAGATCCTCGGCTGGCGTGAAGTGCCGGTGGATGACAGCTGCCTTGGGCCCATGGCTCTTGATTGCCTGCCCCGGATTGAACAGGTGTTCGTGGTTCCTGCCGGCAAGGAAGATCGTGAGTTTGCGATCAGCCTGTTCGTGGGCCGTCGCCACGCCGAGGGCGACATGGCGGATGATCCCGAGTTCTACATCTGCAGCCTTTCCCATCGAACCCTGGCCTACAAGGGCCTGATGATGCCGGCGGATCTTGCCAATTTTTACAAGGATCTGGGCGATCCTGACCTGGAGACGGCGATCTGTGTTTTTCACCAGCGTTTCTCCACCAACACCATGCCCAAGTGGCCGCTGGCCCAGCCGTTCCGGTATCTGGCCCATAATGGTGAGATCAACACCATTGATGGCAACCGAAACTGGGCCATCGCCCGCGCTGCCAAGTTCAGCTCGCCGGAGCTTCCGGACCTGCAGACCCTGCAGCCGCTGGTAAACCTTACCGGGTCTGATTCTTCCAGCATGGACAACATGCTGGAAGTGCTGCTCGCTGGTGGTGTAGACCTGTTCCGCGCGGCCCGGATGATGATTCCCCCGGCGTGGCAGAACGTCGACAGTATGGATTCGGAACTCCGGGCGTTCTATGAATACAACTCCATGCATATGGAGCCCTGGGATGGTCCGGCTGGCCTGGTTATGTCTGACGGCCGCTACGCCGTCTGCATGCTGGACCGTAATGGCCTGCGGCCCGCTCGCTGGGTCATTACCAGGGACGACTTTATTACCCTGGCCTCTGAAATCGGAACCTATGGCTACCAGCCTGATGATGTTGTAGCCAAGGGGCGGGTCGGCCCGGGCCAGATGCTGGCCATTGACACCGAATCCGGCGAAGTCCTGCATACCCGGGACATTGATCAGCGCCTCAAGGCCGCGCAGCCCTACAAACGCTGGCTCCGTGAGAATGCGCTGCGCGTTGAAACCACTCTGAACCAGGACACACCTGACTTCAGGCTGATGGATGCTGACGAGCTGCTGGTTCATCAGAAGATGTTCATGGTGTCTTTTGAGGAGCGTGACCAGGTTCTGCGTCCGCTGGCCGAGAATGGCCAGGAGGCCGTCGGCTCCATGGGTGACGACACCCCGATGGCGGTTCTGTCGAGCAGGGTCCGCCACGTGGCGGATTACTTCCGCCAGAAATTCGCCCAGGTCACCAACCCGGCGATCGATCCTCTGCGTGAGGCGATCGTTATGTCACTGGAAACCTGTCTGGGTGCCGAGCGAAACGTATTCGAGGAAACCTCGGATCACGCGGACCGGATCATCCTGACCACCCCGGTTCTGTCGCCTGCGAAATTTCTCAAGATTGCCAACAATGACCGACAGGGCTTCGAGGTGGCGCGCATCGCCATGAGCTACCGCCCGGAGCAGGGTCTTGAGCAGGCTATCCGTCAGGTTTGCGAGCACGCCGAACAGGCAGTCCGTGATGGCAAGGTGTTGCTGGTGCTGACGGACAAGGATCTGAAGGAAGGTGAGTTGCCGGTAAACGCCATGATGGCGACCGGCGCTGTTCACCACCATCTGGTCCAGCAGGGTTTGCGCTGCGATTCCAACATCATCGTGGAAACCGGCTGGGCCCGGGATCCCCATCATTTTGCGGTGCTCTTTGGCTTTGGCGCCACGGCGGTCTATCCGTACCTTGCCTATCAGGTTCTGAATGATCTGATCCGCACCGGCGAGTTGCTGATTGATCCGATTGATGCGAAGAACAACTACCGCAAGGGCATTAACAAGGGCCTGTTGAAGATCCTGTCCAAGATGGGTATCTCTACCATCACGTCCTACCGTGGAGCCCAACTGTTCGAGGCGGTCGGTCTTGCCGATGAAGTGGTTGATCTGTGCTTCCTTGGGGTGCCCAGCCGTATCCAGGGCGCCGGGTTCTATGATTTTCAGCAGGACCAGGAGCAGTTGGCCACCGTTGCCTGGAAGCCTCGCAAGCCCATCTCCCCGGGTGGTCTGCTGAAATACATTCATGGCCAGGAGTACCATGCCTTCAACCCGGACGTGGTGGGCAAGCTGCAGGAAGCGGTTACCACAGGCGATTACGGCCATTACAAAGAATACGCCGGGCTGGTGAACGAGCGCCCGGTGGCGACTCTGCGTGACCTGTTGGGGTTCCGCAAGGATCTCAGGCAGATCGCCCTTTCCGAGGTGGAGCCGGTCGAGAATATCTTCCCCCGCTTTGACTCCGCGGCCATGTCTCTGGGCGCACTGTCGCCGGAGGCTCATGAGGCTTTGGCTGTTGCCATGAACACGCTTGGCGGCCGTTCCAACTCCGGCGAGGGTGGGGAAGACCCTGCCCGTTATGGCACCGAAAAGCGCTCCAAGATCAAGCAGGTTGCCTCCGGTCGTTTTGGTGTCACCGCGGAATACCTGCGCAGTGCCGATGTTATGCAGATCAAGGTGGCTCAGGGTGCCAAGCCGGGTGAGGGCGGCCAGTTGCCGGGTGGCAAGGTCAATGACCTGATCGCACGCCTGCGCTACTCAGTGCCCGGCGTAACGCTGATTTCGCCGCCACCGCATCACGATATTTACTCCATTGAGGATCTGGCCCAGTTGATCTTTGACCTCAAACAGGTCAACCCGCAGGCTCTGGTGTCTGTGAAGCTGGTGTCCGAGCCGGGTGTCGGTACCATCGCGGCCGGTGTTGCCAAGGCATACGCAGACCTGATTACGGTTTCCGGCTATGACGGCGGCACGGCGGCAAGCCCGCTGACGTCGATCCGCTATGCGGGCTCTCCGTGGGAGCTGGGACTGACGGAAACCCAACAGGCGCTTCGGGCCAACGATCTTCGGGGTAAGATTCGCCTGCAGACCGATGGTGGCATCAAGACCGGCCTGGATGTTGTGAAAGGTGCAATCCTTGGCGCCGAGAGCTTTGGCTTTGGAACCACGCCCATGGTTGCGCTGGGCTGTAAATACCTGCGCATCTGTCACCTGAATAACTGTGCGACCGGTATTGCCACCCAGAATGACTACCTGCGTGAAGAACACTTCAATGGCACGGTGGAAATGGCGATGAATTTCTTCCGCTTTGTTGCTGAGGAAACCCGTGAATGGATGGCGAAGCTTGGTGTGCGCACTCTCGAAGAGCTGGTCGGACGTGTGGATCTGCTGGAGCGGCTGCCGGGCGACACCGAGCGCCAGAAGAAGCTGGATCTCACTCGTCTGTTGTCTAATGACCACATTCCGGCGGACAAGCCACAGACCTGCCAGGTGGAGCGGAATCATCCGTTCGACAAAGGTACGCTTGCGGAGCAGATGGTTCAGGATACCGCCACGGCGATCAAGGAAAAGAGTGGTGGTGTCTGGCCCTACAGGGTGACCAACTGCGACCGGTCCATCGGTGCTCGCCTGTCCGGTGAAATTGCCGCGCTGCACGGCAACCAGGGCATGGTCGATGCGCCGATTACCCTCGATCTTACCGGCACTGCTGGCCAGAGCTTCGGTGTCTGGAACGTGGGTGGTCTCAATCTGGTGCTCGAAGGCGATGCCAACGACTATGTCGGCAAGGGCATGACCGGCGGCAAGCTGGTGGTGAAACCGCCCCGTGGCAGTGCCTTCAAGACCCAGGAAACCTCGATTGTCGGCAACACCTGCCTGTATGGCGCCACCGGCGGCAAACTGTTTGCGGCGGGAACGGCGGGCGAACGTTTCGCGGTTCGTAACTCTGGCGCTCACGCTGTTGTGGAAGGTACCGGGGACCACTGTTGTGAGTACATGACAGGCGGCCTGGTCACCGTTCTCGGTTCTACCGGGCACAACTTCGGTGCCGGCATGACCGGTGGCTTTGCCTATGTGATGGATATCAACAACACCTTCGTGGACAAGTACAACCACGAGCTGGTGGAGATTCAGCGGATTTCCAGTGAAGACATGGAGTCATACCGCAATCACCTGCGAGGTGTTATCCGGGAGCACATCTCGGAAACCGGCAGTGAATGGGCTGAGCACATTCTTGAGGATTTCGACGACTACATCGGCCGTTTCTGGTTGGTGAAACCCAAGGCTGCCAACCTCCGCAGCCTGCTGGCCAGCACCCGGGCGCGTCCGGAATAAGGCGACGGGCAGAACAGGGTTCGGGGTGCGCAGCCTGACTGCCACCCCTCGTCGAAATCGAGTTGATGAGAGCATCGAAATGAAAGAACGACTGAGTAACGACTTCCAGTTTGTCGAAGTTGGGCGGATTGACCCGAAGAAGGTGCCGGCCAGGAAGCGAAAGAAAGAGTTTGGTGAGATTTACCACCCGTTTACGGCGGACCATGCCGCCTCCCAGGCCCACCGTTGCCTGGAGTGTGGTAACCCCTACTGCGAGTGGAAGTGCCCGGTACACAACTACATCCCGAACTGGCTCAAGCTGGTGTCCGAAGGAAATATCATGCGCGCGGTGGAGCTGTGTCACCAGACCAATTCATTGCCCGAGGTCTGTGGCCGTGTGTGTCCCCAAGACCGCCTGTGTGAAGGCGCCTGTACCCTGAATGACGGCTATGGCGCGGTCACCATCGGCTCGGTGGAGAAATACATCACGGACACCGCCTTTGCTCTGGGCTGGAAGCCGGATATGTCCGCAGTCAAGTGGACAGACAAGAAGGTTGCAGTCATTGGTGCTGGCCCTGCCGGTCTGGGTTGCGCCGATGTCCTGGTTCGCAACGGTGTAAAGCCGGTTGTGTTCGACATCTATCCGGAAATTGGCGGCCTGCTGACCTTCGGAATCCCCGAGTTCAAGCTGGAGAAGTCGGTCATGACTCGGCGCCGTCAGGTGTTCGAGGAGATGGGTGTGGAATTTCGCCTGTCCACCGAGGTTGGCAAGGACGTCCAGTTGCAGGACATTATCGACGAATACGATGCCGTCTTCATGGGCATGGGCACCTACACCTACATGAAGGGTGGTTTTCCGGGTGAAGACCTGCCCGGAGTCTACGACGCGCTGCCGTTCCTGGTCTCCAACGTTAACCGTCGCCTGGGCTTTGAAAAAGACAAGGCCGACTTCATCGACATGAAAGGCAAGCGTGTCGTTGTTCTGGGTGGTGGTGACACCGCCATGGACTGCAATCGCACCTCCATCCGTCAGCAGGCTGAGAGCGTGACCTGCGCCTACCGTCGGGACGAGGAAAACATGCCGGGCTCCCGTAAGGAAGTGGCCAATGCCAAGGAGGAGGGCGTGAAGTTCCTCTTCAACCGGCAGCCAATCGCCATCCTGGGTGAAGATCGGGTTGAAGGTGTTAAAGTGATCCAGACGCGACTGGGCGAGCCCGATGACAACGGCCGCCGCCGCCCGGAAGTGGTGCCGGGCAGTGAGGAAGTGATTCCGGCGGATGCCGTTCTGGTTGCTTTCGGATTCCGTCCCAGCCCTGCCGAGTGGTTCGATGAGCTGAAGGTGAGCACCGACGACTCAGGCCGGGTAACGGCACCGGAGGAATCCGAGTTCATGTTCCAGACCAGTAATCCGAAGATTTTCGCTGGCGGCGACATGGTCCGCGGCTCGGATCTGGTCGTAACCGCTATCTGGGAAGGCCGTCAGGCTGCCGAAGGTATCATGGATTACCTGGACATTTGATTGCGGGATTGATCCTGATCAGAAGGGCGGTTTCCTAAGGGAAAGCCGCCCTTTTTTATTCCCGCAAACCGGGTATTATGGCTTCCCATCCAATTTTCCCCTTTGTACTGAATACGCTGGATTTCCTATGACCGAGCTAAAGAATGACCGTTTCCTGCGCGCCCTGATGCGCCAGCCCGTGGACCGCACACCGGTCTGGATGATGCGACAGGCGGGGCGTTACCTGCCGGAATACCGTGCGACAAGGGCGAAGGCCGGGGATTTTCTCAGCTTGTGCAAGAACACGCCGCTGGCCTGCGAAGTGACGCTGCAGCCTCTGGAACGTTTCCCTCTGGACGCGGCTATCCTGTTTTCAGACATCCTGACCATTCCGGACGCTCTGGGTCTCGGCCTGTACTTCGAAACGGGTGAGGGCCCGAAATTCCGGAACACGATCCGCTCCGAAGCGGATGTTGCCGCTCTGCCGAAGATCAACGCTGAGGTGGACCTGGATTACGTCATGAACGCGGTCTCCACCATCCGCGGTGCCCTGAACGGCAGTGTTCCCCTGATTGGCTTCTCCGGCAGCCCGTGGACCCTCGCTACCTATATGATTGAAGGCGGCTCTTCCAAGGATTTCCGGGAGGCCAAGAAGCTCATGTATGGCCAGCCAGAGGTTATGCACCGCTTGCTGGACCACCTGGCGGACGCGGTCATTGACTACCTCAACGGCCAGATCAAGGCCGGTGCCCAGGCCGTGCAGATTTTCGATACCTGGGGCGGGGTGTTGAGCAGCTGGGCCTATGAGGAGTTCTCGCTTCGTTACATGAAGAAAATCGTCGATGGCCTGATTCGCGAGAGCGACGGTCGCCGGGTACCGGTGATTCTGTTCACCAAGAACGGCGGTCAGTGGCTGGAATCCATTGCCGATTCCGGTGCGGATGCCGTTGGCCTGGACTGGACCACGGATATCGGCAACGCCCGCGCCCGCATTGGCGACCGGGTGGCCCTCCAGGGCAACATGGATCCGGCTATGCTGTATGCACCGCCTGAGCGGATTCGCCAGGAAGTGGCAGATATCCTGAGGCGCTTCGGTTCCGGCCCCGGCCATATATTCAACCTTGGTCACGGCATTACGCCGGATGTGGATCCGGAGCATGCCAAGGCGTTCATTGAGGCCGTGGTAGAATTAAGCCCGGAATATCACCGCTGATTTAGGCGTCATGTCTCTCCTAGCCTGCTGATCTGGCGGGCTGGGTCGTTGTGGGAGCCTTTCCAAAAACCGCTACGAGCACCCCTCCGGGGTCCAGCCAGCAATCACAGATTGCTGTCGTTCGGCTGTCGCATGAAGCTTTGCTTCATGGTCGCTCGGCCTCACCCATGTGCGCTTGTCCTCGGCCATCCCTGGCCTCCGACATTTTTGGAAAGGCTCCCACAACGACCCCCATCAGGCGATGGAGATATATCCTTCCAATTACCCTCGCTTACTCACAAATCCTCTGGATGCAATCTCCTGTCCGGTCTATAGTCAGGTGAAACAAGACCGGTAAACAGGAGTAACCACTTGCCCACCAAGAATCCCGAAAAACGCCGGTTCCACCGGATCGAATTCGATGCGCCCTGCGAGCTTCACTGCCAGGAATTGGTCTGGACGACGGAGGTGTTGGATATTTCGCTGAAAGGTGTTCTGGTTAAGCGGCCGGAGGGTTGGCAGGTGCCGTTAAAACAGCCCTGTGAGGTGATTATCCATTTGAACGACCATGAGGCTGGTATTGTCATGGCTGTAGAGCTTCGGCACGTAGAACCCACCGGTTGGGCTTCAAATGTCAGTACATTGACCTCGATAGTGCCACGCATCTAAAGCGTCTTGTCGAGCTTAATCTCGGTGACCAGGCGTTGCTCGAGCGAGAGTTTGCTCATCTCATTGACTAAATTCGACTAGAGTTCTTCCAGAGCTGAGAGGGCATCACTCAGTTTGGTCACCGGAATCACCTTCATGCCGTCGATGGCCTTCCTTGGGGCATTGGATTTTGGCACCAAGGCCCGGGTAAAGCCGTGTTTAGCAGCCTCGTAGATGCGCTCCTGGCCACTGGGCACCGGGCGGATTTCCCCGGAGAGGCCGACTTCGCCGAAGATCACCAGGTCCTGGGGTAGGGCTCGGTCGCGGAAGGAGGAGACAATGGCGGCCAGCAGCGCGAGATCGGCGCTGGTTTCGTTTACTTTTACGCCACCAACCACGTTCACGAACACGTCCTGGTCGGAAACGTGCATGCCGCCATGGCGGTGCAATACGGCAAGTAGCATGGCCAGTCGGTTCTGATCGAGGCCAACCGCGACCCGTCTGGGGTAGCCGCCCTGAGCCATATCCACCAGGGCCTGGATCTCCACGAGCATCGGGCGGGTGCCTTCCCAGACAACCATCACCACGCTTCCCGGGGCTGCGTCTTCGCCGCGGTTCAGGAAGATCGCGCTGGGGTTCTTCACTTCCTTCAGGCCCTGCTCCAGCATGGCGAACACGCCCAGCTCATTCACCGCACCGAACCGGTTCTTGATGCCACGGAGCGTTCGATAACGACTGTCGCTGGAACCTTCCAGCAGGATCGAGCAGTCAATCATGTGTTCCAGGACTTTCGGGCCGGCCAGGCTGCCGTCTTTGGTGACATGGCCGACCAGGAACAGGATGGTGCCCGTCTGCTTGGCGAAACGGGTCAGGTAGGCTGCGCTTTCCCGCACCTGGGAGACACTGCCGGGCGCGGACTCGATATCCGCCATGTGCATCACCTGAATACTGTCTACCACAAGAATCTGGGGTTTTTCCGCCTCGGCCACCTGCATGACTCGCTCGACACTGGTTTCGGACAGCATCTTCAGGTCTTTGGTAGGCAGGCCCAGCCTTTTGGCGCGCATGGCGACCTGTTGCAGGGATTCCTCACCAGTCACATATAAAGCGGGGATGCTGGCAGCCAGATGGCAGACGGCCTGTAGCAGAAGGGTGCTCTTACCGGCGCCCGGATGGCCGCCCATCAGCACGGCAGAGCCTTCGACGAGTCCGCCGCCCAGGACCCGATCGAACTCCTGCATGCCGGAGCTGATGCGGGGCTGCTCGGCGAGGCTGACGTCGTCCAGGCTTTGAACCTCGGATAGGCTGCCGGCGAATCCCTCAAAGCGGGCACCGCGGGCGCCTTTGCTGTTGCTGCTGACGCCGCGGACTTCGCTGATGGTGTTCCAGGCCTGGCAGGCCGTGCACTGGCCCTGCCATTTGGAATAGTCTGCACCGCATTCGGTGCAGACGTAGGCGGTTCTCGTTTTCGCCATCAGGCCAGCTTCTTGTACTTCATGCGCTGCGGCTGCATCGCCGAATCACCCTTGCGCTTCTTGAAGTCCTCGTCGTACTCGGTGAAGTTGCCTTCGAAGTACACCACCTCGCCATCATCCTCGAACGCCAGAATATGGCTGGCTACACGGTCAAGGAACCAGCGATCGTGTGAGATCACCAGGGCAGAACCGGGGAAGTTCAGTAGGGCTTCTTCCAGGGCCCGGAGGGTTTCCACGTCCAGATCGTTGGTCGGCTCATCCAGCAGCAGCACGTTGCCGCCCTGTTTCAGCAGCTTGGCCAGGTGCAGGCGGTTGCGCTCACCGCCGGACAGGTCGCCAACCCGCTTCTGCTGGTCGCTGCCCTTGAAGTTGAAACGGCCTACGTAAGCCCGGGAGGGCGTCTCGTAATTGCCAACCTTGATGATATCGTTGCCGTCGGAGAGCTCTTCCCAAACGGTTTTGCTGCCATCCAGGTCACGCATCTGGTCCACGTAGGCCAGTTCCACGGTTTCGCCGACGGTGATGTCACCAGAGTCCGGCTTGTCGAAACCGGCAATCATCTTGAACAGGGTGGATTTGCCGGCACCGTTACCGCCGATAATGCCCACGATGGCACCGGGCGGTACGCTGAAGGACACGTCTTCATACAGCAGGCGGTCACCGAAGGACTTGCTGATGCCGTCCACCTCGATCACCTTGTTGCCCAGGCGAGGTCCGGGCGGAATGTAGAGTTCGTTGGTTTCGTTGCGCTTCTGGAATTCCTGGGAGCTCATCTCCTCAAAGCGGGCCAGACGGGCCTTGCTCTTGGACTGACGGCCCTTGGCATTGCTTCGCACCCACTCCAGTTCCTGTTTGATGGCTTTCTGGTGAGAGGCTTCCTGCTTGGATTCCATCTCCAGGCGCTTCTCCTTGTTTTCCAGCCACTGGCTGTAATTGCCTTCAAACGGAATGCCGTGGCCACGGTCCAGTTCCAGGATCCAGCCGGCGACATTGTCGAGGAAGTACCGGTCGTGGGTGATGGCGACCACGGTGCCTTCGTAGTCATGCAGGAAGCGCTCGAGCCAGGCCACGGATTCGGCATCCAGGTGGTTGGTGGGCTCGTCAAGCAGCAGCATGTCCGGGCCGGACAGCAGCAGACGGCACAGTGCGACCCGGCGGCGCTCACCACCGGAAAGAACGCTTACTTTCTGATCCCAGGGTGGAAGACGCAGGGCGTCCGCGGCAACTTCCATCTTGCGTTCAATGTCGTGGCCATCGGTGGCCTGGATATAGGCCTCCAGCTCGCCCTGCTTCTTGGCCAGGGCGTCAAAGTCGGCATCCGGTTCGGCGTAGGCTGCGTACACCTGGTCCAGTTCGGCCAGGGCGTCGTGGACGCCGGAAACCGCCTCGTCGACGATCTCCTTGACGGTTTTTTCTTCGTCCAGCTCCGGCTCCTGGGGCAGATAGCCCACGTTGATGCCAGGCTGCGGACGGGCTTCACCGATGTAATCCTGGTCTACGCCCGCCATAATGCGGAGCAGGGTGGATTTACCGGCACCGTTGAGGCCCAGAACGCCGATCTTGGCGCCGGGGAAGAAGCTCAGGGAGATGTCTTTCAGAATCTCGCGCTTGGGCGGGACCACCTTGCCCACGCGGTTCATGGTGTAGACGTATTGCGCCATTTTGTCAGCATCCTTCTTGCGAATTGAGTGTCGAGATCACTGAAGGTGTCTGGCTGAGGCCATCGGGTAGGGCGATCCGGGATCGTCAAAATCAGGGATGATTTTGTCGAGCGTACAGGGATGTATTCACAGCGTATCCCGGATCGCCCTACCCGATGGCCGTAACTCCACAAGCCGCAACCAATGAACGTAGACCGGCTAAGGTATCGAAACCTACCAGTGATAGCAATTGAGCAGAAACCGGAGTTGGCCGCATGCCGGTATCTGCGGACGGTTAAAGGGTGATTTTTCACCCGTTTGTAAGATAGAATAGCGACCCAATTTTTCAGGGAGCCTGCGGAGATCGCCAAAGCTCTCCGGGCCAGCCAAGCACACAGGGGCAGCGCATCCATGTTTAATCGTGAAATGAAAATCGCCGGCTTTGACGACGAACTCTGGAACGCCATGCAGGCGGAAGAGAAGCGCCAGGAAGCTCACATCGAGCTGATCGCGTCCGAGAACTACACCAGCCCCCGAGTGATGGAAGCCCAGGGCAGCGTGCTGACCAACAAGTACGCGGAAGGCTATCCGGGCAAGCGCTACTATGGCGGCTGCGAGTTCGTGGATATTGCCGAAGACCTGGCGATTGAACGTGCCAAGGAGCTGTTTGGTGCTGCCTATGCCAACGTCCAGCCGCATTCCGGCTCCCAGGCCAACTCGGCTGTCTTCATGGCCCTGCTCAAGCCAGGTGACACCGTTCTGGGCATGAGTCTCGCCCATGGTGGACACCTCACGCACGGCGCCAGTGTCAACTTCTCGGGCAAGATCTACAATGCCGTGCAGTACGGTATTAACACCGACACCGGCCTTCTCGACTACGACGAGATCGAATCGCTGGCTCTCGAGCATAAGCCAAAAATGATCATCGCCGGCTTCTCCGCTTACTCTCAGGAGCTGGATTTTGCCCGCTTCCGCGAGATTGCCGACAAGGTGGGTGCCTATTTGTTCGTTGATATGGCCCACGTAGCGGGTCTCGTAGCCGCCGGCGTTTACCCGGATCCGGTTCCCCACGCCCACGTTGTTGCAACCACGACCCACAAGACCCTGCGCGGTCCCCGTGGTGGGCTTATCCTGGCCTGCGATGACGCTGATCTGCAGAAGAAGCTGAACTCTGCGGTATTCCCGGGCGGCCAGGGTGGCCCGCTGATGCACGTGATTGCCGCGAAGGCCGTGTGCTTCAAGGAAGCCATGAGCGACGATTTCAAGACCTACCAGCAGCAGGTTGTGAAGAACGCCTCCGCCATGGCCCAAGTGTTTGTGGATCGTGGCTATGATGTGGTTTCCGGTGGCACCAAGAACCATCTGTTCCTGGTCAGCCTCATCAAACAGGACATTACCGGAAAAGATGCGGATGCGGCGCTGGGTCGTGCTCACATCACCGTCAACAAGAACGCGGTTCCCAATGATCCGCGGTCTCCGTTTGTCACCTCCGGTCTTCGCATTGGCACCCCGGCGATCACCACCCGTGGTTTCGGCGAGTCCGAGTGTCGCGACCTCGCTGGCTGGATCTGCGACATCCTCGATAACCTGGACGACGAGGCGGTCAACAGCCGGGTTCGTGAGCAGGTAAGTGCACTCTGCGCCCGTTTCCCTGTCTACGGCTAATCGTTTTATAGCTAGACTACAGGCATGACCTGCCGGGCCGACTTTTCGGCCCGGCTTCCTCTTCGGAGCTCCTGACTATGCATTGTCCCTTCTGTGGTGAAGCAGATACCAAGGTGATTGACTCCCGGCTGGTGGCCGAGGGTGATCAGGTGCGTCGCCGCAGGGAATGTCTGTCCTGTCGGGAGCGTTTTACCACCTTCGAATCTGCCGAGTTGGTGATGCCAAGGGTGGTCAAACAGGATGGTACCCGACAACCGTTTGATGAGGAAAAGCTGCGCGCTGGGCTGATGAAGGCTCTGGAAAAGCGGCCCGTGAGCATTGAACAGATTGATGCCGCTCTGAATCGGATCAAATACCGGTTGCGGGCGACCGGCGAGCGGGAAGTGAAGTCCATGCAGTTGGGTGAAGAGGTGATGACCGAATTGCGCCAGTTGGACAAGGTTGCCTATGTCCGCTTCGCGTCGGTATATCGCAGCTTCCAGGATATCAACGAATTCAAGGAAGAGATCGAGAGGTTGTCGGCCAGCAACGGTGAGGCAGCCGTGGATGTTGCCAAAGCGCTGGCGGATAACCACGCCCCGAAAGGCAAGGCATGATCGAGAACCGCGACAGGGCCATGATGGCGCGGGCTGTCCAGCTTGCGTGGCGCGGTCGGTACTCTACCCACCCTAATCCACGGGTTGGGTGTGTCATTGCCCGGGGAGATCTTGTTCTTGGTGAGGGGTGGCATGAGCGTGCCGGAGAAGCCCACGCCGAGACCCGTGCCCTGAGCCAGGCCGGTCCGGATGCCCGGGGTGCGACAGCGTATGTAACACTGGAGCCGTGCAGCCATTTTGGCCGGACGCCGCCCTGCGCCAGGGCGCTGATTGATGCTGGTGTTGCCCACGTCTACGCCGCAACCAAGGACCCGAACCCCTCGGTGTCTGGCCGTGGGCTGGACATGCTCAGGGAAGCTGGAATCCGGGTTAGTGAAGGCCTGCTGGCGGAAGAAGCTGCCCGTCTGAATCCGGGCTTCATGAAACGCATGAACACCGGCCGACCCTGGGTGCGGCTCAAAATGGCGGCAAGTCTTGATGGCCGTACCGCCATGGCTTCCGGCGAGAGCCAGTGGATTACCGGTCCTGAGGCACGTCGGGATGTCCAGCGTCTTAGAGCGATCAGTGATGCCATTCTGACCGGTGTCGGAACCGTGCTCGCCGACGACCCCTCATTGACGGTCCGCCGCGAGGAACTGGGGGATATTGGCGACGCGACGGAGCCGTCCAGGCAGCCGCTTCGGGTGATTGCCGACCGCGACGCGCGCACACCGTCGTCTGCGAAGATCCTTCAGGGCGGTAACGTGCAGGTGTTCTGTGCGTCATCCACGCTGGCCACTGCGCCGGCCCAGGACCTCGCGGCCCTGGGCATCAGCCTTACCGGTGTCGCCTGGAAAGATAACGGGATCGATCTGGCCGAGCTGCTGGACTCGCTCGGCGAGCTCGGAATCAACGAGCTGCTGGTCGAGGCGGGACCCACTCTGGCCGGCACGTTTATTAACGAAAATCTGGTCGACGAACTCTGGCTCTATCAGGCGCCGGTTTTCCTCGGCAGCACGGGACGTCCGACCGCACATCTGCCGCTGGAGACCATGGCAGATAAAGTACAATGGAAGGTGCTGGACCGACGTCAGGTAGGTGAGGATCAGCGTCTGATCCTCACCCGCCGGTAATCCATAAACTCAGGTTGTTCCGGCAGCAATTATTTGCCGGAGCGCCGCAAGGGTGCAAAACCATATGGCACTGAACAGCATTGAAGACATCATTGAAGATATCCGTCAGGGCAAGATGGTCATACTGATGGATGACGAAGATCGCGAGAACGAGGGCGATCTCGTGATGGCTGCTGAGCATTGCACGGCCGAAGCCATCAATTTCATGGCCCGTTTTGGTCGTGGCCTGATCTGTATGCCGATGACCCGTGATCGCTGCGAGCAACTGGGTTTGCCGTTGATGGTCCAGCAGAATGCCTCCGGGTTCGGAACCAAGTTTACCCTCTCGATTGAGGCTGCCGTGGGTGTGACCACTGGCATCTCGGCGGCAGACCGTGCACGTACGGTGCAGGCAGCGGTAGCACGCAACGCAAAGGCCAGTGATCTGGTTCAGCCCGGCCATATTTTCCCGTTGATGTCTGATCCCGGCGGTGTTTTGAGCCGCGCGGGGCACACCGAAGCATCCTGTGACCTCGCGGCACTGGCAGGTTGCGAGCCGGCCGGCGTGATCTGCGAGATCATGAATGACGACGGCTCTATGGCCCGCCGCGAAGACCTGGAGCGATTCGCCGAAGAGCACGACCTGAAGATTGGCACCATTGCCGATCTGATCCACTACCGCACCATGAACGAGCGAACCGTTGAGTGTGTGGAAGAAAACGACCTCGACACCGAGTACGGCGTGTTCAAGCTTCGGACATACCGCGACAATATCCAGGGAGCCACCCATCTGGCGATGTTGATGGGAGACATTTCTCCCGATGAACCGGTCTATGTCCGGGTCCACATCACGGACACCCTTCGGGACCTCCTCGGTGCGCGCCGCAAGGATTCTCGCAGCTGGCCCCTGCATCACGCCCTTGAAAAGGTGGCAGAGGAAGGCCGGGGCGCGGTCGTCCTGCTGAACAGCGCCGAGGACAGCTACAACCTGGAAGACCGGATCCAGGAATTCTTTGATGAGGGTAAGGGCTCCTCCGGCAAGGGAAGCTCCGGCGTTTACTTCACGGTTGGTACCGGCTCCCAGATTCTCCGGGATATTGGTGTTGGCAAAATGCGCCTGCTGAGCCCGCCGATCAAATTTTCCGCCATTTCCGGTTTCGATCTGGAAGTGGTCGAATACGTTCCCTACACCCCCGAATGATAAACCCGGTCGTGGCCCCGATGCCGCGACACGTGAAGGAGCCATCGATGGCAGATATCAGAGTAATTGAAGGTGATTTTACCGAGTGCAGCGGGCGCTATGCGCTTGTAGTGGGCCGTTTTAACGGCTTTGTTGTGGAAAGCCTGGTAGAGGGCGCGCTGGATACCCTGCGCCGTCACGGTATTTCCGATGACGACGTCACCATCGTCCGCGTGCCGGGAGCCTATGAAATGCCCCTGGCCGTCAAGCGCGTTGCCGAAACCGGTGAGTACGATGCGATTATTGCCCTGGGTGCAGTTATCCGTGGCGGCACACCGCATTTCGAGTATGTTGCCGGCGAGGCCTCCAGCGGCCTTGGCGCGGTCAGTCTTGATACCGACGTGCCGGTAACCTTCGGTGTGCTGACGGTGGATTCCATCGAACAGGCCATCGAGCGTTCCGGAACCAAGGCCGGTAACAAGGGTGCCGAAGCGGCAATCACCGCCCTTGAAATGGTCAGCCTGTTCAAGAAGCTGGGTGAGTAATGAGCGAAACCGAAGGTACATCACCGCAGCCGGCTCCGTCTGGCCAACCGAAAGCCGGTGATCGACGCCGTGCCAGGGCCCTCGCCATGCAGGGGCTCTATCAGCGTCATTTCAGCAAGACGGCGATTTCTGACATTGAAGCTGAGTTCATGGTCGACAATGACATGAGCAAGGTCGACCTGCTGTATTTCCGGGATCTGCTCCGTGGGGTACATCGCGAGCAGGGCGAACTGGACAAGCTGATCGAGCCGTTCCTGGATCGGCCTATTAAAGAGGTTGATCCCGTGGAACTGGCGATTGTCCGCCTGGGAGCCTATGAGCTCAAGCATCGGCTTGATGTGCCCTACAAGGTGGTCATTAACGAGGGCATTGAAATGGCCAAGCGCTTTGGTGGCACCGAGGGCCATAAATTTGTTAACAGCATTCTCGACAAGCTGAGCGGCCGACTCCGGCTTGCCGAGACCCGCGCTCGCTAGTCGATGGGCGAATTCGAGCTGATTCGCCGTTACTTTCTGCCGCTTGCCGGGCGGCAGGAATCCGGATCCCTGATCCTGGGCCCAGGGGACGATTGCGCGATTCAGCGTATTCCCGCAGGCCGGGACCTTGTCTTTTCTGTGGACGCCCTCGTGGAGGGTGTCCACTTTCCCCGAAACTACCGTCCCGATTATCTGGGCTGGCGAGCACTTGCCGCCGCTGCCAGCGATCTTGCTGCCATGGGTGCCGACCCGGAATGTTTCACGCTTGCACTGACGCTGCCAGCCGTGGATGAGCAGTGGCTTGAAGACTTCTCGATGGGATTGCGAAAGGCCAGCGAGGCGTTTGGTCTGGAGCTGGCCGGCGGGGATACCACCTCCGGGCCGCTCACCCTGAGCCTGCAGGTGCATGGCACTGTAGAGCAGGGAGCCGGGATTCGACGCTCCGGCGCCCGTCCCGGAGATCTGATTGCCGTGTCCGGAACCTTGGGGGATGCCGGCGCCGCTTTAGACTATCTTTCGGAACCTGCCCCTTCCGCTGACATGCTTGCCGTGCTCGAACGCTATCACCATCCCTGGCCGAGACTGGATCTGGCAGGTGCTATACGCCAATATGCCACTGCGGCGGTTGATATCTCTGATGGTTTGCTGGCAGATCTCGGGCACATTCTTTCCGCATCAGGGGTCGGTGCCCGGATCGAGAGTGCCAGGATGCCTCTTTCGCCAGCGCTTGTTCGGCTAAAGGGTGAGAAGGCCCTGGATTGTGCACTGCGCTCCGGAGACGATTACGAACTGTGCCTGTGTTTCTCGCGAGAAAACTGGGAGCGTGCCCCGGAATCACTGAAGCGCCAACTCACCGTGATCGGCTTCGTTGACGCTGAGCCGGGCCTGTATCTCGACGGTGTCGATTGCAGTTTGGAAGCGGTGCCCGCCGGGTTTGACCATTTCAGGAGTGAATTATGAGTCAGGAAGGCGAGACCCCGGAACCGGAGGCGCCGGCAGTCATACTCCCGCCGGGATTCTTGCGTAACCCGGTGCATCTGCTCGCTTTTGGTTTTGGCAGCGGTGCAACGGCGAGGGCGCCCGGCACCTGGGGCAGCCTGGCCGCCATTCCGCTGTGGTACGTCTTCGCCTGGTTACCGCCCGTGGGCTACTGGCTGGTGGTACTGGCTGCTTTTATCGTGGGTATCTGGCTCTGCGGAAAGACGGCTGAAGACCTGAAGGTTCATGACCATGGCGGCATTGTCTGGGATGAATTCGTCGGGATGTGGATTGCCCTTGGCCTCTTCCCTGACACTATCTATGGGGTTCTGGGGCGTTCGCTCTGTTCCGGCTTTTTGACATTGCAAAACCGTGGCCCATCAGTTGGCTGGACCAGCACCTGCCTGGCGGTTTGGGTATCATGGTTGACGATGTTATTGCCGGCGTCATGGCCCTGATCTGCCTGTGGGCAGTAGACGTGTGGCTGGTGCCCGTCATGGTCTAGACGGGCACGAAGGCCTGTCAGTGAAGCTGTTGTTCTTCCGGCAGCATACGGACCACGTGCAGAAAGCGCTTGAGGCCTGTTTCCGCCCGCTCCCGTGAAGCGAACGGGCCACTGTCAAACCCTTCCCGGGTGGTAAAGTACCATTTGCTCCCTACGCAGAAGAATCGACTACTGCGAAAGGGAACCGGCCCTTCTTCTCCGGTCCTGCGATGGGTGTCCATGGCGTCTCCTGTACTGCCCGCTTTTCGTTCTTGCTTCTCGGGCGCCGCGTTAATATCTGCCGATCTGTTTAAAATTAACCCAATTCGGGGCGAATTCAACATTTTTTTACAATTTTACGGGTTGGGTCTCAATCGGGATCTGCGTTGAAAAAGCCGGAGTGGGTCAGCGAAGCCCGCCGTTGTCTTGCACTCGTCAGAATGCTACCAAAGCGGCGGAAGCCGGGGAGACCTATGGGTTCGAATTTGATCGGCCCGAGTCGCGTCAGGAGGCCGA
>Ga0064014_10161_pt1 | contig 24052 bp, 28 predicted proteins | sample CrowatWCoCulture_2_FD_61584 | JGI IMG/M metagenome (GOLD analysis project Ga0064014, IMG submission 61584) | Marine cyanobacteria communities from the University of California, Santa Cruz, USA, analyzing cyanobacterial DNA methylation -... | ecosystem: Host-associated > Microbial > Bacteria >...
CACTTGCAACAGCTCAGACTGGCCATTGCCCGCCACGCCGGCAATCCCAAGGATTTCGCCGGCCCGCACGTTGAGCGAGACGTCTTTGACCCGATGTACACCCTTTGTCATCGGTCACATTCAGTTTGTCGATCTCAAGGATCGAGTCGCCGGGTTGCGCGGGTTTCTTGTCAACGCGCAACAACACTTTCCGGCCGACCATCAATTCGGCCAGTTCCTCGGGTTGGTTTCCGAGGTTTTAACGGTCGCCGTCATTTCCCCACGCCGCATCACACTCACCGTGTCGGTGATCGCCATGATCTCGCGCAGTTTGTGGGTGATGAGGATAATGGTTTTCCCCTCTTCGCGGAGCCGCTCGAGGATACGGAACAACTGATCCGCCTCTGCCGGGGTCAGCACCCCGGTCGGTTCATCGAGGATGAGAATATCGGCATGCCGATAAAGCGCCTTGAGGATTTCGACACGCTGCTGCATGCCAACGCCAATTTCTTCGATCAAGGCGTCGGGATCGACGTTAAGCTCGTATTCCTGCGCGAGTTGCACGAGGGATTTGCGGGCTTTCGCAAGGGACGGTTTGAGGAACGCGCCATCTTCGGCGCCAAGAACGACGTTCTCAAGAACGGTGAAGTTGTCGACCAGTTTGAAATGCTGGAACACCATCCCGATCCCCGCGGCAATGGCTGCCTGACTGTCAGGGATCTGTGTCTTCTGGCCGTTAATAAAAATCTCGCCGGCGTCAGCTTTGTAAAAGCCGTAGAGGATCGACATTAGCGTCGATTTCCCTGCGCCGTTCTCACCAATGATGCCGTGGATTGTGCCCGGCATGACACGGATCGAAATGTCTTTGTTGGCTTGGACCGGTCCGAAGGCTTTGGAAATGCCTTTGAGTTCAATCGCGGGGGCGTCGCTCACCACGGGGCCTCGTTCGTCTCATAAAGGAACCGCGCCATCATGGGATGGCGCGGCCAGTGTTTTACCACGAAGGGCGCAACTTAGAACTCGTGCGCTGGGCAGGAGTTGTTGGCATAGTATGCTGCAACTTCGAGATCGCCTGAAATTATCGCTTCGCGTGCGGCTTCAACCTCGGCCAGCATCTCGGCGCTCAGTAGCGCTTCGTTGTTTTCATCAACGGCATAGCCGACACCTTCTTCAGCGAGACCAAGAACCATGCCTTTGCCGGTCTCGATGTCTGCGCCAGCTTTCATCGATTCGTATACGGCGACGTCAACGCGCTTGAGCATCGAGGTCAGGACCGAACCGGGGTGCAGGTAGTTCTGGTTGCTGTCCACGCCGATTGAGAAGATGCCTTCATCGGCTGCGGCTTGAAGTACGCCAACGCCAGTACCACCAGCGGCGGCATAAACGACATCAGCGCCCTGGCTGATCTGAGCTTTGGTCAATTCCGACCCTTTCACCGGGTCATTCCATGCAGCAGGCGTCGTGCCTGTCATGTTCGAAATGATCGTGATGTCGGGGTTCACCGACTTGGCACCCTGGGCATAGCCGCAGCCAAAGTGACGGATCAGGGGAATGTCCATGCCGCCAACAAAGCCAACGGTACCGGATTCGGATTTCATCGCGGCCAGCATGCCCACAAGGTACGAGCCCTGATGTTCTTGGAAGCTGATCATCAGCACGTTTTCAGGGATTTCGGGCAAGAAGCCATCGATATTGACGAACTTGGTGTCCGGGTAATCACCCGCAACAGCTTCGACAGGCGTCGCAAATGCAAAGCCAGTGGTGATGATCGGGTTGGCGCCAGCCTCGGCAAAGCGGCGCAGCGCCTGCTCGCGCTGGGCTTCCGAGGTCAATTCGATCTCAAGGAACTTACCGCCTGTCTCGTCCGCCCAACGTTGAGCACCGTTGAAGGCCGCTTCGTTGAACGACTTGTCGAATTTGCCGCCAAGGTCAAAGATAACTGCGGGCTCGGCAAGCGCACCGACTGCGCTAAGCGCAAGCGCGGCCGCACCGCCAAGAAGTGATTTCACAAATGTCATGGTTTTCTCCCAGTTACAGCGTTTTTTGGGGCCGAAGGCTCGAACCCATCGGCGCGGGGCAGAACCGCACCAAGTACCGCGCAATTAAGGCCGTAGCCTCCCGTTGGGGTCAATAGCAATTCTGCACCTTCGCGCCATAGAGCGCAGATGTCTTAGGAGTTAAGCAGTTTGCGCAGGATCAGGGCATCTTCTGCGGCGCGATTTGTGGGCTTGTAGTAGTTTTCCCGGCGTCCAACCTCTTCAAATCCCAACTTTTGGTAGAGACGTCGTGCCGGTGCGTTCTGTTCGGAGACCTCCAGAAAAACCAAGGAGGCACCGCGTTCCCTAACCTGCGCCACAAAATCGCGCAAAAGGCGCTCTCCGTGCCGTTGGCCTTGGGCCTTGGGATCAACCGCGATGGTATGAATTTCCGCTTCGTCTAAGATCAGACGCCCCAGCACAAATCCGTGTGGGCTGACGACTTCCACATGGCCAGTCTCTGCTCGCATGTCTTGGAACGTATCAGCGCCCCAGGCGGTTCCGTGCACCATGGCTGTGCTGTGAAGCTTAGCCATTTCTGCGGCCGTCATGGAATGATCCTGGGCGCCGGACGGCTTGGTGGGGCCGCATCTGGAGGGCGAACATAGAGCGGGGCAGGGCGGTCAAAGGGGCCGCCTTCTTGGAACCTGGACAAGGCCCGCTCGGCAATCGCCGATGCTGGATTGTCGATGATCACATCGTCACCGGTCATCCCCAGTGTATCCGCTACTGCCGCAGCGCCCTCTCCGCGTATCGGGGGCACGAGCGACCCCGCCGACTTCAACGCGGCGGCCTCTCCGAGATGTGGTGGTGCGGCATGCCCATTGGTGTCAAACGATTGCACGTAGATCCGGTCGCGGGGCGCTTTGAGAACAATCGTTTCAGCGTTTCCCGACCTTAAAATCTCGAAACTAGAGATCCCGATGGCGGGTATGTTCAACGACATTGAAAGCCCGCGCGCTGTCGCGACCGAAATGCGCAACCCAGTGAAGTTGCCCGGACCAATACCAACACCGATCGCATTCAGGTCGCTCCAAGTCAAAGCGGCTTCCAGAAGGAGTTCGTTGAGAAGTGGGACCAGCCTTTCGGCTTGCCCGCGGGCCATGGGCTCAAGGCGCGACAAAGCTAGACCGTTGTCAGAAACGATAGCGGCCGCGCAATGCGCGGCCGATGTGTCAAATGCCAGTACGGTTATCAGGACAAATCTCAGGCGGCAACAGGGCGAACTTCGACCACTTCCGGAATGTAGTGCCGCAAGAGGTTCTCGATCCCCATTTTCAGTGTAAGCGTTGACGAAGGGCAACCCGCGCAAGCACCCTGCATATGCAGATAGACGATGCCGCGATCGAATCCGTGGAAAGTGATATCGCCGCCATCCTGCGCAACGGCCGGACGGACGCGCGTGTCGAGGAGTTCCTTGATCTGGCCCACAACTTCGGCATCTGGTCCGTCGTGGTCTGCGTGACCCGAGTTTCCACTATCCTCGCCCTCAATCGCGGGTTGGCCAGACTGAAAATGCTCCATCACCGCGCCAAGAATGGCCGGTTTGATATGGTCCCATTCGACATCAGCCGTTTTTGTGACAGTCACAAAGTCGGAGCCCAGAAAGACGCCCGAGACACCGGCAACGCCAAACACGCGGCTGGCCAATGGCGAGCTTTGTGCACTGTCTGACGACGGGAAATCTGCCGTTCCGGCACCAAGCACGGACTGACCGGGCAGGAATTTCAAGGTGGCCGGGTTTGGGGTGGCCTCAGTTTGAATGAACATCGCGCGTCTCCATGGCTTTCCCGACATATGCGCTCGGGCAATCAGGATTCAAAACTTGGAACTATTCTAAACGGGACCGCTGATGGCCTCAAGCCTCTCTTTTGACAACTCGCCCGGCACAATCGTGATGGGTACGGGCAGCGAGCCCGCGCTTTTAGTCAGTTGTGACACCAGTGGGCCGGGCCCTTTTTTATCGCTTCCCGCCCCCAAGACGAGGATACCAACTTCGTCGTCCTCGCGGATTTGCGCCAATATCTCGGGCACAGGTTCCCCTTCCCGTATGATGAGTTCGGGGTCAATTTTCTGACGGTCACGCATCCATTTGGCAAAAACTTCGAAGTGAGCGACGATACGTTCGCGCGCTTCTTCGCGCATCACGTTACCAACACCGAGCCAATGATTGAATTCTTCGGGCGGGATAACGGCAAGCACTTGCACCCCGCCTCCGGTATGAGACGCCCGCATCGCCGCGAACCGCATCGCATTGAGGCATTCGCGGCTGTCGTCGAGAACGACCATAAATTTTCGCATGTCACCGCTCCACTTGGTGTCAAGAAATGATGGTCGAACGCCCGGCCCAGAGCAAGCGCTCACTGGTCAGACAGCGCCCAGTCCCAATACATTTCGCGAACGCGGGCCGTTACGGGGCCGGGTTGGAAGTGCGTCCCCTCAAACTCGGTGACCGGTGTCACCTTGTTCATGTTGCCGGAGAGAAACACCTCATCAGCGGCGCGAAAATCATCGAAACTCAGCACCGTTTCGTGGATCGTAACGCCCTCTTTTTCCAAATTAACAAGATGGCGCGCGCGCGTGATCCCAGCAAGGAACGTGCCGTTGGCAATGGGCGTAAACACTTCTCCGTCACGCACCATGAACACGTTACTGGTCGCACTTTCGGCGACATTCCCCATGGCATCGGCGACCAATGCGTTCGCATAGCCTTTGGCGTTCACCTCGGCCAACATGCGGGCATTGTTGGGATAGAGGCAGCCCGCTTTTGCATTCACGACGGAGCTTTCCAGCACCGGGCGACGAAAGCGCGTGGTTCCCAGCGTCACCACGGCATCGGCAGGTGCCAGCGCGATTTCTTCAAGGCAGATGGCAAACCCAGTGCGTTCTGGCTGCGGCACAATTGCCGTTCGGTCTCCGTCAATCGCCCAGTACATAGGGCGGATGTAAACTGCACTATCGCCAGAATATCGCGTGAGACCCTCCCACACGATCTCAACCATCTCTTCGGTTGTTACGGTCGGAGTGATCATCAATGCCTCTGCGGATCGATTGACCCGCGCGCAATGCGCCTCCAAATCAGGTGCCACCCCGTCAAAGTAGCGCGCACCATCAAAGACATTGGAGCCTAACCAGGCCCCATGATCGGCAGCGCGCATGATCGGCACGTCACCGTCGTGCCAGGCGCCTTCGAAATATGTGCTGATATTTTGTCCGACTGCCATGATCCGTACCTCCGGGCGCAGACGCTAGGCCGGGGGCGCGGGGGCGTCCAGCCCTAAGTCGCTTCAGACAGAAGTTCGTCCAGATCAAGCGGTGCGTTATAAAGCGCTAAACCACCCTCTGCGTCGCGGGGCCAGACTGAGGGGTCGCGATCACGGTAAATCTCTACGCCGTTGCCATCCGGGTCATCAAAGTAGATGGCTTCACTCACCCCGTGATCGGCAGCGCCAGTGATCACGACACCAGCGTCCAGAACGCGCTTATATGCGCGCGCAAGGCTGCTGCGATCGGGATAGAGAACGGCTGTATGGTACAATCCAGTGTGCCCTCGCGGAGCGGGTGTGCCGCCCAGACTGTCCCAAGTGTTCAGACCTATGTGATGGTGATAACCATCCGCGCCGAGAAACGCAGCGCGGTCGCCGTAACGTTGCTGAAGATCGAACCCTAGAACATCGCGGTAGAACGCGATTGACCGTTCAAGATCAGCGACGCGCAGATGAATATGGCCGATTTTGGCGCTTGTGAGCGTTTGAGACATCAGACGATTCCTTCCACCCGCTCAAGTAGTCATTTGCGCAGATGCTGATAACTCTGACTTCTGTCCCGTCGCTGTGCATTTATGAACAAGGCCCCCCTGATCTGGGGATCAGGAGGGCCGCGCAGAACCGCGGGGAGCCGGCCTGCCGTTTGCATTTGGGCAATCGCGATCTGTGTAAACCGCGCTGGGGATGGAATTGCCCACCACAACGATTCAAGAACCGCCGGTTGCGAGGAGATAGTAAGTGCGACGTGAATCCATTTTGTGACGGATCAGGCGCCGACCATCCCGACAATCTCGTAAGTCTTTTTGAGGATTGGTGCCGCGATTTCACGCGCGCGGCCAGAACCAGTGGCGAGGATCCGGTCAATCTCGGCCGGGTCCGCCATCAAGCGCGACATCTCTGTCGAGATTGGCGTCAGCTTTTCGACGGCCACTTCGGCCAGACGGGGTTTGAACTGCCCAAATTGCTGGCCCGCAAACTCCGCGACTACGGCCTGCGGCGTCGTATCTGCCAGCGCGGCATAGATATTCACGAGATTGCGCGCTTCGGGGCGTTCGGAAAGACCCTCAAACGTTTCGGGCAATGGTTCGGGATCGGTCTTTGCCTTGCGGATTTTCTGCGCGATTGCGTCCGCATCATCGGTCAGGTTGATCCGGCTCATATCGGACGGGTCTGACTTTGACATCTTCTTTGAGCCGTCACGAAGGCTCATAACCCGCGTCGCCGCGCCCTCGATAACGGGCTCGGTGACAGGAAAGAAATCCACGCCAAAATCGTTGTTAAACTTGATCGCGATATCGCGTGTCAGTTCAAGGTGCTGTTTCTGATCTTCACCCACAGGCACATGGGTCGCGTGGTAAATCAGAATATCCGCCGCCATGAGTGCCGGATAAGCGAAAAGGCCCACGCTTGCATTCTCGCGGTTCTTCCCGGCCTTGTCTTTGAACTGGGTCATGCGGTTCAACCATCCCATGCGCGCGACGCAGTTAAAGATCCACGCAAGCTGCGTGTGCTCGGCGACTTGGCTTTGGTTGAAGAGAATGGACTGTTCAGGATCAATGCCGCTGGCGATGAACCCCGCACAGAGCTCACGCGTTGCGTGGACCAGTTGTTCGGGATCCTGCCAGACCGTGATCGCGTGCAGATCGACCATGCAATAGATCGTCTCAAAGTCACTGCCTTGCATATCGACGAAGCGCTTGATCGCGCCAAGGTAATTGCCAAGCGTCAACCCGCCGGACGGCTGAATGCCGGAGAAAACGCGGGGCGTGAAAGACGTCGTGCTCATTGCATGTGACCTGTCGGTGGATTTCTGCGCCCGCGTCGCTTAACGATGCCACCGAGAGGCGTCAAGGAACCCGGCATGGCAGATCATCAGGAAGAGCTTCCCTTTAACCCCATGCCGCCGGTCGTGACGGTGCTTGCGTTGACGCTGTTCGGGATCGAAGTTTTCCTGTCAGCAGGTGAACGCGGTCTCATCGGTGGCGCCGCCGCAATAGGATGGCGCGCGGATGCATTCCGCGATTATGGCTTCTTCCAACCCATCCTGGGATACATGATGCAGACAGGCCAATGGCCGCTGCAGGATGTGGGACGGTTTGTGACCTACGCGTTTGTCCATGTTGGTTTCATCCATTTGGTGATGGTGCTCGTGTTTCTCCTGGCCTTGGGCAAGATGGTCGGCGAACGCTTCAGCACATTGGCATTCCTGACGATATTCTTCGGCTCGGCAATTTCTGGCGCCCTAGCCTACGGACTGCTTGTCGAAACCAATCGCGTGCTTGTTGGAGCTTATCCCGCCGTTTACGGCCTGATTGGCGCCTATACCTATATTCTTTGGATCGGTTACGGCCTTGTCGGTGCGCCGCAAGCGCGGGCGTTCACATTGATCGGTGCGCTTATGGCAATCCAGTTGCTTTTTGGGATTGTGTTTGGAACCGGTCCGGACTGGATCGCCAATGTTTTTGGCGCAGCCGCTGGCTTCCTTTTGTCATTTCTGGTCAGCCCGGGCGGCTGGGCCCGGATTGTGGTGCGACTTCGTCAGCGCTGACGTTTCAGAATCTGCCGCAGCTCGCCCAAGTTCAACGCACCGATGATATGTGCGATCGCAAAGTACGAGACAATCCCGGCAAGCACGATTGCGGTGATGGTTGGATAACGAAGGCGCCGTGTGTTTAGGGCGGTCTCCCAAAGTTCGGCCAAACCCAAAATGACGAAGCCCATCAGCACGGACGCCACGAAGATCCTAAATAGGCGGCGCATCAGCTCGGGCTCAAATTCTGCGGCTGACCCGAACCGCCGCGAGCCGCGCCAGAGCAGCCAGACCATTGCCCAGGCCGCCAAAGTTGTTCCGATTGCGGCGGCGCTGTAGCCGATGACTGGCGCCAGCCCGATTGCAACAGCCGCATTCACCACCATCGAAACCAACGCGTATCGAAACGGGCTCACCGTATCTTCACGCGCAAAGAACAGCGGTTGAAGGATCTTTTGGAGTACGAATGCGGGCAGCCCCGCACCGTAGATAGCCAGAGCCAGCGCGGTCGCGGCAACATCGTCCGCCCCGAATTCACCCCTCTGAAAAAGAACCGAGATCAATGGCACCGGAATGACCATAAGTGCGACCGCTGCCGGGACGGTCAGCGCCAGCGATATCTCGGTCGATTTGTTCAAAGCCGAACGGCTGCCAATCTCGTCCCCCGCGCTCAGGCGGCGAGAGAGATCTGGCAAAAGGACAATACCAATCGCAATGCCGACAACGCCCAAGGGCAGTTGGTACATGCGGTCCGCAACGCTGAGCCATACGATCGCGCCATCAAAAAAACTGGCCACTTGGCGACCCACCAGCAGGTTTACCTGCACCACACCTGCGGCGAGCGCCGCTGGCGCCGCGACGATGGCGAGTTGCTTCATCTCCGGCGACAGGGTCGGCCATCCGGGTTTGATTGAAATCCCCGCACGCTTTGCCGCGACCCACAGCATTCCGAACTGAAGCACGCCGGCAATAATGACACCGACCACCAGAACAGAACCATAGGCCGGCCTGTCCAGTTCGAGTTCCGGAGCAAGCGAGAACTCTTCGAGGCCACCGGCACGGGCAAGAACCAAAAGCGAAACGAGGGTAACGTTCAACAGAACCGGCGCAGCTGCGGCGGCGGCGAACCGGCCACTTGCGTTCAGAACGCCACCCAGAAGTGCGCCGAGGGAGATAAACAGGATGTAAACGAACGCGTAGCGCCCATAGATGACGGCAAGGTCGAAACGGGCATCTCCGACAAAGCCGCTGGCCATTGCAACGACAAGTGCTGGCATCGCGATGATCGCGACGACGCAAAGCCCTATTAGGATGACACCCAGCAGGCTGAACGCCTGACTTGCAAACTCATCGGGTCTCTCGCCCGATTCCAACCGCTTGGAAAACATCGGCACAAAGGCCGAATTAAAAGCGCCTTCGGCAAAGAACCGGCGGAACATGTTTGGCAATGAGAACGCGACAAAGAACGCCTCTGCAACAGGACCGGCACCTAGATATGCTGCTATCATGATGTCGCGCGTAAACCCCAGAACCCGGCTGGCGAGTGTCCAAAAGCCCACCGTCAAGAAGCCTGTCACCAGCCTGACACGACTCATTCGGAAAGGGCCCGCTGTCGGCCTGCGTCAATGGCTTGGCGCAGCTTGTTCTCAAGCGATGTGCGCCGTGCGTCGGAATGGAATTTCAACCCGAACATGTCCTTGACATAGAAGGTATCCACGACCTGCTCGCCATAGGTGGCAATGACCGCCGAGGCGACATAGACGTTCGAGTTTGCCATTGTCCGTGCGAGGTCAAACAGCAATCCCGGTCGATCTCGGGTATCGACCTCGATGATCGTGTAAATCTCCGACCCTTCGTTGTCGAACGAGATTGACGTGGGAACGTTGAAGGGACGTTCGCGCTTTTTCAGCTTGTCCCGTCCAACCAGTTCTTGCTGCGCGACCACCTCGCCTTTGAGCGTGCGTTGGATCATGCGTTCCAGACGCGGTAGCCGATTGGCGGCAAATGGGTGTCCTTCGATATCCTGTACCCAGAATACGGCGGTCGCATATCCGTCCTTTGACGTGTACGTCCGTGCATCGACCACATTTGCGCCCACCAGCGCCAGCGCTCCAGTAAGACGGGCAAATATTCCGGGATGATCGGCGATCGCAAAAGCCACGCGTGTTGCGTCCCGGTCATCATCGGGGTGCAGGTCAATCCGGACATCTTTGTCGGTGATGTCTCTCAGCAGCTTGGCAAAGACCACATGCGTCGCCGTGGGCAATCCTTGCCAATAGGGGCCGTAGTGTCGCGCGACTTCTGCCCTAAGCTCTTTGGATGGCCAATCAGAGAGTGCATCGCGCAAGGCGCGCTTTGCCTCGTTCTCCCGCGAGTCGCGATTGAGATCCTCAAGTCCGCCAGCCAGCGCATTTGAGGTCTCGCGATAAAGCCCGCGCAAAAGCTGCGCTTTCCAGTTGTTCCATACACCTGGACCGACACCACGGATGTCGCAGACGGTTAGCACAGTCAGCAGATCGAGGCGCTTTTGGTTTTTAACGGCCTTGGCAAAATCCCGCACGGTGCGCGGGTCTGAGATATCGCGCTTTTGTGCAATGTCCGACATCAGAAGATGGTACCGGACAAGCCATTCGACGGTTTCTGCTTCTTCCTTCTTCAGGCCAAATCTTGGCGCCACCCGCCGAGCGATTTGAGCGCCAAGAACAGAATGATCCTCGGGGCGCCCTTTGCCGATGTCATGCAGGAACAAGGCGGCGTATAGCACGCGTCGGTTCACGCCGTTTTCCAGAATTCTACTGGCGACGGGCAATTCCTCGACCAGCTCGCCGCGCTCAATCTGCGCCAGCGTCGAAATGCACTGAATAGTATGCTCATCGACCGTGTAGTGATGGTACATGTTGAACTGCATCATCGCGACGACGGGGGCAAATTCGGGCACAAAGGCCGACAACACACCGAGTTCGTTCATCCGCCGCAAAGCGCGCTCGGGATTCCCGTGTTTCAGGAGCAGATCCATGAAAATTCGGTTGGCTTCGGGGTCTTCTCTGAAGGTATCGTCAATCAGGTCGATATGCGCTGAAATCTCGCGCATAGCGTCCGGGTGAATAAGATATCCGGTGCGCAATGCTTCTTCGAAGATCCGCAGCATGTTGAGGCGGTCGTCGAAAAAGGTCGATGGATCTTCGATATCCAGCCGGTTGTGAACGATCTGATAGCCCGGTTTGACCTTGCGCCTGCGGCGGAACAAACCCTGCAGCATCGGTGCGCGCTTGGCATGTGTTGCCTCAAGCGCAGTTAGCAGAATGCGCGTCAGTTCCCCCACCATTGTGGCGTGACGGAAGTAGTCCTGCATGAAATGCTCGACCGCGCGCCGCCCGTCATGGTCGGTATAGCCAAGCCGGGCCGCTATCTCGACTTGCATATCAAAGGTGAGCTGATCCATCGCGCGATCGGCGAGGATATGCAGATGGCAACGCACGGCAGTCAGAAATTCTTCTGCCTCGCGGAACCGGTCATATTCGTCCTGGCGATACACTCCGATCCCAACAAGATCTGCCGGTTCGCGTACGTCGTTGACGTACTTCGCGATCCAGAACAACGTCTGTAGGTCGCGAAGGCCGCCTTTACCCTCTTTCACATTTGGCTCGACAACATATCGCTGGCCGCCCTGTTTGAGGTGGCGTTCGGCCCGCTCTTGCAGCTTTGCCTCGACAAAGTCGGCTCCCGTGCCGGTAAAGAGCTCGGCCCAGAGCCGTTGTTCCAGTGTCTCGGCAAGGTCGCTATCGCCGCAAATGTACCGGTTTTCCAACAGGGCCGTCCGGATGGTGTAATCCTCCCGCCCGAGCCTCAGACAGTCCTTAACAGTGCGCGACGAATGCCCGACTTTGAGGTGCAGATCCCAAAATATGTAGAGCATCGATTCAATCGTGCTCTCCGCCCAGCCGGTAATTTTGTAGGGCGTCAAAAACAAGAGATCGACGTCGGAGTATGGCGCCATTTCACTGCGCCCATACCCGCCCACGGCGAGGACTGACAGCCGCTCGGCGTCTGTGGGCGTGGGGAGGGGGTGCAGGTATGTGGTCGCAACGCGAAAGACTTCGCGAACGATGCAATCGGTCAGGTAAGCGTACGCCGCCGTTGTGGGCCCCGCCGCGAATGGGTCGGACAAGAATGCGGCTTCAATTGCCTGTCTTCCCGACGCATTTGCGTCTTTCAAGACGGCAACGGTTGTTGCCCGGATATCGGCCGCCGACTTATCCGACGAGATACCGGTATCCACGGCAGCGCGCACTGCCGTGACATCAAAGATTAAGTTGGGTGCACAGATCAGCCGCGGCGCGGTGAGCTGATCAGAACCCTGAGCCGCTGAAGCTTCTTGGGGCAGGGTCAATCACATTCACCTGGTTGTTCTGGACTTGCGCAACGGCAAGCCCGCGTTCGTTGGAACCATCGGGTAGCAGGCGGAACACACCATTCGCCCCCACAAAGCCGCCGCCTCTGGTCAGCGAACCGGTGGTGAGCGCGTTGCTGTCGCCGGTCGCGATCAGCGCCCCGATGGCTGCAATGCCATCATAGGCCAATCCGGCAAGCGGGTGTGGTTGGCTGTCATAGGTTTGCGTGTAGCGCGACGCGAACTGGTTCGCGAGGCCCGGGTCGGGCAGGGCAAACCACGCGCTTTGCAGGCCCGTCAGGGACAGCGCGCTTGCAGGAATGTCCAGCCGCTGCAAACCGATCATCTGTGTTGCCGCGGGATCAAGCCCGGCCTCTGGCAAGAGATCCGCGAGGAAGGGAAGTGCACCACTGGTCCCCGAGGTCAAAAAGACCGATGTGGCGCCTGAAAGCTGGACCTCGTTGGCGATTGTGGGGACGGCGGAAATAACACCCTCCTGCGACAGCTCAAAGGAACTGTTGCCAGCATAGGTCGCCCCATTGGTCTGAATGGCTGAAATAATGGCATCACGCCCGATCTCTTCCGACGTGTCCTCGGCGTTCACGACGTAGACGTTGCCGCGCCCCTGACCCATGGCGTAGCCGACCAGCCGATCCGCAGTGTTTCGAAATGTCGTGCCCAATACGAACACGTTGCCACCCGCAATCGCGGTATTGTTGGAGAAGGACAGAACGTTCACGTTGCCGCGCGCGGCTTCAACACCCGCCGCGTTGGCCGCTTCGGCAAAAACCGGCCCAATGATGATTTGAGCGCCTGCATCCAAGGCCTCTCGCGCAGCTTGCGTGGCCAGCGCCGGGTCGCCGCCAGTGTCGTGAACCGTCAACGCAATTTCGACGCCTTCAAGGTCAGATATTGCAAGACGGGCCGCGTTCTCGAGGCTTCGAGACAGGAACACGCCGTTCTCGCCGGAGCTTTGCGGCACGAGGAGCGCAACACGCACGGTATCCCGCGTGTTCACGGATGGACCGGTATTAATTGCACCGGGTTCACAGGCTGAAAGCGCGGCAAAAAGCAAAAGCGCGGCGCCAACGGTTCTCAGCTTGCGCAGCGACGACAAAAAAACGACCATTGCGAAGGATCCCATCCGGCCTAAAGGTTTGGCGGGACAGTATTCTGAACGACCGCGCATGTAAATTGCGCGTTGGAGGCTCATGCCTGATCAAGCTCTCACGTCGCTTCCCGCCGGTCTTTATTTGGTCGCGACACCAATTGGAAACGCGCGCGACATAACTCTGCGCGCGTTGGACGTTCTCACTGCAGCTGAGATTTTGGTAGCCGAAGACACGCGCGTTCTGCGCAAGCTTCTGGCGATACACGGCGTCGCAATCCGTGATCGGAAGGTACAGTCTTACCACGATCACAGCCCAGATCGAATCCGCAGTATGATACTGAACGCTGTGAAAGATGGTGCCGCAGTCGCCTATACCTCCGACGCGGGAATGCCCTTGATCGCGGACCCTGGCTTTGCGTTGGTGCGCGACGCTGTTGATATGGGGTTAACCGTGACGTCTGTGCCCGGACCGTCTGCCGCGCTCACGGGTCTTTCGATCTCCGGTCTCGCGACGGATCAGTTTTTCTTTGCCGGCTTCATTCCATCAGCCAAAGGCGCACGCGCAAAGTTTTTGACTGACTTGGCGAACGTGCCCGCCACGCTGGTTCTCTACGATACACCCCGTCGCGTTTTGGAAAGTCTTAACCAAGCTGCGACAATATTGGGGCCGGACCGTCGATTTGCGGTCTGCCGCGAACTGACCAAACGCTTTGAGAGTGTTCTGCGCGGGCGTCTGGGGGATGCGGCTTCGGTTCTCGCGGACATGCCCGAAAAGGGAGAATGCATCGTGGTGATTGAATATGTCCCGGCTGAAGTAAACGACGCGGACGTGGAATCCGCGCTGACGACAGCACTTGATACGATGTCGGTGAAGGACGCCGCGAGCCATGTTGCATCCGCGCTGGGCGTCGCGCGCCGCGACGTGTACCAGCGCGCGCTTGAACTAACGCGCGACAAATGAGCGGAGCGCTTGGATACCACGCCGGATTGGCCGCAGAAGACATCGTCGCGCGCCATTATCAAGCCTCAGGAGCGCGCGTGCTGGCGACCCGTTGGCGTGGACGCGCCGGTGAGGTCGACTTGGTTCTACAAGACGGATCTGATGTGATTTTTGTTGAGGTGAAGGCCTCTGCCACACATGATCAAGCCGCACAGCGTCTCACGCCACGACAGATTGGGCGGGTAACACTGGCTGCGCAGGAGTATCTTGAAGCCCATTCAAAGACAGGTAGCGGCATGCGCATCGATGCCGCCCTGGTCGATCGTCAGGGTCGCGTCGAGACGCTCAAAAACATATCCATGGTCTGACACCTTGCGGCGCGGTGCCGCATGCGCCACATACCCTTTCGACCGGAAAGGGAAGGCTGGCCATGAAAATAGCGTTTCAAATGGACCCGATTGAGGCAGTGGATATCGCTGCCGACAGCACCTTTCGGCTTGCAGAAGAGGCGCAGGCGCGTGGGCATAGCATCTTTACCTATCACCCGGATGATCTTGCCTTTGAAGAGGGTGTGATCACCGCCCGTGGCCGGGACACAACCGTCCGGCGCGAAACTGGGAACCATGTCAGCTTTGGTGCGCGCCGTAAGGTGGATCTGCGAGATTTTGATGTCGTCTGGCTCCGCCAGGATCCGCCGTTTGACATGGGCTATATAACGACCACGCATCTTCTGGATTTTCTTGCTCCTGATACGCTGGTGGTGAATGATCCCTTTTGGGTGCGAAACTACCCTGAAAAGCTTCTCGTGCTTGAGTTTCCGGACCTGATCCCGCCCACCACAATTGCCCGCAACTTGGACACCCTGCGGGAATTTAAGGAGAAGTACGGCGATATCATTCTCAAGCCGCTTTACGGAAATGGCGGCGCAGGGGTGTTTCGCCTGACCGAGGGGGACAAGAACATCACGTCCCTGCACGAGCTGTTTTCTGGCATCAATCGGGAACCGCTGATCGCTCAACAATTCGTGCCCGATGTGTCCAACGGCGACAAACGCGTGATCCTTGTCGATGGAGAGCCGGTGGGCGCGATCAACCGTATTCCAGCGGAAGGCGAAACCCGGTCAAATCTGCACGTTGGCGGACGCGCTGAGAAAATCGGTCTGACGGATCGCGATCTTGAGATTTGTGCGGCGATCGGACCAACACTCAAAGAGAAGGGCCAGATCTTTGTCGGGATCGACGTGATCGGGAATTATCTTACCGAGATCAACGTGACGTCTCCCACGGGTATTCAAGAGCTTGAACGCTTTGACGGGACCAATGTTGCGGGCATGGTTTGGGATGCCATTGAAGCGCGGCGCGCGACCTAGGCCGTCTGTCCCGGCAATCTGAAAGCCAAAGCCTCGGCGATGTGGGGTTGTCGGACCTCTTCGGAGTGCGCAAGGTCCGCAATTGTGCGCGCCACACGCATCACGCGGTGATAACCGCGGGCGGACAGCCCAAACCGTTCTGCAGCACGGGCGAGCAGGTCGCGACCCTCAGCGTCCGGTGTCGCAGCCTCTGTAAGAGCCTGCCCTTCAAGATCGGCGTTACTGCGAAATTCCGTCGTTTCCGTCGAAGCGCGCCACCTGAACATCCCGCGCCGCCAGAACGCGCGCGGCCACGTCTGCGCTGCAATCGCCGGATTCAGGCAAGTCGAGATCTTGGTAGGTCACGGGCGGTACATCCACGCGCAGATCAAACCGGTCCATCAGAGGTCCTGATACCCGTCCCATATAGTCCTCGCCACATATGGGTGCGCGCGAGCAGGCGCGGCCAGCGTCAGTGAGATATCCGCATTTGCACGGGTTTGCCGCAGCAATCAGCATGAACTTGCAGGGATATCGCACATGCGCATTTGCCCGCGCCACCACGACGTCGCCTGTTTCAATGGGCTGGCGCAAGGTCTCAAGCACATTGCGTGAGAATTCCGGGAACTCATCCATGAACAGAACGCCGTTATGCGCAAGCGAGATCTCTCCTGGCTTCGCGCCCTTTCCTCCTCCAACAATCGCAGCCATCGAGGCGGTGTGATGCGGTTCGCGAAACGGGCGGGCGCGGGAAATGCCCCCTTCATCGAGGAGGCCGCAAAGAGAATGGATCATCGATGTCTCCAACGCCTCCGATGCGCTCAGCGGTGGTAGGACCCCGGACATGCGTGCGGCAAGCATTGATTTCCCCGATCCCGGCGTGCCGACCAAAAGCGTGTGATGGCGGCCTGCGGCTGCAATCTCTAAGGCGCGTTTTGCCCGTTCCTGCCCCTTCACGTCTCGAAAATCGCGCAAGGCCGTTTCGCTGACCACTTCGCCGGGCTCAGATGGGGTCAATGGACGTTTGCCTGTCAGGTGAGCGATCATTTCGGTGAGCGTCTTGGCCGCAAAGACTGGGGTGCTCCCGACCCACGCCGCTTCGTTGCCGCAGGCCGCAGGACAAAGAAGCTGCCGATCAGACTCAGCGGCTGCCAGGGACGCGGGTAACGCACCAGCGACGCCCACCAACGAGCCGTCCAGCGACAGTTCGCCCAACGCCACAGAGTTCTCGATTTGATCGGCGGGCAGGACGTCCATCGCTGACAGTACGGCAAGAGCAATGGGAAGATCGAAATGTGACCCTTCCTTTGGCATGTCCGCCGGAGACATGTTGATCGTCAAGCGGCGCGCCGGCAAGGCAATCGCCATCGACGTCAACGCCGCTCGCACCCGTTCCTTTGCTTCAGATACCGCCTTGTCAGGCAACCCAACGATCGAGAAGGCCGGGACGCCTGGTGCAATTGCACACTGCACCTCGACCAGACGTGCGTCGATTCCGTCAAACGCAACAGTATAGGCGCGCGCGACCATTTTACCCGCGTTCTCAATCGAACGAGAGGTACCCACTCAAGCGTTTAAGAAGTGTTAACCATATCTGGCGCAAGGTTTACGGCATGCAGCGTCGTGGTGGCGCCGCTGTGACCAATCACGGTCGTGCTCAAGGGCGAGACGCGTTGGCTCAGCGTGTCATACGTGCTTGTGCCGCGCGCTGCCTGAACCCGGGTCAGGATTACGCCCATATGCGCCACGACGATAAAGTTTCCGCCGATATCAAGAAGGCCGCGCTCGACCTGGTCCACACGTTGTCCAAGATCGTGCCAGCTTTCTCCGTTAGGGGGCGCAAGGTTGTCTTCCCCGGTCCAGAATCGGCGCGACAGGTCCGGGTCGCGCGACGCAACCTGATCAGCCGTTTGGCCCTCCCAATCGCCAAAGTTCAATTCGCGCAAGCCCGGCTCATGCGCGCGTCGTGCACGGTTGCCCATGATCGCGTCCGCAGTTTGCCTTGCGCGCAAAAGGTCCGAGGAAACGACCGTTGCATCCTTGGGCAGCGCTTTGGCGAGCGTTTCGATGGCGGCATGATCGGACAGATCCGCCGGGATATCGCCCCAACCGTTAATGGTCTTTGCGTGGGTCGGACCGTGACGCACCCACCAGATCCGCGTTTCCTTCATACGGGTAAAGTACCCTTGAGCGTCATCGGTAGGCCCGCAGTCACGCGCACCACAAGGTCGCACTGGGCCGCGAGCACCTGGTTCATATGACCGTGCGCTTGTCGAAATTGACGCGTAATTGCGTCACTGGACACGATCCCGTCGCCCACCTCGTTCGTGACGATGACAACAGGCACTGGTGTGTTGGTTACCATATCGCCAAACTGCCCGATCTCCGCATCAAGATCCGAACCACCCAACAAGTGATTGGTCAGCCACAAAGTCGCGCAGTCGATAAGGGCGATGGATCCCGTTGGGCAGTTCAAAATTGCTGCCTCAAGGCGCAAAGGTTCTTCAATAACGGTCCATCGCGCATCACGGCGAGATCGATGAATATCGATTTTTTTAATCATTTCGTCATCGAAGGCTTGGGCGGTCGCAACATAAGTTGGGACAATTTCGCTTTTAAGAACAAAGTCTTCCGCCCATCGGGATTTTCCGGAAGCTGCTCCACCTATCACGAGCGTTCGCAGCGGCAAGTTTTTTTTCATGCTTTTTCTGATCCGTTGCCGAAGTGCCTGCGTATCTCCTGCAACAAACAACAAGCGGTGCGCAACACCCGCCAAACAGTTTAGACCGGGAGATTTGCGATGGCCCTTGACGGCTTCTCAGACCAGACCTTGTCCCGCCGGGCAATGAAGGCGGAACTTCTAGATGCTGAAACCGAGCTTCGGCTTGCTTATGCGTGGCGCGACGAGCGCGATGAGGCAGCGCTTCATCGATTGATCACCGCCTACATGCGCTTGGCTATTTCGATGGCCGCGAAATTCAAACGCTACGGCGCGCCGATGAATGACCTCATTCAGGAGGCGAGCCTGGGCCTGATGAAGGCTGCGGACAAATTTGATCCCGACCGTGGGGTTCGTTTTTCGACCTATGCGGTGTGGTGGATCAAAGCGTCGATCCAAGACTATGTGATGCGGAACTGGTCGATGGTGCGGACAGGTTCGACATCCTCTCAGAAGTCGCTCTTTTTCAACATGCGCAGGGTTCAGGCCCGGCTCGAGCGTGAGGCGCTTGCGCGGGGGGGAAAACCTCGACAAACATCAGATGCGCCAACTGATCGCAACCGAAGTCGGTGTCCCCCTCCATGATGTAGAGATGATGGAAGGTCGGCTGTCTGGGTCGGACTTCTCGCTCAACGCCACGCAGTCGACAGACGATGAAGGCAGGGAGTGGATTGAAACGCTCGAGGATGAGGGCGCACAGCAGTCGGCCGAAGTCGAGCACGAGAAAGACATTGATACGCTACGGAGCTGGCTGGTGACAGCATTGTCATCGCTGAATGATCGTGAGCAGTTTATCGTGCGCGAGCGCAAACTGCGGGATGCCCCGCGCACACTGGAAAGCCTTGGCGATGAGCTTGGTCTGTCCAAAGAACGCGTGCGGCAGCTTGAGGCGGCAGCATTCGGCAAGATGCGTAAGTCTCTGGAATCCCAATCGAACGAGGTGCATCACTTCTTTGCGTAACGACGCATTGGCAGATGCCATTGTCAGCTACGGCTGCGACGCATAAACATGGCTCACTGCAAATAGGTGGTGCGCCATGTTGGCTGGAAAGCGAATTCTACTGATTATTGGCGGCGGAATCGCGGCATTTAAGTCGCTGGACCTTATTCGTCGCCTCCGAGAGCGAGGTGCAACCGTCGTTCCGGTGCTGACAAAGGCCGGACAAGAGTTCGTGACGCCATTATCCGCCTCGGCGCTCGCCGCCGAGAAAGTGTACACCGATCTTTTTAACCTGACCGATGAAGCGGAAATGGGGCATATCGAACTGTCACGCGATGCCGACCTTGTTGTTGTTGCGCCTGCAACCGCTGACTTAATGGCGAAGATGGCGGGTGGTCACGCCAACGATCTTGCTTCGACGATACTGATGGCGACGGACAAACGCGTGTTGATTGCCCCGGCCATGAACGTGCGCATGTGGGATCACGCCGCCACTCAGCGCAATGCAACGACGCTGCAGCAAGATGGTGTCATCATCGTGGGGCCGAACGAAGGTGATATGGCCTGTGGCGAATACGGCCCCGGTCGGATGGCAGAACCGCTGGAGATTGTGGCGGCGATTGAGGCGGCGTTGAATGATGGACCGCTCAAGGACAAACGTATTGTTGTGACTTCGGGGCCGACGCATGAACCGATCGATCCCGTGCGGTACATCGCAAATCGATCTTCTGGGGCGCAGGGCAGCGCCATCGCGCGGGCGCTGTCCGCACTCGGTGCAGAGGTCGTCTTCGTTACCGGTCCGGCAGAGGCTCGCCCCCCCGATGGCGTTTCGGTGGTGCCGGTCCAAACGGCCCAAGAGATGCATGATGCCGTCCATAAAAACCTGCCCGCGGATGCGGCCGTGTTCGCCGCTGCGGTCGCGGATTGGCGGGTTGAGAATTCTGCAGAACAAAAGATCAAGAAGGGACCCGACGGAACACCTTCCCTGAAATTCACGGAAAACCCCGACATTCTTGCGTCGGTGGCCGGGCTAGAGGTTGGACGTCCGCGTTTGGTCGTCGGTTTTGCGGCCGAGACCACCAATGTCACCGAACATGCTACTGCCAAGCGTTTGCGCAAAGGATGCGATTGGATTGTTGCAAATGACGTGTCACCCGGCACGGGGATCATGGGGGGATCGGAAAACGCGGTCACCATGATCACCGATCAGGGCGCGGACGCGTGGCCTCGGATGACGAAGGATGAGGTTGCCCGTAAGCTTGCCCATCAAATCGCAGAAGCGCTCAACGATGCCTGACTGCGTTGTGCGATGCAGTCACGAAGACTGGGCGGATACAGCCATCGCCTTACCTGCCTATGCGACTTCAGGGGCTGCGGGTGCGGATGTCAGAGCGAATTTTCCCGATACTGATCGAGCCAACGGCATTGAGCTTGCGCCGGGCCAACGCGCGCTTATCCCCACGGGTCTGCGCGTCGAGATACCGACCGGGTATGAAATGCAATTGCGCCCGCGCTCTGGTCTTGCTTTGAAACAGGGCCTCACACTTCTCAACACTCCCGGAACTATCGACAGTGACTATCGCGGCCCGCTGGGCGTTATTCTGATCAACCTTGGGCAAAAAGCAGTTCAAGTGTCACATGGCGACAGGATCGCACAGGCTATCGTAAGCCCGGTTATTCAGGCGCAGTTCGCTTCTGTTGATACGCTGTCCGACAGCGATCGCGGTGTGGGCGGATTCGGATCGACCGGGGTCGTTTGATGGTGGTTTTTCTGGCGGGATGCGCCGCGATTTGGTTCATCGGGCGCTATATGAACGCGCCGACGTCCGCGCGGTGGACCATGATTGGGCTGCTTTATGTCGTCGTCCTTGCCACGACCATCATTTTTTCAGAAGGCCACCCGGGTCGGCAAATCTTTGGTGGATCACTGTCAGAATGGTTGGTGATCGGTTTCATCGCTGGGGCCGTGTGGGCTTATCGGCAAGTGCTTGCCAGGCTTCGCGCTCGGGTTAGACCCGAGAACCTTCCCGATTCTTCAGAGACCAAGCAAGCGCCCCTGGAACGCTATGCGCGCCATATCGTCCTGAGGGAAATCGGTGGGCTGGGCCAGCGCAAGCTCACTGAGGCTTCGGTGCTTGTGCTTGGTGCCGGCGGGCTTGGATCCCCCGTCCTTCAATATCTCGCCGCAGCGGGTGTGGGCACGATCGGTGTGATCGATGACGACGTTGTTGAGGGCACGAACCTGCAAAGGCAGACGATCCATACCGACGCGCGGATCGGTATGCCCAAGGTATTTTCTGCGCGCGAGGCCATGATCGCGCAAAACCCTTTTGTCACGGTGAAACCCTATAGCCGTCGCCTCACCGAAAGCATCGCGGCTGACCTGTTTGCCGAGTATGATCTGATCATCGACGGTACAGACGATGTTGAAACCAAATACCTTGCCAATCGTGTCGCAGCACAACTTGGATTGCCGCTTATCTTTGGTGCCTTGACCCAATGGGAAGGGCAGATCTCGGTCTTTGACGTGCGCGCCGGAACGCCCTGCTATGCGTGCGTGTTTCCAAACCCGCCCGCACCCGGCGCCGCACCAAGCTGCGCCGAGGCCGGGGTCGTGGGGCCGTTGCCCGGTGTTGTCGGGACGATGATGGCGGTCGAAGCGATCAAGGTGCTCACCGATGCGGGCGAGGCCCTGCGAGGCCGTATGATGATCTATGACGCGTTGTACGGCGAGAACCGGACGATCACTTTAAAGAAACGGGCCGATTGTCCGGTCTGTGGAACGCAGAGATAGCGCTGATTTTATTGGCTAAGCTGCCCAAGCGAACATACCTGTGTAGCGCAGGAGACAAGGATACCGCATGACCAACACGCTTCTTCAGGACTGGACGACACCCTTTGGCATTCCGCCGTTTGCGGACATTTCGGACGAGGATTTCAAGCCCGCGTTTGAAGCGTCTTTGAGAACCGCGCGCGCGGCGATTGAAGAGATTGCAAACGCGTCCGAAGTTCCGACATTCGCCAATACGATCGAGGCGCTTGAACAGGCGGACGCTGAACTGTCCAAAGTGCTGGGGGCATTCTATGCGTTGGCTGGCGCCGACACCAACGATGCGCGAAACGCCCTGATGCGTGAGTTCTCGCCCGCTCTCGCTGCATATGGCAGCGACATAACTCGGAACGAGAAACTGTTTGAACGGATCGATGATCTCTGGACGCGCAAAGACGCACTTGGGCTGACCGACGAACAGGAACGCGTGTTGATGCTGACGCGGCGCGGATTTGTGCGCGCGGGTGCTCAACTCAAAGGTGCCGCGGCCGACCGTCTCGCCGAGATAAAAGAACGGCTTGCGGTCTTGGGGACGTCGTTCACACAAAACCTGCTCAAGGACGAAGCTGATTGGTTCATGGATCTTCAAGAGAACGACCTTGAAGGATTGCCGGACTTTGTCGTCGCTGCCGCGCGTGCAGCGGGTACAGAGCGGGGTGCTGCCGGGCCCGTCGTGACGCTGTCGCGATCCCTGATCGTTCCGTTCCTGCAATTCTCATCCCGCCGCGATCTGCGCCAACGCGCGTTTGAGGCTTGGGCAGCCCGCGGGGCAAATGGCGGCGAAACCGACAATCGCGGTATTGCCACCGAGATTTTGGCGCTGCGCGAAGAGCGCGCAAAACTCCTTGGTTATTCGAGCTTCGCTGATTTTAAGCTTGAGACTGAAATGGCGGGCAACCCCAGGTGCTGTCCGTGACCTTCTGATGCAAGTCTGGGAACCGGCCAAAGCAGCCGCCGATGCAGATGCCGTAATCCTTGAAGCCATGCTGCATCAGGACGGCGTCAATGATTCACTGGCACCGTGGGATTGGCGGTATTACTCAGAAAAGCGCCGTCAGGCGGAGTTTGATCTCGATGAGGCCGAGCTCAAGCCGTATTTCCAATTGGATCGGATGATCGATGCTGCGTTCGACTGTGCGACGCGCCTGTTTGGTCTGACGTTCACGCCGCTCGAAGCGGAAAGCTATCACCCCGATGTGCGGATGTGGGAGGTCACACGGGGCCGCAAGCATTTGGCTATTTTATTGGTGACTATTTCGCGCGTCCGTCAAAACGGTCAGGGGCATGGTGTTCCGCAATGCGAAGCCAACAACGTCTTGCGGGCGACATCAGGCCGATTGTTGTCAACGTCTGCAACTTTGCCAAACCAGCTGACGGGGAACCGGCCTTGCTGTCTTATGACGATGCAAGGACGCTGTTTCATGAGTTCGGTCATGCATTGCACCAGATGTTGTCTGACGTGACCTATGAGCGGATTTCAGGAACCTCAGTCGCCCGAGATTTCGTTGAACTGCCCAGCCAGCTTTATGAGCATTGGCTGGACGTGCCCGATGTGCTCAAGACCTATGCAACGCATGCGAAAACCGGGGAGCCGATCCCAGAGGCTCTGCTGGAGCGGTTGATGGCTGCCTCCACGGTATGACACCGGGTTTCAGACCCGTGGAATACGTCGCCTCGGCGCTGGTCGATTTTGGCATTTCATGATGGGGCAGCACCTGCTGATCCGATTGAGTATCAAGCCAAGGTTTTGGCTGATCTGCAAATGCCTGCGGCCATTACAATGCGCCACGCAACTCCGCACTTTGCCCATGTCTTTGCAGGCGACGGATATTCAAGCGGCTACTACAGTTACATGTGGTCAGAAGTAATGGACGCTGATGCGTTTGAAGCCTTTGAGGAGGCGGGTGGCCCCTTTGACCCAGCCATGGCGAAAAAGCTAGAGCAACACATCCTGTCTGCAGGC
>Ga0064014_10162_pt1 | contig 24004 bp, 22 predicted proteins | sample CrowatWCoCulture_2_FD_61584 | JGI IMG/M metagenome (GOLD analysis project Ga0064014, IMG submission 61584) | Marine cyanobacteria communities from the University of California, Santa Cruz, USA, analyzing cyanobacterial DNA methylation -... | ecosystem: Host-associated > Microbial > Bacteria >...
TAGTGAGATTAAAGAAGAGGCCACAGAGGATACTTTTGCCTCGGCTGATGGTATTATTGCTAACCTGGAAAAACAAGCGATATGGTTGCTAGTGCTGATTGTACCCCCGTTTTGATCGGGGATGAAGTCACAGGTAATATTGCTGCCATTCATGCAGGGTGGCGAGGAACTGCTCAACGGATTGTACCAGAGGCCATAACCCGTTTACAAGCTTGGGGCAGTGCTATAGAAAATTTACGCATTGCCATGGGACCGGCTATCAGTGGAGAGGTGTATCAGGTGTCTGAGAAGGTGGCAGCAGAAGTGGGGGCTAGTTTGTTCCAAAAGGAGAAAATAGACAGCTTAGAGGGCATTTTAAAACCCTTAGCCAAGATTTCTACCCCCCCCATCCTACCCGATCCCAAACCAGGAAAAGTCCGTTTAGATGTGCGTCGTATTAATCAGTTACAACTAGAACAATTAGGTATTAAAAGCGAACAAATCAGCATCGCTCCTTATTGTACCTATCAATCCCCGTCTCATTTCTTTTCCTATCGTCGTAGTAAAGAAAAAAAGGTGCAATGGTCAGGAATCGTCAGCAATTAATAATTAATAGTTAATAATTAATAATTAATAATTATTCGGTTAAATGATATCAACTATAACCCACCAGCTTGATCAACTAATTTTCTTTTATAGGTGATTTGACAAGCCTTAGATAATCTTAACTGTTGCAGTCGATTACTAAAAGAAAATATATTATTCTTGTTATGTTGGTGGCGCAATACTGTCCAAGTAAATATTCTAAAACATAGGAAGGAACAATAGCGTTGCCTTTGACTTCTTTAACGAGGTCTTTTCTAACAACTAATCCCTGAAAATACTGATTAATTTTTTGGTCAAGGTTACTCATAGTTTATACACTTACTACACTTAAAAATCAAAATCACTGGTAAACGAGCGACGGATAGTATAAGGAACCGATTTGTATTCTTTAAAATGGGAAGTATCAGTTAATTGTTCTTCTAATCTTAAAAATACCTCCTGATTATTAATTGTATTAGCATTACTGGTTAGGATAAATCTCACTTTATATTCTCGTTCTCTGGGGTTTTCTGAAGGAGAATCAAAACTAAGGTCATGGAAATCAGAAATTAATTCTCCTGTTTGGGTATAGATTCCTGCTTTAAGGATACGAGGTTGAACTTTATCAGTGACAGGTTCTTGTTGATAGAAAGTAACAGCTAATTGTCCAGAGGTAATGGTTGAGGTAGAATTACGAATAACCTCTACTTCCACCGTAGAAAGATCACCCCGTCTTTTTTTATTGACTTTAACCACAGGAATAATAATCTCTTGAAGGGTTGCTCCTCCATGAACAAAACGACTACCTGAACCTTTAATTCTTAGACGATTAATGGATTTAGGAATTTGTATTTCTAGTTCTCCCAATAAACCCATATCTTTTGCTTTAAACTTTCGTAGCCCTTCTGATTCTTTTAAGTCTTGACCTATTATAAAACGTCTATTTTCTTTAATAACTTTATCTCCATTTACTTCAGCATGAGAAAAATCACTATCTGCAAGGACACGATGTTGATAAATAAATCCATGATCTGCTGTAATTAATAAGTTACTAGCATTAGCACCTGTTAGTTTTTTAATGAGACGAATAAGGTCAGAACAAGCATCTTCAACTGCTTCAAAAACTTGTTCTTCTGTTGCTAATTTATCTCCTATATTATCAATTTTGTTGTGATAAACATAGACTACATCATGTTCTCGAAATAGGGAACGACTATCATCACGGTTTAACGTTAGTAAATCTTTTCCTTGAATAACCGTTGCTTTTTTTTCTCTCTTTTCAAATGCTTTTTCGATAATTTTACGACGGTTTTCAGTTCCTTGGGAACTATAACCATCAACATTAACCATCGCTTGTGGGTGATCAATAATTTCTAAATTCTCATGGGGAAGAAGTGCGGCCATTCCCAGTTGAGTATAACTAGTGCAGCTTGGCGAAAGTAATCCACCAGATTTTTACAGAAACTTTCGTGACTAGCCACGACAATGTGTTTCAATGAAACTAACGGAAGAATCTCGAAGTTGATGTCCATGATAAAAGCATTGCCAATTAACCTCTCCAACCTACAGAAAACAGTACTCCAACAAATAGTGAGAGGGACAACAAACCCCTATCGCCTTGTTAGACGAGCCAAGCTAATCTTAGCCGCAGCATCAGGAGAGAGCAATAGTTCGATTAGTCGAAGATTAGAATTAGACCGAGTACAAGTGCGTCAGTGGCGATCGCGATGGTTTGAGGAGAGAGAAAAACTGAGTGCCGCCGAAGAACAACAGGTAACGGAGAAAGCATTAATGGTCTTGATCAAAGGAATTTTAAGCGATCGCCCAAGACCTGGAACAACAAAATCCTTTACGGTCGAACAAGTAGTCCAGATTGTAGCGATCGCTTGTGAAGAATGTGAAAAATCAGACAGACCAGTGAGCCATTGGACACCGTAACTGCTCACCGCAACAAAAAAGTCTTATTGAAAAGCACTACAAACAACATCAGTTGAGTCAACAAAAATATAAGCCCTGTGATTTAGCGTAAAATTTAAGCTAATTTATTACGGCTATTTTAATGACTAACATTCCCAGAATCAAGTCTTTTAAAAACCTCAAATAAAAACAACAATATGAGAAAAAAAATAGTAAGATAGTTTTTTGTTAGCGGAGATTATCCGCTAACCCTGTGTATTTTTGTGCAGAGAGATAGGGCGATCAAGAAAAATCTATCCCCCATCGGCTCCGGAGCCTTTTACATCTCTAATCCTGGGGGACTCCGACCAGCTAATGACAATAATTCGCATAATTGGACAATGGCATTTTGCCCCTGTAATCTCATGGTCTCTAAAAAACTGAACATTTGGGTGACTAACTCTGCACCCCAGTCGCTTCTTGCTCCCCCACTTACTTTGCGGTGAATGACAATGGGACGTAAAGCTCTCTCAGCATCATTATTATCTGGTTTGACTTCAGGATAAGTTAGAAAGGTGAACCACTCTTCCCAATGACGTTTGAGACGGTTAATCAATCTTTGTGCATCATAAGGCCATCCTTTTTTGGGAGTTGCTTTAAAAATCTTTTGCAGTGAGTTCTCGACTTCTGTTCTTTTGGAGCCTAAGTCTTCAAGGGTTAAATTTCGACCATGATAATGACGATAATGGATACGGGCGGTTGCTAAAACTTGCTGTACATCGGCAGCAAATTCTCGATTCGCTTGAAAACGACTGGTTTTAAGGGACTCTAACTCTCGTTCTAAATTTGCCAGACATTTCTGTTTGGCCATCGCACTTTGTCTAAAGTAGGCACTATAGCAGTCACTGGTGAGGATGCCCTTAAAATCTGCTCCTAACAATTTCTCGACTTCTGCGGAGCTTCTAGTGGGAGCCAACATCAACACACAGACCTCATTTGATGTGGCTACCCAAACCCAATACTTGATGCCATCGATGCAATAACTGGTTTCGTCAACACATCGGATTCCTGGCTGCTGGATGTACTTTAACCACTGTTGGTTCAAGGGTTCTAAACTTTCTTGAAACCATTTGTGCATTTTGGCAAGGCTCCCTTGAGAAATGGGAATGCCAAAGACATACTCTATAAAATGTTCCTGTTTACGCCATGTAAGATTACCCCCATAGCCAAGCCAGCCCACGATGCTACTTAATCGCGCCCCATAACTGAATCCTTCTTTAACTCCCAATGGAACAGGACTGTAATCTGACCATCCACAACTAGGACATTTATAGAATCCGCGACGATATTCCCTGATTTCTATGGGTTGGTCTACTACTTCAGCCACTTGCTGGACTTTTTCGGGAACTACTTCATCTCGTTCCACTGAACCCCCACAAACAGGACAGTTTTCTAGTTCTAAAGGGACTATCTTATCGGGCTGACCAAAACCATTACGGGTCTTCCCTGGGTGGTCATATTTTGGTCCGCGTTTAAATCCTTTTTTGCGTTTCTTTTTGTCAGAAGGCTTTTTTAGTTGGTCTGATGATGGGGGGACTGAACTGTTTTTTGAGTTACGGTTTTTTAGCTTATCTCTCTCTTCTTTCAATTTTTCAATTTCTTGCTGTTGTGTAGAGATTTGTTGTTGTTGCTGGTCAATCAGTCTTTGTTGAAGAGATAACTGTTGTTGTGCCTTGACTAGCCACTCAATCATGAAGACATTGTTCGCCAACTGTTCATCGGCGATAGCTCTAACTAGCTTTGAATCAATGGTAGCATTTGTGGTCATAACCCCCACTATACATAAAAATCCCCGATTTTACCTTTATGTTGTCAAGACAGATTCTTTATTGCGGTGAGCAATTACATAAAAATCCTTAAGTTTTCGTACCTGTGACTGGGTAAATTCTTGTTTTGGCTGTAATAAAATATTGCTGTAATTACGAGTATTACAAATAGCCTCAGCTAACGCCTCAGCTTCCAATAAATTGCCCTCTGTTTGTATTTCTAGCTTCCCTCTGGCACAAAGTTTTGCCACCATACATAAAATCGTCCCCTCACTCCAACCATAGGGTTTACGTTCAAAGTTATCAGTCAGAAGCTTCATAGAAGTACGCAGTCCCTGTCTATCCTTCATTTGAATAAAGCTAAAAACCTCCTTTTCCGGTTCACTCAAAACAGTGATATCGTTACCAAACAAACTGTCTTCAGACTGTTGTAGAATATCCTTGACTTGTTCACTTTTGTAAGTCAGCCCTGCTAACATTTTAAAATTGTGATAAACACGGGTAATTAACTCCTGAAAACCTGAAATAATAGGATTTTGAGGATCATGACTACTAATTTCTAACTCAGTTCCTGCTACAAATAATTTAGCTGTTCCTAATAAACTTTTAACCTTATCCTTAATCTCAGAATAACGTTGTTGATTACCTTGGCTTTTTTGATTTAAAATACTTTTAAGCACTTCCTGCTGAGTCCCTGAAATATTCTGTTTAATATATTTTTCCGTTTGTTTATACATCATTAAATCACTCACTAAACGGTCATCAGAAGGAAGAATAATTAATAACTCATCCCGTCCCATATTCTCCATCTGTAACGCTTTTTCTTGGTCATGTTGCCCAGAAAAAGGTGTAATAACCTGAATACTTAACTCATGTTCCCGTCTATAAAGTGTCCCATCAATTTTACGAGAGTAGGGATAATCTTGTCTTCCCTCCCTATTACGAATTTTTGAAGTTTTAATAATCTCATCAAAGATTAAAGTATTTAAACCTTCTAAAACCTTACTTACTTCAACTTCTGTATTTTTAATTTCCTGCTCAATATCTTTTTCCTTATCCGTTAAATATTCGTATAACTCACCTGTTCGCTGAATATAGGTTTGCTGTTCTAATAAGCTTAAAGCTTCTTGAACTTGATTTCTTAACTCTGAAATATCTTGTTCAAATTCCTCTAACATGAGAATAGATAGATTAGGTAAATTAGCCTTAAACCCTTCTACATATTTAACCAAAAATAACGCTTTTAGAAGACGAACAGCAAACTGATTAGTCAGATTATCTTCTGCTAGAATAATAGCACTTTGAATATTAGATTTTAAGGTTGAACGAATACCTTGGAACATTAAATCAAAGGTAGCCAAACGACCAATTTGCTGTTCTTCAATAGAGATAGCAACCTCTTGAAAAACCCCTAACATTGAACGTTCCCCCACTGAACTATGTTTTCCTTCAAAGGCATTATGTTGGGACAGTCCACGAATAGCAGACTGAAACAGGGTAAACTGATAAGGAATAAAAGGATAACAGTGAACAAAATGGTCTTTATCCTGAAAATTACGATATTGATGAGAACCATCCGTAAATTTAAACAGAGTGGAAAAATTGTGCTTTTGTCGCTCATAAATTTCTGCAAGGAGTTTAATACCCTCCTCATTTTTCATCAACAAACGTTTTTGTATAACTTCTGCCACATCACGGCTGGTTAACTTCATGCGATTAGCAAAACGGTCTTGAATTTTGGAAAAATCCTTAGTTTGATGATTTCCCATTTCTCCTAATACCTTTTCCATATCTTCTTGTGCCGTAACAATCACCCAAGCACGACCTTGACATTTAGTCGCTAAACTTTCAGCAATGGTTTGCAGATTGGTCATTAGTTTGACATTTTCTGCAATGTATTGTCCCACTTCATCTACAAAAAAATTAAGCCTAAAATTAGGAGATTGTTTATTAATAAAAGCCTTAACTTCTTTAGCAAAACCTTCAATAGACAAGTTATAATCCTGACGATACTGATCTAAAATTCCTTTTGAATCTTCTACTGTTTCTCCTGTGATTTCAGCATAAGCAACGGCAATATTTTTCTTCTCTAAAAGAACCTGTTCCCGTCCTCTTTGCCAAGGTTTTCCAGAACCCTTTTCATAGGCTATTTTGAAGTCACCATAGACTTCTCGACTATCTAAATCTTTTTCAAACTGAGCAATATAGCCTTGTTTCCCATAATAACCACAAGCTTCATTAAAGACTTTAAAAAACACCGATAATAAAGCATCAAATTCTGTTTTACTGGTAACATCCGCTTTTTGATCAATATTAAAGAGAATACTTTGAGCAGGAATGGTAATGGCTTTTTTGAGATTCCCCTGGAGAATTTTGTTATCCTGACATTTAGGTAAAAAACTCTCAATAACTGGTACAGTTTTCACATAACGATTTTCTAACAATAATGCCAACATTTTCAGAAGATGGGATTTACCAGAACCAAAAAAACCAGATATCCAGACTCCGTTGACCCCTGTATAATTGTTGTAAGCTTCTAAAAAATCCTCTAATCGTTTTTCAACTTCATTGGTGAGGACATACTCTTCAAGTTCAATACTAAGACTAACCTCATCATTAGCATCAGCTTTAATTACCCCTTCAATGGGACGATTTACTTGCTTATTAAAAATAGTTTTTAACTTCATAATAAAATTTTCCTTAAACTTTGTATTCGTAAATGTTGAATGCTCGATAATATTTGTCATCCTGTAAAAGTCCAAATAAATCGAGGGAAGCTCCCGACTCCAAAGAATGGGTATATTCTCCTGGAAAAAACATCACAGTTGGTTTATCCTTGGCTGTACTTTGTAGATTATTGATAACATTATGAGAGCGAATATAAGGAAAAACTTCACCCACTCCTGATAAGAAGAGAATATTGAAGTCACTGTCTTGAAGCTTTTTAGAAATAGCAGGAATTAGATGCTCCTCAGAATCCAAGACATTTTGTAAAAGTTCTTTTAATTCCTCTTTAGATACCGAAGATTCTATCTCAAGAATTTGTTGAAATATATCCCGTTCTTGGAGCAATTCAATAGCCAGATCATAGAGGTTAATTTCTAGTATATGAACTCCCTTCTGATGCAATTGCTTGATCAATTGCTTTTTAATCAGTTCCATATCAATACTTTCTTTAGGTTCATAGGAGCAGATAAAAAAGGGAACTTCATTGCCAATTCCCTGATTTTGAAGAAATTTCTGCCCCGAAATAACCGATAATAAATGTTCAAATCTTTCGCTTAATGGTTTAGTTTCTAGAGAAGACATTTAAGTTACTATATATTGATTTTGAAGTCATTTAATGTGAGTGGTAATAATTTAGGTTGGAATTTTTCCTTAGTATTCCCACTCAATGTCCAGAAGGTAACAATGGTCTCAAAAATTTCTCATCGCCAACCCCAAAAAATAGATATACTTAAATAATAACGTCTTCAGTTTAATAAATAGAATCTTTATGCAGCTTACTTGGCTTGATAACAACTCCTGGTTAATGGAAATCTCTGGAAAAAAATACTCCTCGATCCCTGGTTAGTGGGATCTTTGGTTTTTGGCAATTTAGAATGGTTATTTAAGGGTACTAAGTCCAAAAACTACGATATTGGTCAATCCATTGATCTGATTGTCTTATCTCAGGGATTAGACGATCATGCTCACATTCCTACCCTAAAAGAACTTGACCATAATATTCCTGTGGTAGCGTCTCCTAATGCAGCAAAAGTTGTTGAGGAGTTAGGTTACACCGATATTCATACCCTGTCTCACGGGGAAACCTATACTTTAGAGGAAACCTTAGCAATTAAAGCCTTACCTGGATCATTAATCGGTCCGCAATTAGTAGAAAACGCTTATATTATTACAGATTTAAAAGAAAAGCAAAAACTCTACTACGAACCCCACGGTAATCATTGTGCTGAGTTATCCGAAGAAGGGAATGTGGACATCATTTTAACCCCAGTGTTAGGAGTAAGTATTTTACACCTTCTCCCTGTCTTGCAGGGTCAACAAACCACTCTAAAATTGTGTCAAACCCTAAAACCTAAATTTGTTCTACCCACTGCTGATGCCAAAGAAACGGAATATAAGGGAGTCTTAGCCTCTATTTTGCGACAAGAAGGAACTATAGATGAGTTTCGTCAACAGTTGCAAGACAATGGCCTGACAACGGAGGTAATGACTCCTAACCCTGGAGAAGTGATTGATTTTAGTCCTCAATTAGTTAATTAATCACAAAAAAGTTGATGAAATGGGAAGTGTGGGAAGCAATATTAATATTTTGCTCCCCCATCTCCGGTGTCTCCGGTGTCTCCGGTGTCCCCCCATCTCCTAGTCTCCCCATCTCCGGTGTCTCAACATATTCAACTCCTTGTGACTATGCTTAGAGGCACAAAACCAGATATCCTACTAAATAGGACTGTTTATGCACAAATTAAATGATGCAATTTTCCAAAATCCTAATTGCCAATCGCGGGGAGATCGCTTTACGCATTTTGCACACTTGCGAAGAAATGGGTATTGGGACCGTTGCGGTTCACTCTACTATAGATCGTCAAGCCCTTCATGTTCAATTGGCTGATGAAAGTGTCTGTATTGGTCCTCCTGCCAGTGGCAAGAGTTATCTCAATATTCCTAACATTATCTCGGCTGCTCTCACACGCAACGCCACGGCAATTCATCCAGGGTACGGATTTTTAGCGGAAAATGCTCGTTTTGCTGAAATATGTGCCGATCATCAAATTGTCTTTATTGGCCCGTCTCCTGAGTCTATTCGGTCAATGGGGGACAAATCTACCGCAAAAAAAACCATGCAAAAAGCAGGAGTTCCCACGGTTCCGGGTAGTTGGGGACTCCTACAGAGTGAAGAAGAAGCTTTAAACGTTGCTCGTGACATCGGTTATCCGGTGATGATTAAGGCAACAGCCGGAGGTGGTGGCCGAGGAATGCGTCTGGTACGAGAAGAAAGCGAGTTTTCTCGTCTCTTTCAGGCAGCACAAGGGGAAGCAGAAGCGGCTTTTGGTAATGGCGGGGTTTATCTAGAAAAGTTTATCGAACGTCCCCGTCACATCGAATTTCAGATATTAGCGGATAGTCATGGGAATGTGATTCATTTGGGGGAAAGGGACTGTTCTATTCAACGTCGTCACCAAAAGTTGTTAGAAGAAGCCCCTAGTCCTGTTTTAACCCCCCAACTTCGCAAAAAAATGGGAGAAGCTGCCGTTAAAGCGGCTAAGTCGATTAAATATGTTGGTGCCGGAACCGTCGAATTTTTGGTGGATAATCAGGGTAAATTCTATTTTATGGAAATGAATACCCGTATCCAAGTGGAACATCCAGTGACAGAAATGGTTACGGGATTAGATTTAATTACGGAACAAATTCGTATCGCCCAAGGGGAAAAATTACAATTCAAACAATCGCAAATTGTCTTAAAAGGCCATGCCATTGAATGTCGTATTAATGCTGAAGATCCCGATCTCAATTTTCGCCCCCATCCCGGCAAAATTAGCGGTTATCTTCCCCCCGGTGGTCCAGGAGTAAGAATGGATTCTCATGTTTATACAGATTATGAAATTCCCCCTTACTATGACTCTTTGATCGGTAAATTAATTGTTTGGGGTCCCGATAGAAATACTGCTATTAAGCGTATGAAAAGGGCATTAAGAGAATGTGCTATTACAGGGGTTCCAACTACTATTGATTTCCATAAACGGGTATTAGAAACCCCCGCTTTTTTGGCAGGGGATGTTTATACTAATTTTGTGGTAGAACATTTAATGCCTAAGTCCTATTGATCCTGTAATCTAATAATTAATTCTTAATTGTTAATTGTTAATTATTAATTGCTCAAATATCAGGCCAAATTAATCAATTCAGACCAATGAATTTTAAGTAGATTACTAATTTCATGACTATGGGTTTGGACAAAGTCATGATCCCCATTAGGGATAATAGATAATTGAGCATTAGGGATCTTGTCACGATATACTTCACAATGCCAACGAGGAATATGGGAATCGCACTCAGCAGCAATAACGAGAGTAGGAACCTCAATCTGGTGAATATGGTTTTCTACCGTATCAACTGCATCTTCAGGATTTAACCTATCTTTGAGGAAAGAAACTGCTGTTGGTTGAGTTAGGATTGCCTGACGGGTTTCACAAATTGCTTGATAGTCTTTTTTTTGTCCTCTGAGGATAAATATGGGGGCAATCAAAGCAAGTGCCACATCGACTAACTTGGTTTTCCACAACAAAGGTTTGAGATAGTCGTAGCGACCGACAAAACTATCATCCCTAATTCCTGCTGGTGCAAGCAGAGATATTCCCTTTAATGAGGCTGAACATTGCTTTTGTGCTGAACTAATAGCGTAGGATGCCGAAACCCATGCACCATAGGAAAAACCAACTAAAAAGAATTCTTGAATTTGTTTAACACTAATGAAATTTTGTAAAAATTCTACTTGATGATCCACAAGATAACGAATCTGAGGCTTAGAAGAATCTCCAAAACCTAACATTTCTAGACTGATGCAACAATAATGAGACTGAAGTTCTTTAACCAAGGGATGTAATGTCCAAGCGTCACCGAAAAAACCATGTAAAAAAATTATTGGTGTCCCTTTCCCGACTTCGGTATAAGCCGCGGTATATTTTCCTAGATTAATAAATTGTTTTTCCATAATATTTTTATGTGGTTTATTATGATCCTGATATTGGGTTAATAGCCTGTTCAATAATGGCAATAGCTTGATCTATTCCCCCTGATTTCTCAATAGCTTGCTGCAATTTTTGAGACTTTTCATGATAACGTTTTTCCCCTAGAACGCGCTGAATCATTGGGCGTAAATTGTCGGAGTTCAACTTACCTAAATCGATCATCTCTCCCACCCCTGTCCAAGCAATCCTGGCCGCAATACCTGGTTGATCGTTGGTCACGGGAATAGCTATCATCGGCACACCATAGGTTAGGGACTCTAAAGTTGTATTCATACCAGCGTGGGTAATAGTTAGGGCAGCTTTTTGTAAAAGTTCTAACTGAGGGGCATATTTCACCACAAGAGGATTTCCTGGAAGATTGGGTAAAGAATCCGGTTCTGAACCTCCCCCTAGAGAAATAAGCAATTGAGCATCTAATCCTTTACAGGCCCCAGCGATCGCCTCGAAAACATAAGTTAAACAATTCTGCAAAGTTCCCATCGAAGCATAAATTAGGGGTTGTCCTGTGAGTTTATCCCAAGGAAAATCAACTGACATACGACTTTCACTCGTATGATAGGGACCTGTATAGTAAAAATGAGGTGGGAGGGTTTGACGGGGAAAATCAAAGGCAGCAGGTTGATGACAGAGAATCGCTAGGGGCGAATCTGTGTAGGTTTCTGCTCCTAATTGCCACTTTTGACGATACTTAAGTCTCAATTTTTTTCCTGCTTGTCCAAAGGGGTTAGTAACTTGGTAGGCAAACCAATTTCTAAGATTAGCCCACCAAGAATCACGGTAAAGCCAAGGGGTAAATACAGGAGGTATTGGTTGAGTCGAGGGAAGGTATTATCCTTCGCCCCTCTCATTTAGATCCGTGCTTGCGACTTTCACCGCACACGGCTCCCGACAAGTTAGACTTTTCCAGTCTTGCCCGTGTGGATATGCTGGTGGCAGCTATGGTGGACTGCTATTAAGTTTTTAGGCTCCCAGTTATCGTGGTTTCCGTCTATGTGATGGAGTTGAACCCTCTCATCGTCCATAAACTTCAATCCACAATGTCCACATGAATGGTGTTGTCTTTTCAGACATTTAGAGGTTGCACCGTCGTAGAGCTTACTGTTACGCTTACTCCAATACAGGGTGTCTCCGTCGTAGGGTGATTTGTTGCCTTTGACATTGACATGGCGGTTTTCACTGCGTGATACTGCTGGAAAAGCCTTCTTGATAAGTTCTGATGCCTTGTATCGGTTCAGTTTCTTTTCTTTGTTGAAGACTTTGAAAGCTCTGTGTGCTGTTCTCCATAAGGAGAAGCGAGAGCCGTCCATTTTGCAATACCTATGATAGTTTCGCCATCCTCTGACTAGGGGAGCTAATTTCTTAGCTTTAACCTTAGCCCCATAATTCGAGCAGTTGACGATATCTTTGACTTTCTGACGGAATGTTCTGTAATTGTCCTCTGATGGGACGCATCTGAACTTTCCGTTGGTTTGCACTTTGAAGTGCCAGCCTAGAAAATCAAATCCTTCTGTCGCTCTGACGAGTTTGGTTTTCTTTTCACTTACCTTTAGTCCTCTGGCTGCTAGGAACTCTTGTATGTCTTTGAGTATCTTGTCGGCATCGTCTTTAGGCTTTAGAATGACAACCATATCGTCCGCATAGCGGATACTGTAATGGATGTCTTCTATACCGTCCAATGCGACGTTAGCTAATAGTGGACTTACCACCCCCCCTTGGGGGGTTCCTTGTTCTGGAAATTCTGGATTGACACCTGCTTTCAAGCATCTCCATATCCCAGTCTTGATTGTCTGGGGGGCTATCACCCTTTCCATGATTGAGGTGTGGTTAATCCTGTCGAAGCATTTTTCTATGTCTAGCTCTAAGATTCTTTTATTTAATCCGTTTGAGTCGGATTTTAAATTTAAGAATAGAATCTTTTGGGCATCATGGGTTGAGCGTCCAGGTCTAAACCCGTAGCTTCTGGCGTGAAAAAGTGCTTCGTGTGCTGGTTCTAGGGCATATTTCACAAGGCATTGCCATGCTCTGTCTGCCATAGTTGGAACCTTTAGCATTCTGCTCGTACCGTCCTTTTTGGGGATGGGTATTTCTCGTAGCTTAGAGTGTTTCCAGTCGTGAGCTTTGAGTAACCTTTCTGCTAGGGCAAACCGTTGTTTGAAATTGAGGGATTTTATCCCGTCTATTCCTGCGGTCTTCTTGCCAGTATTTAGCTGTGATACTTGTCGGACAGCGAGTAGTCTAGCAGCTTTGGATTTCAAAATAAGCTTTTGTATGTTCCTAGCTCGTCTAGTGTCCTCTGCTTGAATGGCTTTGAACAATCTTCTTTGGAGACGGAAAAGATTTCTGCGAAATTTCTTCCACGGAATGTTTTTCCAGAGTTCACTAAAATCTATGATTTTGTGTCTAACCATGTTCACCTCGGTTAATCGTTTTCTATTTGCCTCGAAGCAATTACGCTTCGTCCTACCCGAATCTAGAGGATTCCGCATCTCGTCTTGCCTACTCAGGGTTCGACTATTTCCTGAGACTCTAGATTCGTTTTTATTCGTTCCGTCCGATGATTGATTGTCCCTTTAGATGGAACCGATTTGACTATCGGAAACCCTTGGTTAAGTCAGTCACACCTGAAAGATGCTGACGGGTTACGTTGCTCCGATGAGGTCAGGGGATACTATTCTTTCTGCTTTACCTGCCTTCAAGTAAGTCACTTTTATAGGTTCTGTTTCATCGTGGGGACTCCTGTAACGCCAGTGTCACCAGCAGTCGGTGTCTGATTGCGTCCTATTCCCTGCTTCAGCCTCCCAAATTCCGAGTTGGGTCACTGAGGGTAGGTCTTGAGTCATGTCTAACCTTGACAGGGAGGACTTTCACCTCCATCAATCGGACAGTTACTCAGATTAGGTGTTTATGCTGTTCGGTAATCCCTACTTAGCTTATTCGGTAATTTGTCATTAAGTTTTGTGAACTTGTTGGCTTTTACCTGATGTTTGGTTTTTGTCCATTTGACTTTCCTAGATTGTCCCCTTCGAGGATGACCTTTAGTGGGTCTGATTTTCCTTTAGGGTCTAGTTGATCATTTCCACCTTGTTTGACTCCTTATGGAGCCTCTGAGCGAGTCACACGCTGTATCTTTGTCTAGGACTAAATATCAGCTTTCTGACTCATCGAATCGCACCCAGGTTCTTGATTAAAAGGTAAGGCACTACAAAGAGTTATAAAAGGGATATCCAGTAATTGAGCTACTGTGCCTCCCTCTGGATTAATTTGATCGACAATTAATGCTTCTACTCCTGTTTTTTCCAGGGCATTTGCTCCTTCTTCCAGAAAAATTTGGGCAGATTGATAAAACCAGTTGATGGTGAATTGTAAGGCGGGAATACCTTTAAGTTTACTAAGTTTTTTAAATAAAGCTTCTGTTGAACCTAGAGGAAAAATATCTGCACCAATAGGGTAAAAATCAAGTTTAGCTGCTCTTATTTTGGTTTCTGCGTCGGGAACGCCAAAAAAGGTGATCTGATAGCCTTTTTTTTGTAACCCTTGTCCTAGAGGAAGCATGGTGTGGAGATGACCCGTTTCCGCAGGGCAATATAAACCGATATGTTTCATAGTTGCTAGAGAAGTTTTTGTTTGGTTAGAGATAATCTGATTCTAAGGGACAATGATCTTTAGAGGTGCATAAGAGACCTCTATCATACCTAAAAAACGGTTAGCGAGACCTTAATCTTCTTCCTAAATCTCTTGCAAAAGTATTTCGTGATATGATAAGTGGCTGTTTTTTTTGCCAACACTGTGCTCAGATAGCGATCGCCAGAATAAAAGAGTTTTTTGTGATACTAATTTTCTGGGAGAACATTTAATGCCCCAAAGCTAAAAGGAAAGATTAAGAAAATCTATAATAAGGTGTTTCAATGTGTTAATTAGTAAAATTTTCGTTTATCCTGTTAATTGAAAAATTACACATTAATGAAAATATTAAAAATGCAAGTTTCTCTATCTAAAAATATTTTAGTTTGTAGTATGCTAAAAATTACAAGTGGTGTGGCAAATGCGAATATTTTCTATGATTTTGAAGATGGTTTGCCTTCTGATGCAATATTTATCCAGGAGCTACTACCGACACTACCAGACGACCCTAATTTTGATTATGAACCCATTATTGAAACATTACCTAATGGCAACAATGTTTTACGACTGGGCGATAAAAATAATACCTCAGCAGAAAATGGTGGGGCAGCTACTAGCTCTCTTTTGAATCCTAATATAAGTTTTGCAAATGTCAAAGTTTCTGCTGAGTTAAATTCTGATGGGGATACTAATGACCGATTTTTATTATTGGCTAGGACGAATTTGGACACTTTTGATACTTACTCATTTGGAATTGATTTTGAAACCGATCAGATATTGTTATGTAAAATAGTTGGAGGGGTTATTGATACTCCTTTGGTACAGGAATCTGTTGCACTTGATCAAAATACAACCTATTTTGCTGAGTTTACAGTTATTGGGAATGAACTAACGGGAAGTTTATTTGACGAAACCAGCACTAATCTATTGTCAGAAATATCATTTTTTGACAATGATCCATTAGCCCCAGGAGTTACGGGTATTTCTACAGATATTAGCGATGGGTTCTTACCCCAAGGAAATGACATAAATAACGGAACGATTGACAATTTCTCTGCTATGTCGGTGCCTGAACCTAGTTCTATATTTGGTATTTTAATGGTCGGTGCATTAGCAAACAAAATTTCACGACGTAAATGGTCTAAGTAAATAGAAGAATTTTCTGAAAAGTTATTGATAAAATTGTTAAAATTCTTTGGAATCTATCTTCTTAGTAAGTTAGGGTAGTTTACAGATCAGGATTTGTAAACTTTATATTGCCTAAAAAAAGCCCTTGTTTTCTAACAAGAGACTTAGAAATTTTTTTATCATTTAAAATTAACCGGACCAACTCACCCAATGAGGGGAATGTGCGGATAAGGTTTCGTCTAATTCACATTGTTGACTGCCTTCTAAACAGATTTCTTGGGTGTCAGCAACACTCAAATCGGTGTTAACAATAGTGGTACCGCAAAGCTTAGCACCGCTTAAATCTGCCCCATCTAAATGAACCTCTTGCAATCTAGCTTTACTGAGATTAACATTGTTTAAATTAGCACAACGTAAGTCAGCATTGGTCAAGTCAACCCCAGTTAAATCTGCACCACTCAAATCTGCACCAATGAGGTTAATTTCTGTTAAGTTAGCTCCCACTAAATGAGCTTTGGTTAAATCCACATTGGTTAAGTTAGCTTGCGCTAAACAAGCACCACTCAAATCTGTATATTTGAGATTAGCACCACTTAAGTCCGCACGGGTTAAATTAATCCGTTGTAGATTCAATCCTTGTAAGTCCGCTTGGTGTAAACTTATGCCTTCAAAGTCGCGCTGATTTTTGAGATAATTGGTAAAAAAATGTCGCTCTTTCATCACTATCTTCTCCTATTAAGCTCATGCCGTCTCTTCCGCTTAATATTTGTCTATAACTATGGTCTAATTGGTTATTAATAATTATTCAAATCGAAGCGAAAATGTCAACGTTCAATGATTCAATTTTAAAATACTCTTTAGAACTCTTGGGGATTAATCTGAAAAAGTCAATAATTTTTAACAAAAATTAGTATTACTTTATTTTTAACAGACTAAAACCAGAGATGTTTATATTGTAGGGGTTAACCTCTACAGAAATGTGTATTAGTTGAAATAGTCAATTTTTTAACTGTCATCTTTAGTGTGGTCGTTTTATCGGATAAAAGCTAAGCTAACTATATCGATGATAGTAATGCTAAAAATTCAAAGTTTACTGATAACTGAACTATGATGGTCTCAGAACTAGCGATCGCAACATCTAACCTCACCAAGCAATTTGAACGCCATATTGCGGTCAATAAGCTAGAATTGGAGGTAGAGTCTGGAGAAGTTTACGGATTGATTGGCCCCAACGGTGCAGGGAAAACCACCTTGATCCGAATGTTGGCCGCAGTTGAAGAACCCACAGCAGGAGAAATTCATATTTATGGCGATCGCTTATTAAGGGATAATAGTCACCCCCGTCTCAAACAAAAATTGGGCTACCTTCCAGATGATTTTCCCTTATATGAAGACCTCAATGTTTGGGATTATTTAGATTATTTTGCTAGACTATATCATCTAAGATTACCCCATCGTCGTCGTCGTCTTCAAGAAGTTCTAGAGTTAGTCCAATTAACCAGTAAACAAGACAGCAATATCAAAACCCTTTCACGGGGGATGAAACAAAGACTAAGCTTAGCTAGAACTATTTTACACGATCCCCTTTTATTACTATTAGATGAACCAGTTTCCGGTTTAGATCCCATTGCGAGAATGCAGTTTAGAGAAGTGGTCAAAACCTTGCAAAATGTTGGGATGACGGTTTTAATTTCTTCCCATGTTCTCAGTGATTTAGTAGAATTATGTACTTCTGTTGGTATTATGGAACTAGGATTTTTAGTAGAAAGTACCTCACTCAAGGAACTATACGAAAGATTATCCCATCAACAAATTATCATCAAAACATTAGGAGATTTAACCAAACTAGAACAAGAATTAAAAGGCTTTTCTCAAGTAGAAGAATGGGAGATTCTCTCTCAAAAAAACAGTTTACGGGTTAATTTTTCAGGAGGAGATGAAGAAAGTGCCGAATTATTAAAACATCTCGTTCATCAAGGAATTCCTATTGCAGACTTTCATTGTACTCAGGAAGATTTAGAGTCTATCTTCCTTAATTTAGGTCACAAACAAGCATCATAATTGATGTTACTTACTCAACCACAAATCTAGGAGAAAAAAGCCAATGCTTGTCACCTATATAGATAAAATTGGGGACTGGAATCCCCAACTAATCAGAGAATTAAAAGGACGCTTTAAAGTTCGTAATTTATCTATCGCTGCTGTTATTGCTTTTGGTATTCAATTTTTATTACTATTAGCTTTTGATGCACAACTCCCCATGGATAGCATTACATCACCCCAAAGTAGTCGTTATTGTACAGCTAATTCACCAGGAAGGTATAGCAGTTATAGGTTATCATGTATTAAGGATTTACTAGGAAATTGGGTTATTAACTGGCAACTTTGGTGGTTAGATATTTTCAAAGTTCTTAGCGTCATTGGTTTATTTATTTTATTAACAGCCGGAGCCTATTTACTGATAGCTGATTTATCTAAAGAGGAAAATAGAGGAACCCTAAACTTTATCCGTTTAAGTCCCCATTCTTCTCAAAATATTCTCTTAGGGAAAATTCTGGGTGTTCCTTCTATTATCTACTTTTTATCTGCCATTTTATGTCCCCTACACTTAATAGCTGGAATTCAAGCACGTATTTCACCTAGTCTAATTTTAGCCTATTATTTAGGTATTATTATTAGTTGTGCATTTTTCTATAGCCTTTCATTACTTTTTGGTTTAGTGAGTTCGGGGTTAGGAGGATTTCAAGCTTTTCTATGCAGTGGACTGGTTTTAATGTTTCTCTTTATCACAACAAGTGTTCTTTTCTCTTCCCATGATTTTATTTCCCACACCCCTTTTGATTGGCTAATGTTGTTTTATCCAGGGACAATTCTAGCTTATCTGGTTGAGTCCACTTATATTCCTGTTAAAACAGCAGATATTGATTACGAAACCCTAGAGCAATTTGCTTGGTATGGTAAACAATTTTGGCAGAATTCATTCTTAGGAATTAGTTTCATCTTTGCTAATTATGGGCTTTGGATTTATTGGATAAATCAAGCATTAAACCGACGTTTTCGTAATCCTAACGCAACATGGCTCAGTAAGGTAAATAGTTATGGTATATCAGCTAGTTTTATTATTATTACCACAGGATTTATCTTTCAATCAGGCCGCTGGGGAGACATAGAAGACCATATTTTTGCGAATATTATTATCTTACAAATGTTCATTATTGGTTTTGCTTGTTTACTAATGGTGGCCTTAAGTCCCCATCGTCAAACTTTATATGATTGGGCAAGATATCGTCACGAAAGTACCGAAAATTCCCGTTCTCTCGTCCGAGATTTAATTTTAGGAGAAAAAAGCCCCTCACCCCTAGCGATCGCTCTCAATGTAGCTATTATGTTTGCCTATCTTATCCCCACAGCATTGATAGCACCCCTAGATCATCCTTTTGGTGTTTTATTAGCACTATTTATTACTCTGAATCTCTTAATAATTTATGCAGTGATAGGTCAACGAATTCTCTTGTTTAAACTGCCTAAACCTACCTTGATTGCGACTGGAGTAATTGGTGTTTTAATGTTTATTCCTCCTTTGATATTTGCCATTTTACAACTTGATCCCAATAAAGCTGTAACTCCTTGGTTATTTACTATTTTTAGTGTGGTTGCTTCTTATGATAATCTAGAAATGTTAAGCATAATGTCAGTTATGTTTTCTCTCTTAAGTCAATGGGGGCTAATTGCTTTAGGTAGCTATGAAATGGGTAAATGTTTACAAAAAGCAGGAGAATCAGAGACTAAATTGTTGTTAAATTCTTCAGGGAGGTTAATATAAATAGGGTTTGCTGAATAAAAGCAAAACCCTATTCTTTAAAAGGTTACACCCATATTCGCGATCGCAAAAAAGATCAGCTTTGTCGGCTACAAACCGCTATAATTGGTAGAAACACCTCCCAGTTGTTGGTCAAGAACAAATGTATCGAAAAGAGGAGCAACCTTTACCGCCCCCAGAAAAATTTGAATTACCTTTCGAGGGCAAATTGTCCCCCAATAATCGTTGGGTAATCATGGCAGAGTTGATACCTTGGGATGATTTTGAGGAAGAATATGCTAAACTTTTTTCAGCAGAAAAAGGTGCGCCAGCCAAACTATTTAGAATGGCATTAGGGACATTAATTATTAAGGAAAAATTAGGAACAAGTGATAGAGAAACTATAGAACAGATTAGAGAAAATCCCTATCTACAATACTTTATAGGTTTAAATTGTTATCAACAAGAGCCACCACTGGAATCTTCAATGCTAGTTCATTTTAGGAAAAGAATTGATGGAGAATTGATAAACAAAATCAATAAAAAAATAGTAAAAAGAGAAATAGACAAGAGTGATAAAGAAGTAAAAAAAAAGGATTGTCTCCAAGAAAAAGGAGAAAAAATAAAAAATAAAGGTAAACTAATTTTAGATGCGACTTGTGCGCCAGCAGACATCAAATACCCAACGGATTTAGGCATATTAAATCAAGCCAGAATTGAGACAGAAAGAATAATAGATAATCTTTATAAACCATTAAGAGTAAAATTGAGAAAAAAGCCGAGAACTTCTAGAAAAATTGCTAGAAAGGAATACTTAAAAGTAGCTAAAAAACGAAAAGTATCTTATCAAGAAAGAAGAAAAGCTATCGGGAAACAGTTAAAATACCTTAAGAAAAATTTAGGAAATATAGAAGACTTAATTCAAGCTGGGGCTTCCCTGGAAAATCTGAGTAAAAGACAGAAAAATTGTCTAGAGACTGTCAAAAAAGTTTATGAACAACAACAGTCAATGTGGGAGAATAAGACCCAGAGTGTTCCTCAAAGAATTGTAAGTTTAACTCAACCGCATATTCGTCCAATAGTGAGGGGAAAAGCAGGAAAACCAATAGAGTTTGGAGCTAAACTCTCAGTAAGCTGTGTAGATAACTATGTGTTTCTAGACAAAATAAGTTGGGAAAACTTCAATGAATCTTGTCATTTAAAAGAACAAGTAGAAAAGTATAAAGAAACGTTTGGCTATTATCCCGAATCCGTCCATGTAGATAAAATTTATCGAACTAGGGAAAACATAAATTGGTGTAAGGAAAGAGGGATAAGAATCAGTGGTCCGAAGTTAGGAAGAACTCCGAAAAATGTCAGTGAAGAAGAAAAGAAACAAGCCCACTCCGATGAATGCTTCCGTAATGCTATTGAGGGAAAGTTTGGACAAGCTAAACGAAGATTTAGCCTAAATCTCGTGATGACAAAACTCCCTGAAACCTCCATTACATCTATTGCTATTACATTTTTAGTTGTCAATCTTTCTAAACTTCTGAGGAAGTTTTTGTCGCTTTTTTTGTCCTTATTTACTAATAATAGAACAGGGGAACTCATCAAACCGCCTTTCATTAATTTTGATTATACTTTAAACAATTTTTATGCACTAAAACTTATTGATTTGTCAGAAAATTCTTGGTCAAAAGTGGCATAAATTTTGGAGAAACTTTTTCAGCAAACCCTATGTAAGTCTCTCCCGTTAAGGTTCCTGTCCCTTCAATAGCCAAGAAACCGATGTTCTCTGTGGTATGAACGGTTTCGTCATCGAGACTGGTATCTTCCTCAATCTTGATTTCAACTGTGTCATTACTTAGATTCTGATAGCGCAATCCGGCAGAGTCTGGACCATCATAACTAGTGCAGCTTAGTAAAAATAATCCACCAGTCACTTATGATCTTTAAAGCCCTTAAATTTCCAAACGAACGGCTTAGCAAAATGTTGATTAAAGTAATCAATAAAATTGAGAATTTTTTGGGATAGTTCTTCAGTTGAACGGACAGTAATTCTTTTGAGTAAACGCCTGACTAAGATCGAAAACCAACACTCAATTTGATTAAGGCACGATGTATGTTTGGGAATATAAACAAAGCGAATTCGATGAGATTCATCTGATAAAAAATCTGCTCTGCTGTCCATAGATTGCAAAATCCCCTCCTTTCCTTTTCTCCCCAAATCAATAGTAATTCCACAGCTTTCTGCTACTCATTTGACTAAGCTTTCCGATTTATGAGTGTTGAGTTGATCTACAATAAAAATCCATTCTGCTTTTTCATCAATCTTAATCGTTCTCTGGATATGTTCAGAAAAATCTTGTTCTGTTCTTGTCGGTCCAATAGAGGGACTAACAACTTTTCCTCTTGCCACATCCCAGTTCGCAATCAAGCTTAAAGTTCCGTCTCTTTCATATTCAAATTCGATTTTTTCTACTTGTTTAGGCTTGATTCTTTTGTTCGGAAATAATCTCTCAAGAGCTTGAATACCTGTCATTTCATCTGTACTAATTAAATGAATTCCTTGTTCTAACAAAGTTTTAGCTTCTTGATGAAGTTCACAGATATATTTGACTTGCTTTTTAAATTTTAAGGGATCATCAATTTTGGCATTTAACCAGTAACGAACGAGATGTGGTTGTAATGTCGCTTCTTTTTAAAAAACGCCCCACACTACGGGGGGGAAATCTTTTCGACAATTCCTCTTTTTATGGCTTCATCCGCCAACTCTGAAGGTGTCCAATGGCTCACTGGTCTGTCTGATTTTTCACATTCTTCACAAGCGATCGCTACAATCTGGACTACTTGTTCGACCGTAAAGGATTTTGTTGTTCCAGGTCTTGGGCGATCGCTTAAAATTCCTTTGATCAAGACCATTAATGCTTTCTCCGTTACCTGTTGTTCTTCGGCGGCACTCAGTTTTTCTCTCTCCTCAAACCATCGCGATCGCCACTGACGCACTTGTACTCGGTCTAATTCTAATCTTCGACTAATCGAACTATTGCTCTCTCCTGATGCTGCGGCTAAGATTAGCTTGGCTCGTCTAACAAGGCGATAGGGGTTTGTTGTCCCTCTCACTATTTGTTGGAGTACTGTTTTCTGTAGGTTGGAGAGGTTAATTGGCAATGCTTTTATCATGGACATCAACTTCGAGATTCTTCCGTTAGTTTCATTGAAACACATTGTCGTGGCTAGTCACGAAAGTTTCTGTAAAAATCTGGTGGATTACTTTCGCCAAGCTGCACTAGCAATATTTCCGAACAATTGAGGCAGGTTGTTAAAGGTATTACCAAAGTCAATTGTATGCCAGTTATCGGTGACTTGCTCCCCCGTATTACCTGCCATAAAAGCGTTGCCATCCCACTCACCTGTCCCTGAAGAGATAGCCATCCAAGCAATGGTTTCACTGCCACGAGTATTGTTAAGATTAAGTTCTTGCTCTCTAAGGCAACCTCAAATCCATTTTTGCTAATATTATTCTGACGAGTTCGCACAAAACTAGGATCGTTATAGGTTTGTACTTGGGTTAAGACTATAGGAGTATTGGCAAAATCATGGTTAAAGGTAATACTTTCCCAACCGGATTTAGTGGTAGCATCGGTAGTGGTAGTACCCACTTCGATGATAGTGCCGTCAGACAGTTCCAAATGCCTTTCTCAAGGGCTAAGAAACTTAAGCTTTCGTTAATATGAGTGCCATCAAGGTTCTCTGGTTCTTGAAGTTTCAGTGAAAACTCACCGCCTTGAATATCGGTAATTCTAGGGATGGAGGGATCACCATTATTAAAGGATAGAGTGAGCAAAGATAACTGGGTCGGTAAAGTATGATCAAGAAGAATGGTTTGATTGTTATGGTTTAAGTCTGAGATTCGACCGACTTGAGCAATGACTCCACTAAAAGGAGGTTGAGGAGGTTTTGAGGGAGCCATAGCGAGGATATATTCCCTAAGTTGTCGATGTTTAATACTTTTCCTTGGTAGTCGTCCTCGTATTTAGTCGGAGCGAGAAGATCATCCCTTTGTGCGAGTAAAGTCTTAATTTCATCAAAAGTTAATCTTCTGCCTAACTCTTTCAGCCAATTGTTGTGCTACGGCGATCGCTCTACTCACCACAGGAGCAGCCATACTTGTTCCTGATTTAACCGTTGTTCCACCATTTTGATTGGCGGCTCGAATACCTTGTCCGTCGGCAAAGACATCGGTTAAATCGGGATGATGCTGAGAAAAAGAAGAGATTTTTCTATTAGTGTAATCATCTATGGAAGAAACAGCTAAAGAGTAAGGGTTGGCTGCTGGATAGGATACACCAAATTTTCCAGTATTACCGGCCGCAGAAACGGGAATAACATTCGCCGCAGCTAATTGTTGTAATTCATCTCCAATAATCCCA